>VFQT010001178.1_pt1 | contig 33007 bp, 30 predicted proteins | sample 3512381 | NCBI WGS metagenome assembly VFQT01 (sample SAMN10412376, study PRJNA504923) | tailings metagenome | isolation source: Relicate 2 Philex TSF3 active mining site | place: Philippines: Tuba, Benguet | collected 2017-08-29 | reverse complement strand
CGGATTTGATAGGAAAGAATTTTTGATATTTTCTGATCATTCGAGAATTTGATCCAATATCCCGCAAATTCGAGACATTGATTAAAATTTCCTGATACCCTTAGAAGATCCGAAGTGATTGCTGATATTTTTGGCGACTGAGGATGATCAGTTCCATTGGATGCTAAGGTCTTCTGAAATGCGGCAACCGCTTTTAAGCGATAAGCCATTGATGCCACCTCATCAAATTCATCATCCGCTGCCCACGCCGCGTATTGATAGGCAAGAGCTTCGTCCAAGGGCGTGCTTAAAACCGATCTCAATAAGGCAAATCTCTCCATATCGATCGACAATTTTCCAGATCTATTAGGATAAAGCTCAGACCATTTAGGTGATGACATGACGTCTGTTAACGCAGGAAGATCAAGGTCAAGTGCTTCAAGATCATGCCAGACAAAGCCACAATGAATACAATTCTCAATCCAGCACTCCATTGTAAAGCGCTCCATTGGAGGCGGACGCAGATCAAGATCGTATGAACCAAGGGCATTGGTGCTTGAAAGAAATTTGACTGTATTCTTATGTGAACATGAAGCACATAATTTCTCGACAAAGCGATAGCTGGTCATGCCTCAATTCCTCGAAAAGATGCACAGAAATTTTATTGTTCATAGTCGAGGCATTTTGAACCGGGAACGCCCTTTGACAATTTCAATCCGGTCGGGACAGCTTAAAATTTCAAGGATGTCGTGATCTTTATAAGAATCGAGCAATTCCTTTAGCCAGATCCCATCAACTTCAACGGCGTCATGCCAATTGCATTCATGCTCGAATGAAACAGAGGCGCTGTTATAGATTGCGTCTGTAATTGTGAGATGGCGATCGGTACTGTCATATTTGATAATGATCGAAAAGATTTTCCTCGTCTTAAGCCCTTTTCTGACTTTGGGCACAACTTTACCAAGATATTCCTTTAAACGACCGTTCTCGATCCTGATTGACCCACTTGTTTCGTTTTGATTGTCATTTTGACCTGGAAATGAATCAGACATGACTTCTCATGCGCCTCCCCGCTACGTTGAGCCGTTGTGATGGCATGCCCAAAAATTGATGGTTGCCAAAAAATATGCGAAAGTAATCAAACGAACTGATTATTTACATTCGCAATAAATGTATACATTAATTACAGAAAGTCAATAGGATTAAAATGGCAAGGCCAAAGAAAATCGAAACGATGGAAACCGTCTCAGTCAGGCTTCCCAAAGCAATGGTCGACGAGATCGACGCCTATGTTGTCGAATTAAAGGGCGATATGCCGCTCTTGAATATTGGAAGAGCAGACGGCGTGCGCCAACTCTTGGCCAACGCACTCAAACTTGAGGGTACGAAAAAGAAAACAAGAAAATGAATATTGAACCAGTTATGAAAACTAAAATTATCTTTCTTTATAGCATTTGAAATTGTTTCACTAAAATACTTGATTTTGCGAACGATAAATTTTTACTTTTTAATGAAACTCAATCACTTCGTAAGTGACTTTAAAATTTTTGAGATTGCCGGACGCTTTTTCAAACTAGCTTCAAGTCGCTTTTCCCATTGTGGACCAGAGTTCAGAGCCAATTGATAGGCTTCTGCAAGTTCATCCGGACGATCTTCCGCCAAGGTGCTGATGAGCAATTCAGCCTGCATCAAATCCTTTTGTGCTTTGATCGCATCGGGTCCAGCAAGACGCCGGTCTGCGACGATCAATTTATGGATTGCAAAACGTTCAGGGCGGGGAATTTGAACAAGTATTCCGCTTCGATATGTCACTACGGCCGTGATCGGATCGGCAATCAGATAATTCAAATGATGAAGTGATTGGGCTTGGATCCCGAGACTTGGTAAGTTACGAATGCCCTCGTCATCGGTAAACGATGGCGTCAGAAATTCAACGAGTAGCTCGCCACCCGTTTGTTGCCATCGCCAAACCTGTTCGGGTTTAAGGCTCGGTACGGGGCTGAATTTCAAATCTTTCAACACATCATTCAATGCGGGTGATGTCGTGTCATCAAGTGCAAGCGAGAGGCGTTCAAAAGCCGCGATATCGATGTCATTCGTTGTCGCCGCCTGATCAAAACTCATCCGAATGCCAAGCTCGCCCTCGTAGAGCCGAAAGGCATGCGTCCCGACGATCGTTCCGCCAAGACGAAATGTTCCCGCTGCAGCAAGCGCAGAGAAGAGGCTTCCCGTGCCCGCATCAACGCCCAAAAAATCTTCGGCTCTCAAAATGCGGATGAGCCGTTGTCGTTCTCTTTGGCGTTCTTCCCTGCCCTGCCTGATCTCTTCAAACCGCGCGAGCCGTTTTCTGAGCTCTGCGGTATCTGGCCCGATATATTGAGTTTTGACGGCATTTCCGACGCGGTAGCTATCATACCAGAAGGATTGTCCGCTCCGGGTCTTCTTGACCGGCGTACCCCGGAAATCGGAGACCGCATCGTCCTTCAGGCTACGTAGGAGGTCATGATAGGCGGCGTGAGCCAGGGGCGTATGTCTCTTGAAGATCAGCATAGAAGCCCCAATTGCCCAACATTAATTTTATTTGTAGGGCATAAGCCTAAACTTGTTCAAAATCAAGATTTTGCCCAACAAAAATTTCTAGCGTGGGCAAAGGCGTCGTTAGGCTCCAGTTTAGCTCTTAAAATCAATCCAAAATGAAATATTCGGGCCTCAAGATATGAGGAAACCAACGGTTCGATATCGCTCAAATCCGAAAACCCGCAGGATCCCTTATGAACCCGCAAGACCTCAAAGTGCAGAAATTGGGTGTAAATGGGCGTCTTATTAGACGCGACTAGAAAATGGGTGTAAATGGGTGTAGTATTGGCTCATGCTGAAAACAGACACCATCCAGATCACGCCGGAGATCCTGAGCCTTATCGCCAGGATCGACGAGTTCAAGGGCGCATGGCGCGCCTTGGGCACGCTCGCGCCCGATCGACTGTCAGCGCTACGCCGTGTTGCCACGATCGAGAGTATCGGATCCTCCACCCGCATCGAGGGCAGCAAGCTGTCCGACCGGGAGGTGGAGCAACTGCTATCGAACTTGGAAATCAAGTCCTTTGTCACCCGCGACGAGCAGGAGGTGGCCGGCTACGCAGAGTTAACGGATCTGGTATTCGCGTCCTGGCAGAACATCCCGTTCACCGAGAACCACATCAAGCAGTTGCACCAGATCCTGCTGCGCTACAGCGAGAAGGACACCTGGCATCGCGGCAGCTATAAGACCAACTCGAACAACGTAGCCGCTTTCGACGAGACCGGCTCACTGGTCGGCATTGTGTTTCAGACTGCGTCACCCTTCGACACGCCCCGCCTGATGACGGAGCTGGTGGCCTGGGTGAACCAGCAGCGCGAGACGGCTGTTTTGCATCCGCTGTTGATCATCGCGCTGTGTGTCGTCGTGTTTTTGGAAATCCACCCCTTCCAGGACGGCAATGGGCGGCTCTCCCGGGTACTGACCACGCTCCTGCTACTGCATGCAGGTTATGTCTATGTGGCCTACAGTTCGCTGGAAAGCGTGATCGAGAAGAGCAAGGAAGCCTACTACCTAGCCTTGCGGCAGACTCAGGTGACGATCCGAACGGGGTCACCGAACTGGCAGCCGTGGCTGGTGTTCTTCCTGCGCTCCCTTGCCGAGCAGGTGCGTAGACTTGAGAAGAAGGTCGAACGCGAGAAGATCGTGATCGCGACCATGCCGAAATTGCAGCTACAGATCGTCGAGTTTGCCCGCGAACACGGGCGCGTCACCATTGGTGAGGCGATCAAGCTGACCGGGGCCAGCCGCAATACGCTCAAGCAGCATTTCCGGGCGCTGGTGGAACGCGGCACGCTTGATCAACATGGCAGTGGTCGTGGGGTCTGGTACGGCCTGCGTTGAGGGAACTTAGGACGCGGGCAATGCTGTCGGCACTCGATGCCGCAGCACTGCACGAAGATCTAAGGTTTCTGCCTGGAAGCCATTGAGAGGAACTTAAGGGTGATCGTGCAGCCAGTATTCGGTTCGTACCAATGACCAATGGCGCATTTGTTTTGTGTGGTCCGAACAGGGACCCGTCGATGTCGAAATTGTCGATTATCATTAAAGGATAAAGAACCAATGTCTCTGATCAGCCATCCATCACATCCGGGAGAAATACTCGAAGAGCTTTATCTCAATCCTCTTGGCCTTACATCCTACATGCTCGCAAAGCGCATTCATGTTCCCCGCACACGGATTGAACGGCTCGTAAAGGGCGACACCAACCTCACTGCCGATACTGCTATGCGTCTTGCCAAGGTTTTCGGGACCACCGCCGAATATTGGATGAACCTCCAACGAGCATGGGACTTGGCGCGTGCCGGAGAGCAGATTGATGTCTCTAATATCGAGCCGATTGCAGCTGCTTGAATAACAGATTTATTCACCACTCTTTCCTCCACTAGAAATACTTACTCTTGGTAAGTCTCCACGCTTCGCCGGACACGAGCTATGGAGATAAAAATTATGTTTGACACTTCGCGCGTAAGTTATTGATTTCATTAGAGCGGTTTTTGACCAAAAGTGTCAAACACATTCAATAAAATCAATGACTTAGAGGCAAAAAGATGCGACAGAAAATCGCCTCCTCAACCGGAGAAAACTGGCTTTACGGCGTTAGATCCGGGTGAAAATGCGCTTTTCCGCCAGGCTTTTGCCCTGCCGCAAAATCGAAATAACAGCGGCATAGGTTCCGGGCGCCCATCCCTTTTCTGGTCTTTTGCGCCCGATAAACTGAATCACTTGAGCTTTGGGGCGATCCAGCGGATCGAAAACCTTTTGCGCGAGCATCTGACCATCAGCGCCAATCAATGTCATGGCCATGGAGTCCCCGGCAACGAGGCCAACCGCACGTACATAGACAACAAGCGCATCAGAGGAGCGTTTGGGCGCGCGCTCTTCTAAACGCCCCTCTTCGACTTCATCAGAAGTCACTGGACCATCGGCAAAGCCGACATTGAGAAGAAAACGATCGATGTAAGGCGTCGTTTTTCCCACACCATCGAACAGACTGCCTCCGATTGAGACACCACATTGATCAGGAGGAAGATCCGGCGCGAAGGGATCAATAATTCTACCATCTTGACGCAATGTTAAATGAAGATGCGGGAATGCAGCGCGTCCCGAATAGCCGATCAGACCCAAGCGTTGTCCCGCTTTGACGCGATCACCCGGCCGCACAAGCAAAGACCCTTGCGCCATATGGCAATATTGCGATTGCCATCCATTGGCGTGATCAATCACAAGCCCATTGCCACAGGCGCGCGGATCGCTCTCCGGCCCCTCATCCAAATTGGGGACATCCGGCATATCCATGCGGCTGCGCAAAACCGTTCCCTCAGCAACAGACAACACACCAACACCATTACGTTGGGCGGTGAGTGAAGGAATGCGGATATCGGTGCCATCATGGCCGTCATAACTCATCGCGCCACAAGTGAAATCGCGCCAACCCGGCCCCGCATCATGATCAACGTAATTCTGAATGATACAGGTTTCGCCAAGCACACAAGATACCGGAAAAACAAAACGTGGCGCATCAGCGGCGAATATATTGCCACAACCCAGCAAATACGCGGCGCATGTCAGTGCTAAAAATTTATTCATAAAATCGACCGTGGCCTAATACGCCACGAAGGTCGAGGAAAAAATGACGTAACGTCAATAAAAGTTAAACATGGCGTGCGAGGACTTTGCGCACGGCAGCGACCATCTCGGCTTCCGGCACAGCGAATTGCGCTTCGGCCTGTTGCTTCAAATAGGCTTCGCGGTCAGGAGCTGAGGAAAGCGTTGCGCCAAGCACAAGATCCTTGATCTGCACTTCGCCCTTCGCGCGTTCATCCGACCCTTGAATGACAACGCAAACCGAGCCGCGCTTGTCGGCATATTTCATCTGCGCTTTCATGCCCGAACCGCCGAGATAAAGTTCGGCGCGAATTCCGTTCTCGCGCAGCGTCGAAACGAGGCGTTGATAAGATGCTGTCTGATCCTTATCCATGACGAGCACGACGACCGGACCGAGCCCATGACTCTCCGTGCCAAGCTTGCCGAGGATCGAGAGGGCTGCGAGCAAACGTGACACACCGACGGAGAAGCCGGTTGCCGGAACAGGTTCACCCCTGAAACGCGCGACGAGACCATCATAACGCCCGCCGCCTGCAACCGCGCCGAAGCGCACGAGCTTGCCGTCCTCATCCTTCACTTCGAAAGTCAGTTCGGCTTCGAACACCGGACCTGTGTAATATTCGAGACCGCGCACGACGGAAGGGTCGATGAGAACGCGGCCATCATCATATCCGCCTGCAGCGACGAGCGATGCGATCTCTTCGAGTTCATTCACACCTTCAACACCGCGTGGAGAATTCGCCACGACAGCATGAAGATTTTTGAAAGTCGCTGCGAGCGTATCGGCACGCGCTGCGGTGAAGGCAAGAATGGTTTCAATCGCCTTTGAGTCAAGCCCCGCACCTTTGGTGAAGTCGCCCGACGGATCCATGCGCCCTTTGCCAAGCAAATCACGTACGCCTTCCGGCCCGACCTTGTCGAGCTTGTCGATGGCGCGGAGTACGATCAAACGGCGCGCAGCATTCTCGTCACCTGCGAGACCAATCGCTTCCATCACGCCATCGAGCACTTTGCGATTGTTGACCTTGATCACGTAATCACCGCGCGCGATGCCGACAGCTTCCAACGTATCGGCCATCAGCATGGCGATTTCAGCATCAGCCGCGACAGATGGTGCGCCAACGGTATCCGCATCGAACTGCATGAATTGACGGAAACGGCCAGGACCGGGCTTTTCGTTTCTGAACACGAAGCCGTTGCGATAGGAGCGGTAAGGCTTCGAGAGCTTGTCGAAATTTTCAGCCACATAGCGGGCGAGCGGCGCGGTCAAATCATAGCGCAGCGAGAGCCATTGATCGTCATCGTCTTGGAAGGAGAACACGCCTTCATTCGGGCGATCCTGATCCGGCAGGAATTTGCCGAGCGCGTCGGTATATTCGATGAACGGCGTCTCAACCGCTTCAAAGCCGTAAAGCTCGAAGGTCGCGCGGATCTTCTCAAGCATGCCGCGCATCGCCGCTAGTTCGGATGGGCCGCGATCCGCGAGCCCACGCGGCAGCCGCGCCTCGACCTTGCGAGCAGAATTGTCTTTCGATGCGTCGGTCGGGGCGCTCATGGGGCGACTTTCAAATGATCTTCAAACCTCGCGCCTCGTAGCGCGGGAGCCGGGTGGCGGCAAGCCTTCAGGATATCCTACGACCATCAACGCGCGCGGCCTTGTTACAAGACCTCAAATAGACTAGTCTATAGACTGGTCTATTAGAGGATCGAAATCATGTCAAAGCCCCTCGATCAAAAGCCCCTCGATCAAAAACCTATTGCCCCAAAACCCATTGAAATCGGGGCCTATGAAGCCAAGACCCATCTGCCCCGGCTGCTTCGCGAGGTGGCGGCGGGCCAGAGCTTCACCATCACCCTGCGCGGCAAGCCTGTGGCGGAGTTGAAGCCGAGAGCCGAAACGCGCGGCGAGAACCGGAACGCGGAATTTGTGCGCAAGATGCGGGAATTTATGAAGCGGCCGGATCGGCCATCCCTGACTGCGGAGCAAATCAAAGAGATGATTGAATATGGGCGGCGCTAATGGCGTTTGTTCTTGATGCATCGGTTGCTTTGCGATGGCTAATGAAAGATGGCACCGAGAGTGATCTCACTTACGCCAATTTCGTTCTCGATCAATTCCTTGATCCCGATATTCAAGTACATGTGCCGTCGCATTGGCCGCTTGAAATCACAAATGTGATGTTACGCTCTGAACGATTAGCATTAATCGATGATGCCGCATCCGAGAAATTTCTCGATATGATCATCACTGCGCCGCTCACGATTGATCTTCAAACGGCTGAGCAGGCTTTAGACACAACGCTTTACCTCGCCCGCCACTATCGCCTCACACCCTACGACGCCGCCTATCTCGAACTCGCACAGCGGCTTGAATGTCCGCTTGCCACGCTCGACAAGGATTTGCGCCGCGCGGCAGAAAAGGCCGGACTTGAAGTTCTCTAATGCCAGTCAGTAATCTACGACTTAAAATTTTAAGTTGGCTCCATCAAAGCCTGTGGGCTGAACCCATTTTATCCAAATCATTGGTTTGTCGCTCGATCATACCCTAACGTAAACAAGACTTGCGAGCGCAAGCAAAAACGGCTTAAGGTAAAAGGGATACAACGTAGCCTCGTCTGAAAGTTGTATTTGCTTGTGTTGAGTTTTGTTGCGTTTTAGCGAGTTTCTGACGAGGAACGCCCTTCAAACGGGCGTTGGTCATCAAGAACATCACGCCGAACTCACCCGTGAGCCGGGTACGGCGATCAAACACAGCATTATGGCCTCTTATCAATGCGCGAAATCCCATGGCAAGACATTCCGCGCGATAAAGTAATGTTGGCGCTGCGGCGCGTGTTATTGAGCGCCGAGTTTAAGACAGCGCCTCAACTCGCGGCGTTCTTAACCTTCTCCGTCAGCCGGACTTTGGAAGGTCGCGGGGCTTTGCTCAAAGCCTATACAGTCGCAACAGAAGTTTTAGGCCGAAACGCAGATTTCGATCCGCAAACGGATCCCATCGTTCGTGTTGAGGCAACACGTCTGCGCCGTGCACTTGATCGCTATTATCTTGCCGAAGGCAGAGACGACCCGGTCAGGATCACAATGCCCCGTGGCGGTTATTCAATCGTCATTCATGGCCGCGATGAAGATCCGGAAGAACGCCCCCCTTATGTCCCTGATACGTTACAGAAACGATTCATTGATCGTGCCCAAATCTATTGGACGCAAGTGCGCAATGCTGTTGCCTTATTGGCGGTGATGGGCTTTCTCGTTTCGACAACATTGTTACTTCTCGACGCGCGGCCTTCTGCAACCGATAACAGTGTCGATACACGCCCACGATTTGGCGCGCTGATTGCCGGATCCATTTCCGGCTTACCTAACACCGAAGGCCTTAACCTCGCGGATATGGTGGTTGAGGCCGCTGTACATTTCAGCGGAGTCATCGCATTTTCGGGAATGGTACCGCGCCCTCCCGAAGATCTTTATGTGGTCGAGGGCGCATCATACAAAGACAATTTAAAATACAAGATTGATCTCCGGTTACGCCATGCCGCAACCGGCCGCGTGATTTGGACAACACATCTTCACATCGCATCAGATCCGAACAGCATGCGCATCGCCGCTCACCGCTTGGCGTCTCGGATTGCCGGCAGAAATGGACCTATCCGATCCGATGCCATGCCTGCAAAAATCGACTCAGTCTTTGGGCGCAACGCGGTAAGGGCCTGCCTCGCCGTGACAGATGCCGCAATCCGCAGTGCCGCGACTCCGCTGAATACTGCGGCGCGGCGATGCCTCGATGAAGCGCTCATTGATCGCAGCGAAAGCGCTGTGCTGCTTGCCTCGTCAGCACTTTTACGTGCTTCTGTTACACCCGATGAGATTGAAAAAACCGAGCTTGAAGCGAAAATGGCCTATACGCTTGATCCCGCCAACGCCGATGCCGCTAATTTACTCGCAAATCTAGCAATGACTCGCGGTGATCCAAAAGCGCAGGAATGGGGCGAAAAAGCCATCTCTGCAAATCCTTTCGACCCGACTCTCTTACGTGATGACGCACGTCGCCGCGAAATTTTAGGTCAGAGTGAAAAAGCCGCACTGCTCATCGCCCAAGCGACGATCCTCGAAGCCGGGCCCGAAGAGGATTGATCCAGCGCAAATCGTTTCACGCTCTTCGCGCTTAAAGAGTCTCTTGAAAACGCTTCATCGACTTTTTCGCTGATTTCGGAGGCCGCCCCGTGAGGCTTTTGACCCTCTGTATTGTCCTCATCGCGGCGGGCTTAGCCGCGCTTATCTGGTGGTTCTTTATTGATCCTGTCACCGTCACACTTGTTCGCGTCACACGCGGTTCTGCGGCAGAGGTTGTTTATGCTACGGGTGTTGTTGAACCGGTCTCGTGGGCGAAGGTCGCACCGCTTGCACGCAAGAGATTGATCAAGACCTGCACATGCGAGGGACGCCTTGTCAAAACGGGCGAGGAAATCGCGCGACAAGATTCCTCGCTCGAACAAGCTGCCCTTGATGAATTACTTGCTCGTCGCGAAAAGCTTGAAAATGATCTGCGCCGTGCATCAGAATTATTAGGGCGTAACGTGGCAGCGGCCACAGCCGTTGAACAAGCCTCGACCGCCTTGAAAGAAATCGACGCACGCGTTGCGGCAGCGCGTGAAGCGCTTGATGATTTGATTCTGCGCGCGCCAATTGATGGCGCTGTTTTACGCGAAGATTTTTCCGCGGGTGAAATTGTAGGTCCCGGCGATGTGATTTTTTGGATTGGCCAACCACGCCCCTTGCAAGTCACCGCCGATGTCAATGAAGACGATATTGCCCGCGTAAAAGCGGGCCAAAGAACCTTACTTCGTCATGAAGGTTTTCTTGCCGACCAGCTCAACGCCACAGTAAGCCGTGTCACGCCGAAAGGCGATCCGACGACGAAGACCTTTCGGGTCCATCTCGCTCTGCCGGATGACACACCGCTTCTCATCGGTATGAGTGTTGAAGCCAATATCATAACCGATGAACGTCAAGACACCCTTCTCCTTCCTGCAGAAGCTTTGAGTGATGGTCATGTCTTTGTTTTCACGAATGACAAAATGCAGAAGAAAGCCGTGACGACAGGCATTCGCGGTACACGCATGGTTGAAATTAAAGACGGTGTTGCTGAAGGCGAACAGATCATCGCCCCCCTGCCACAAGGAATCAAAGACACTATGCGAATTCGCGTATCAGGCACCGCTCCATGACTCTGATTTTTGATATCGCCTGGACACATGTCACCGCGCGGTTGCGACAAACACTTGTCGGCATCTTCGGTGTCGCAACCGGTATAGGCTTTTCCGTTATGATGGCCGGCTTGTTGGAAGGTTCGCAAAAAGACTTTATCAGACAACTTGTCGACTCGATGCCGCATATTTCCGTCACCGATGAACAGCGCGAAGTGCCAGCGCAACCGGCGACAAAACAATTTGATGTGGTTGAATTTCGAAGCCTCTCCACAGAAACCGAAAGACGAGGCATCAAAAATCCACTCGCGCTTATGGAAGCGCTCGGAAGCTGGTTTCCGGGTGCGGTAGCGCCTTCGGTCGCAACAAAAGCCTTGATCCGCTCGGGCGGGCGCGATCTCGCAGTCAGCGTGATCGGAATAGATCCAAAGCGGGAAAAAACTGTTTCAAAACTCGCAAGCCAAATGATCGAGGGTCAACTCGACTCACTTTATAAAGCTTCAAATGCGATCATCCTTGGTGACGGACTTGCAGAAAAGCTGGGGGTCAGTGTGGGGGCAAGCCTTTCCCTCGCCACAACAAAAGGCGCCCCTGTTTTTGCCCGCGTCGTGGGACTCTCTCATGCCGGCAATCGTATGACGGACGACAATCAAGCCGTGGTTCTTTTAAAGACGGCACAGATTCTTGACGGCCGTACCGCACTGATCAATGAAATCCGCATTCGGGCGGATGATGTGATGGCCGCTGAGGCGCTTGCCAATCGGGTCGAAAGACAAGTCGGTTATAAATCGACATCATGGCAAGAGTCGCATCAGGATATTCTCTCCGCTTTTCAAATCCGCAATGCCATCATGATCATGGTGGTCGGTGCGATCTTACTCGTGGCCTCTTTCGGCACTTACAATATCATTTCAACCATCACGCATGAAAAGACGCGTGACATTGCCATTATGAAATCTGTTGGCCTGCGATCGGCAACAGTCCGATCCATCTTCGTTCTTGAAGCCGCAATGATTGGATGCGCGGGAACGGTTATCGGATGGATCCTTGGTTATATGCTTTGTGTTTTGGTCGGTATGATCGAATTTCGAAGCGGCTTCACTGACATGACGCATCTCCCGATTCTTTATGCACCGAAACATTATGCATTAGCGGGAACCGTTGGCTTGCTCTCCTCATTGATTGCCGGATTTTTTCCCGCGCGCAAAGCCGCGCGCGTTCAACCCGTTGACATCATCCGAGGCGCATCATGACGACGCCTCTTATTGAAGCGCGCCATGCAGGACGCATCCTTTATGGTGAAATTACCACCACGCTTGTGAGCGACATAACTTTGCGCGTCATGCCCGGTGAATTTGTTGCCATCACCGGCCCCTCAGGCTCAGGAAAATCATCGCTTCTGTATCTTCTTGGCCTTCTCGATATCCCAACCGAAGGCGATGTCTTGGTCAGTGGCATGGCCACTAAATCACTTGATGAAAATCATCGCGCTGATTTACGCCTCGCCATGCTCGGTTTTGTTTTCCAATTTCATTTTTTGCTGCCCGAATTCTCGGCACTCGAAAATGTGCTGTTACCGATGCGCGCGCTCGGGCGTTTAACTGACACAAAGAAGCGCGCACGCGCGCGCGAGCTCCTCACGACGCTAGGGCTTGCCGATCATCTATGGAAAAGGCCCGATCAACTCTCCGGCGGCCAAAGACAACGCGTGGCCATTGCGCGTGCCTTGGCGAATGAACCTTCTGTCATTCTTGCAGATGAACCAACCGGAAATCTCGATACCGCTTCGAGCGCCCAAGTCGTTTCAATCTTACGTCAGATCGTTAATGAGGAAAAAAAGGCGGTTGTGATCGTAACGCATGATCCGGCATTGGCAGCCAAGGCTGATCGCCAAATCCAGATCGTTGATGGGCGGATCGCGAATGAGTCCGCCCCAGGAGATCAGGCGGCGACGGCGGCCTCATAGCCCGCTTTTGTAATTGCAGCGGCCAGCGAGCCGCCTTCAGCTTTCGTCTTCGCTTCAACGCGCCCTGACGATAACTCCACGGAGATATCGGCATCGGGATCCGCTTTGCGGATCACACGCTTCACGGCCTCCGCGCAGCCCCCACACGTCATGCCTTTGACACTGAAAACAACGATTTTCGCTTCAGCCATGACACAATACTCCATGAAAACTTGACGTAACGTAATAAATTAGAACTATTTCCCGCTGATTATGCGCGCGAATCATTTATGGGTCTAGCACGATTGTTTCATAAATAGTCCACCAGTTATCAAGAACACGAACAAAAACTAGGCCCAAACGCAATCATGGCGTCAACACTCCGAATTTGGCTAGAGAAACGGGCGGAGCTCTTAATCGTTAGCGCGTTCTCTGTGGCTTTTATTGTGGGCTTTGCCTTGTTCGCAGCGACGGGATCGCTCGAGCTTGCGGCGGCGGCGATTGGCATTGGCGCCATTGGTGTTCCCGCGCTCTTGCGTCAAATCTTGCCAAGTAAGCCTGCGTCCGCAGACACGCCCTCACTCGAGTCCCGTCTCAAATTTCTTGAAGCCGCCCATCAAACCGCTGAAGTTCGGTTATTGGCAATCGAAAACAAAGCCCCGCCGGTGACCACTGGCGATCTTGATCGTTTGGCCATCAAAATTGGCGCACTCGAAACCCGGCTAACGTCGCTTGATTCAAAAATTCAACATCAAATATCAGTATCCCCCGCGGCGCCTCCGCTTTTGAAAAAGAGCCATCTTGATGAAGTTGCGATCCGAAAATCCTTGAGTGCCGGGCAAATCAAAATCGAGCCTGTGGACATTGAATCAAGAATGAGCGGGCGTTTTGCGTATCGTTTCATCGTCATGAAATGCAATGACAAAAATGCAGGCACTTTGGCAGAGGCTGATTTGCGTGCAGCTCAAGTGAGCGGAGACGTAATCAAATTTTTTGATCGTGTGCGTGTGGCATTAACTTACAATATGGCTTTGCAGGATTCTTCTGATCTTGAAGCCCCTATCCATCTCTGCCCGATCGGTAAAGAAATTTTGGCCGACCCCCAAGGGATTGCCGATATTCGGAGCGTTATAGAGAAGAGCCCGTCGATCAAAAACAAAATCGGACTTGTGCTTCCCTCAGAACCTCTGGACCATGCCAATTTACGACTTCCGGTATTAATGAAATCATTGCAGCAGGCGGGGTTCGTAGTGGGCCTCAGATTAAATCAGGATTTGATTGCGGCGCCGAGCGATCTTGTTCGTCTCAATCCGAACTTTGTCATGCTGTCGGGTGATCTTATGATTGAAACCCTCCGGAAGCCTTCTAACTTATCAATTCACCCCGCTGATTTGATTGCTCTCTTTGAACGCGGCGGAATCGATATGATCGCCATCGAGTTGACGTCGAACGACCACATCAAAGCAACCGAAGATCTTGGCATTCATTTTGCCGAACGATCCGTGACCCGTAAAATCGGAAGAGCAAAGCCCGCTTTGTCCAACAAGGCGCAAAATGCGTATGCCGATCTCAAAGCCATTTTTGAAGACCATCACGCGGAAGAGGTGATGCGTCCCATAGAATTGCGTCCGGCATCGCTTCGCGAGCGTTTGCAACGCCGTTCCGCTTGACAGGTTGAGGCGAAGGGCCGATAGCCCGCTCCACACTCATCCGTGGAGTTAAGCGTATCGTGCCGACATCCCCTAAAACCATCGCGCCCGTCATCTCAGGCCTCTCGGCCGTCACAGACTCTTATGATGTCATTTTATGCGATATCTGGGGCGTTCTTCACAATGGCATTAATGGTTATCGCGCGGCGTCGGACGCGCTTGAACAGTTTCGGAAATTGGGTGGGCGCGTTATTCTTGTTTCGAACGCGCCTCGTCCTGCAGATGACATCGTCGGCATTCTTGATCGCTTCTCTGTGTCGCGTCAGGCTTATGATGGCATTGTGACATCTGGCGATGTCACGCGCACCGTCCTTATGTCTGGTGAATGGCGCCGCTATCACTGGCTGGGGCCGGAGCGTGATGCCGGTCTATTCAAAGGACTCACGATTCCGAATGTTGCACTTGATCAAGCCGATGTGATTGTGTGCACCGGTCTTCATGATGATGAAACAGAGACCGCCGAAAATTATCGCGGCTTTATCAATGAAGCACTGAAACGCAATTTACCGATGCTTTGCGCAAATCCGGATATTGTCGTTGAGCGCGGCAATCGTTTGATTGATTGCGCGGGCGCGATTGCAAAACTCTATGAAGAAGAAGGCGGCTCAACACTTTACGCCGGCAAGCCCTATCCGCCAATTTATAAAGCCGCGCTTGAACTCGCCTCATCGCTTACGGGCAAAGCGGCAAACCCCGCGCGCACTTTGGCGATTGGCGATGCCATCCGCACAGATATTGCGGGTGCCGTGATGACGGGCATCGGCTCACTTTTTGTGTTGAACGGCATTCACATGCATGAGCTTGGCCTCTCGGAGGGCAGTTTAGAGAATGGCCGCTACGAAGCCTTTCTCGAAACTGTGTCACATCGGCCCGATTATTCCATCGCTCATTTAGGATGGTGAGAGCAGTTTCCGCAATCGGATCTGATCAAGCTTCAATGCCAAGGTTTCAACATCAAAGGGAACCAAGGCATAGGCATCCGCCCCGGCATCATTCGCCAATATATATTGCGAGGGGTCGGGGTTGCCGGTGACGATCATAACGGGGATTGCGGCGAGCGCCGCATCGGCACGCAGCGACTTCATGAATTCGCCGGCATCCATTGGCTCGGTGGCCCAATCGGTTAGCACGAGACCGAAGCGCTTCTCGCGCAGCTGGGTGAGCGCCTCAACCGGCGTGGGCACGGTTTCAACCGGTCCCCACCCAAGTTCCGTGAGCATAACGGTAAGAACACGGGTGATGACGCCAGAGGGGTCGATGATCAAAACAGTTTGATTTGTATCGGATTTTGCCATGTAGAGGGGCCTTACAGGTAAGAACTTGTCGAACTGACCCGCCCCGCATGCCACGGCGCCTTTTAAGGGCCCGTGTGAGAAATCGTTCAAATCTTCATGACCATAAAACGCCGCCCCTTGACCGTGAGGCCCGAAGCCGCCACGGTCCCGCCGCATTGGCCCAAAAAAGACATGATGCCCAACGAGTTCCATCTGATCCGCGGCCGGGTTCTGCCCGCCGACATCTCCCGCCCCGTCATTGCCATCGGCAATTTCGACGGTCTGCATCGCGGTCATCACGCCGTGATCGATGCGGCGCGCGAACTCGCTAAAGAACTCCATCGGCCGGCAGCGGTGCTCACATTCGAGCCGCATCCGAGAAGTTTTTTTAAGCCCGATGCGCCCCTCTTCCGTCTCACGCCCGAAACGATCAAAGCTAAAATTCTGGCACGGTATGGGCTGAGGGCGATGATCGTCCTGCCTTTTGATACCGCAATGGCTGCAACAACCGCCGAGCAGTTCATCAACGACATTCTGTTTCGTGAGCTTAATGTTGCGGGCGTTGTGGTCGGCCATGATTTTCATTTCGGCAAAGGCCGTGGAGGAACGCCCCATTCCATTGCTGAAGCCTGCCGGAAGGACGCACGCGCGGCCCTCATCATTGAAGCCCTGCTTGAAAAAGGCGCGCCCGTTTCTTCAAGCGCCGTTCGTGCGGCTTTGGCTGAAGGCGATATGCCGCGCGCCAATCATCTTCTCGGTTATCGCTACCTCTTTGAAAGCGAAGTGCGGCATGGCGAAAAAATTGGCCGCACTCTTGGTTACCCGACCGCCAATCTGCGCCTGCCTGAAAACAGCGTTTTGAAACAGGGAATTTATGCGGTGCGCGTCGCGGTGGGCAGAAAGGTCTATGACGGGGTAGCGAGCTATGGCCGCCGCCCGACTTTCGACAATGGCGCACCTTTGTTTGAAGTGTTCCTGTTTGATTTCTCAGGCGATCTCTACGGGCAGACGCTCACAGTTGAATGCGTGGCCTGGCAGCGCGGCGAGATCAAATTCGACGGTATCGAGCCCTTGATTGCGCAGATGGACAAAGACGCCGCGGAAGCGCGCAGAATTTTGGCATTGCCCATTGATCCCGAAGCGCCGAGCCTTTTGCCGCTTTAAGCGCGCCCCCTACCCTTTAACCGGAGAATGGGGTATCTCCCGCGCCATCTCCTTGCCCCTTTTGAGCCTTTAATTAAGCAGCCACTCACCATGACCGATCCCAAAGCCGCCGCCGAGCGCGATTATTCAGAGACGATTTTCCTTCCCGAGACGGATTTCCCGATGCGCGCGGGCTTGCCGCAGCGCGAGCCGGAGATTTTAGCACGTTGGGGAAAAATCGATCTCTATAAGCGCTTGCGCGAGACCTCGGCCGGTCGCCCGCGCTTTGTGCTGCATGACGGCCCGCCTTATGCAAACGGCAATATCCATATCGGGCATGCACTCAACAAAGTGCTGAAGGATTTGGTGACGCGCAGCCAGCAAATGCTCGGCTTTGACTCAAATTACGTGCCCGGCTGGGACTGCCACGGTCTGCCGATCGAATGGAAGATCGAAGAGCAATATCGCGCCAAAGGAAAAGCGAAGCCCGACTTCTCGTCCGGAGATGAGATAAAGGCGTTTCGAAAAGAGTGCCGCACCTTCGCCGAACATTGGCTCTCGGTGCAGCGTGAGGAATTCAAGCGCCTCGGCATTACGGGTGATTGGGATCATCCCTACTCCACGATGGCGTTTCACGCCGAAGCGCAAATCGCGCGCGAGATCATGAAGTTCAAAGACAACGGCCTCCTCTATCGCGGTTCGAAGCCGGTGATGTGGTCGGTTGTCGAGAAAACCGCACTCGCCGAAGCCGAAATCGAATATCAGGATTATCAATCCGATATGGTGTGGGTGAAGTTTCCAATTATTAGATTCAAAGACGAAACAATTTCTCCGTTGTTTTTCGGAAGTACTGAGGCAGGCAAAGAACGAGAAAAGCTCTTTTTGAGTTCTTACGTTGTTATTTGGACAACAACGCCTTGGACACTTCCAGGCAATCGCGCGATCTCATATTCGCATAAGATTGAATATGCTGTTTATACGGTTACCGGCAACGAAAAAGAATATGGTCCCAAGAAGGATGAAAACTATATTATTGCAAAGAAACTAGCTGAAAACATTGCATCATCTGCCAAAATAACTCTTCAGCATATTGTTGACGTCTCAGCGTCGGAGATTGATTTTCTAGTTTGCGCTCATCCGCTCGCATCCCTCGGTTATGATTTCGCTGTTCCCTTGCTCGACGGCGATCATGTGACGGATGATGCCGGTACAGGTTTTGTGCACACCGCGCCTTCACATGGCCGCGAAGACTTTGAAATCTGGATGCGAGAGAAATCCTTCCTCGAACAGAGAGGAATTAGTACAGACATTCCATTCACAATTGATGATGAAAGCATTTACACGAAAGAAGCGCCGGGCTTTGAAGGCAAGCGCGTCATCACCGACAAGGGTGAAAAAGGCGATGCGAATGAAGCTGTGATCAAAGCGCTGATCGACAACAATGCACTCGTCGCGCGCGGACGTTTGAAGCATCAATATCCGCATTCCTGGCGTTCGAAAAAGCCGGTGATTTTCCGCAATACACCGCAATGGTTCATCTCTATGGACAAACAGGCAAAGGAACTCGGCAACAAATCTTTGCGTGATGTCGCCTTCGACGCGATCAAGAAAACCGAATGGGTTCCCGCGACCGGCGAGAACCGCATCACCGGCATGATCGAGAACAAGCCCGATTGGGTCATGTCGCGTCAGCGCGCATGGGGCGTGCCGATCACCGTCTTCGTGCATAAAGAGACGAAAGAAATTTTGAAGGACACGGCGGTTGATAAAGCGATTGCCGATGCTTTCGAAGTCGAAGGCGGCGACGCGTGGTTTGCGGCAGGCGCGAAAGAACGCTTCCTCAAAGCGGCATCAAAGCCAGTAAACGCCAATGATTATGACATGGTGATGGACGTGCTTGATGTCTGGTTTGATTCCGGCTCGACACATTCATACGTCTTGAATACGCCGAAGCATTTTCCGGGCCTTGCCGACATTCACCGCAAGGTTGATGGCGGCAAAGATCGCGTGATGTATTTGGAAGGCTCCGACCAGCATCGCGGTTGGTTCCAGTCGAGCTTGCTTGAAAGCTGCGGCACGCGCGGTCGCGCGCCCTTTGATGTTGTGCTGACCCATGGCTTCGTCCTCGACGAAAAGGGGCAGAAAATGTCGAAGTCGCTCGGCAATGTGACCGCGCCGCAAAAGGTGATTGAAGATTCAGGCGCCGATATTTTGCGTCTCTGGGTCGCAGCCGCCGATTACTCCGACGATCTGCGCATTGGCCCAGAAATTCTCAAAACCTTTGTCGAGACCTATCGGAAATTGCGCAACACGATGCGCTGGATGCTCGGCACGCTCGCGCATTATGACGCCTCGAAAAAGATTGCATATAAAGAAATGCCCGAGCTTGAACGCTTGATGCTGCATCGCTTGAGCGAACTCGCGCCTGTGATCAAAAAGGCTTACGAGACTTATGATTATCGCAAGGTGATCACAGAACTCTCGGCGTTTTTGAACACCGAATTGTCAGCCTTCTATTTCGATATCCGCAAGGACACGCTCTATTGCGATCCGAAATCAAGCCTCGCGCGTCTTTCTTCGCTTGAATGCATCGAGCAGATTTTCCGTGCTGTCACATTGTGGCTCGCGCCGATCCTTGTGTTTACGGGCGAAGAAGCGTGGCTCTCGCGTTACAAAGATGCGGAGTCCGTGCATCTTGAAACCTTCCCGCATATCCCCAGTGAATGGAAAGACGAGGCGCTCGCCGCGCGCTGGGCGACGATCCGCAAAGTACGTCGCGTTGTCACCGGAGCGCTCGAAATCGAACGCGCGCAAAAGCGCATCGGCTCGTCGCTTGAAGCCGCACCGAAGGTTTACATTGCCGACAAGGACCTTGCATCGCTTGTCGCAAGTGTCGACTTCGCCGATATCTGCATCACGTCCGGCATCGAGATCATCGCGGGCGAAGGCCCTGCGGATGCGTTCCGTCTCGATGATGTCGGTGGCGTCGCAGTTGTGCCGGCAAAAGCTGCGGGTGTGAAATGCGCGCGCTCGTGGCGCTATTTTGATCCCGCAACAGCCGACAAGGATTTCCCCGACATTACCCCACGCGACGCGCAAGCGATGCGCGAATGGCAGGCGCGCGCATGAGCGACGAAGCGTCCTCAAATGGACACTCCAGCTTTGGCGTCCGCCGCCTGAGCCTTCTGATCGCGCTTCTCATTTTTCTCGCCGACCAGGCGACGAAATGCATCATGCTCTATGGGTTTGATCTTGAGACCTCGGGAGCCATTCCGGTCTTGCCCTTTCTCGACTTCGTCCTTGTTTGGAACCGGGGCATTTCTTATGGCCTTTTCCAGCAACATGAGGAAATTGGTCGATTTGGGCTGATTTTATTCTCTTTCATCGCCATCATCGGCTTTCTGATTTGGTTGCGCCGAATTAAACGGGCTCTCCCCGCGCTCGCGATCGGGCTTATTGTTGGGGGGGCGCTTGGGAACGCGATTGATCGCCTTGCTTATGGGGCCGTCGTCGATTTCATTTTGCTTCATTGGGGCCAATGGCGCTGGTATGTGTTCAATATTGCGGATGCGGCCATCGTTATCGCGGTTGCCTTGCTTTTGGCCGATTCATGGTTAGGTAATCCGCATCGGGGAATTTCCCAGCCTGCAGAGGAGAGACCGTCATGATCCGTCCCCTTATGGTCAGGGTTCCGCTTATTGCCCTGTTTGCCTTCAGCCTTCTGAATGTGGGTCTTCTTTCCGGTCCGGCGAAGGCCGGCGATCTCATGGACGCGATTTCGAACATGATGGGCGGCAATGCGGTCGATGAAGATCAATATCAGGAACGCTCGCCACTCGTTGTACCGCCTTCAAAAACCTTGCCTAAGCCCAAACAGAAGGCTGAAAGCACAGACCCCGCCTGGCCAAAAGATCCGGATGTGATCAAAAAGCAAAAAGCGAAAAAAGGGGAAGACGGACTTGAGCAAGGCGAACTCTTTGCCAAGCTACTCGGTCCAATGACTGAGACAGCCGCCTCGGAACAGGGGGTAGCGGTCATGCCCCCGAGTGACCCGAGCAAACCGCTCTCGCCTCAAGACATGGCAAAAGCGTCGGAAATTATGAAACAGGTGGCAGCAAAGAATAATGCTTTGGCTGAAGCCTCAGGCCCGCGTGCACTCACCGCTCCCCCAAAAGCCATTGCTAAAAAAGCTGTGATCACACCGGAGATAGAAGCCGCTGCCGCTGCTGCGGGCGCTTCCCAAAAACCTTGGTATCAATTCTGGTAAGATCATAGAGATCTTACGCAACAGGAAGACTTCATGTCTAAAATTATGACGGACGCCCAAAGCGGCGGACCTAATATTGCGCATGTGACACTTGAGAATGGATTGGAGATCGTCGTGATCCCCGATCATCGCACGCCTGTGGTCACGCATATGGTGTGGTATCGCAATGGCTCGGCAGATGATCCGGTTGGCAAATCAGGCATCGCGCATTTTCTCGAACATCTCATGTTCAAAGGCACGGAGAAACATCGCCAAGGGGAATTCTCTGATGTCGTGACCGCGCTTGGCGGTCAAGAAAATGCATTCACTTCTGTTGATTACACGGCTTACTATCAACGCGTTGCGCGTGAACATTTGAAAACCATGATGGAATTCGAATCCGATCGCATGACCGGTCTTGTATTGACCGATGAGATCGTCGATCCAGAACGCGATGTGGTGATTGAAGAACGCCGTATGCGAACGGACACTGATCCCGCCGCCGAATTGGGCGAAGCGCTTGCAGCCACTTTGTTCACGCATCATCCCTATGGCAAACCCATCATCGGTTATATGCACGAGATCGAGGGTTTGAAGCGTGAGGACGCGCTGACTTATTATCGTCGCTTCTACACACCGGAAAATGCCATTCTTGTTGTTGCGGGTGATGTAACAAAAGATGAAGTCGTAACCCTCGCAAAAGAAACTTACGGAAAAATTCCCGCGCGTGGTGAAAAGCCTTCGCGGTTGCGTCCGCGTGAACCCGATCCGCGCTCTGCGCGCCGTGTGACGCTCGCGGATCCGAAAGTCGAGCAACCTTCATTGCAGCTTGCTTGGCTCGCACCAAGTTATACAACAGCGAGCAAAGGCGAAGCCGAGGCGCTTGAAGTGCTTGTGCAACTCATCGGCGCATCAGGCACCGGCCGTCTTCATCGTAAATTGGTGATGGAGGAAGCCGTCGCTGTTGCGGCTGGCGCGTGGTATCAATCAACCGCCGTTGATCGCTCACGTCTTCTTCTTTATGCGGTGCCGCGTCCGGGTATTACGCTTGATGCGTTGGAAGCCCGCGTGCTTGCCGTTGTCGAAGAAATGGCCAAACACCCCGTGGATGAGAGTGAATTGCGCCGCGCAAAGACAAGACTTGTTGCTGATGCCATCTATGCGCAAGACAGCCAATCATCGCTGGCGCGCATGTATGGATCAGCGCTCGCGACTGGCTCAACGGTTGAAGATGTCAAATCCTGGCCCGATTTAATTGAAGCCGTCGATGCAGCAAGCGTGCAAAAAGCCGCTGAGACATGGCTCAATCCTCATCGCATGGTGACTGGATATCTTTTGAAAGACGAGGCGGCGTAATGAATGATCTTTCGATCAAACCGAGTCTTTCATCGCGGATACAAGTTGTCCGCTCATCATCAGGCCTAGAAGCGTGGCTGATCGAAGATTACACGGTGCCTTTGATTGCGATGGAAATCGCGATGCATGGTGGCTCCTCGCAGGATCCCGAGGACCTTCCCGGAACAGCATCCTTTCTTGCAGGCCTTCTTGATGAAGGCGCGGGCCCTTATGACTCTGCCGCGTTCCATGATCGGCTTGACGATTATGCGATTGAACTGGGTTTCTCCGCTTCGCGTGATTTGATCACGGGACATCTGCGTACACTTTCAAAACATCGTAACGAAGCTTTTGACATGCTTCGTCTGGCGCTGAACGAAGCGCGGCTTGATGAAGAACCTGTTGAACGCGTACGCGCACAAATGCTCGCTTCCTTGCGTCATGAAGTCAATGATCCTGATACAAAGGCCAATCGCACCTGGTTTGAAAAAGCCTTTGAAGGCCACGCCTATGCGCGCGCTGTAAAAGGCACTTTTGAAAGCATTCCGAAGATCACACGTAAGGATTTACTTTCCTTCCGCGACCGAATTTTTTCACGTGAGACTCTCAAAATCGCTGTTGTAGGCGCCATTGATGCGACAACACTCGCCAAAGAGCTTGATCAGATTTTTGCCAATTTCCCGGCAAAATCGAAACTCTCAAATATTACCGTCGCGCAGCCTAAATTGATCGGCACACGCACAATTGTTGACCTTGATATTCCGCAAAGCTCAATCCGCTATGGCGCGCCCGGTTTGCAACAAAGCGATCCTGATTTTGTTACCGCAAGCGTAATCAATCATATTTTGGGTGGTGGTGTGTTCTCATCACGGCTGTTCCGCGAAGTGCGTGAAAAGCGCGGCCTCGCCTATTCGGTCTTCTCGCAATTGGCGCCACTCGATCATGGGCCTTTGCATATGGGCGGCACGTCAACCAAGAACGAACGCGTGGCTGAATCACTTGCGATCATTGAAGCAGAAATAAAGTCGCTTGCGATTGATGGGCCCATTGATGAAGAACTCGACATCGCCAAAAAATATCTGATCGGGTCTTGGCCCTTGCGTTTCGACACTTCAACGAAACTCGCGAATCAACTCGTGCATATGCAGGTCGAAAATCTCGGTCTCGATTATATGGAACGCCGCAACGGATTGGTGGCCGCAGTCAACCGCGAAAACGCAACGCGGGTTGCGAAAAGGCTTTATGGGACAGGTGAGATTTTCACAGTGATTGTTGGCCGTCCGGTTGGCGTTTAACGCCTTTATCGACGCCGATCTTTCCGCGCCCCGTCAAAGGCTTTATCGTCAGGCCTCAGGCGAAACCGTGCGATTCGGAGCGCCGTAGAGGTGTCCATGTCCGTTCGCAAACTTGATCCCGTTCTGATTGACCGCATCGCGGCGGGCGAAGTCGTTGAACGTCCGGCCTCGGCCGTCAAAGAACTTGTCGAGAATGCGATAGATGCCGAAGCGCGTCATATCGAAATCGTGATCACCTCCGGTGGGCGTGATCTTATTCGCGTTGTCGATGACGGTGTCGGGATGAGTGAAGATGATCTTTCACTCGCCGTTGAACGACACGCGACATCTAAACTTCCTGATGGTGATTTATTTGCGATTACCACATTAGGGTTTCGTGGTGAGGCGCTGCCATCGATTGGTGCGGTGGCGCGATTAACAATCGCCTCAAGAATGAAAAACGCGTCGATGGGCGTCACACTCACAGTCGATGCCGGCTTGAAAGGCGAGACCAAACCCATCGCAATGATGCAGGGCACGCGCGTTGATGTCGCGGATCTCTTTTTTGCTACGCCCGCACGTTTGAAATTTTTGAAAACAGATCGCGCCGAAGCACAAGCGGTCGCTGATATTGTTAAACGCATCGCGCTTGCACATCCTGAAATTCGATTCACCCTGATCAGCGACGGTAACACGCTCATCGATTGCGCAGCTGAAACGGGCCCTGATGCGTTCGCGCGCCGCACAAGCGTGATACTCGGTAAAGATTTTGCTGAAAATTCAGTTGCCGTTGAAGCGCATCGTGATGAGGTATCACTAACAGGCCTTGCGGGGCTCGGCAGCTATCATCGCCCGACCGCGAACAATATTCATTTCATCGTCAATGGTCGCCCCGTACGTGATCGTCTTTTAGTCGGCGCTTTGAAAGCCGCCTATCAGGATCTTCTGCCCGCTGGTCGTCATCCAGCTGCTTCGCTCATTATCACGCTGCCACCACATCTTGTTGATGTAAATGTTCATCCGGCAAAAAGTGAAGTGCGCTTTCGTGATCCGGGACTTGTGCGTGGCCTTCTCGTCTCAACACTTCGTGACGCTCTACAACATGCGGGGCGGACATCATCGACCTTGGCCCATCGTGCCTTCAGCGCGCTTTCACGCAATCACTCTTATTCATCAAGCGCACCACCAGCACATTGGAATTGGCAAGACTCGCCGTCTCGACCTGATGGTTTTGGAGAAGCCGCACAAGCCGGATTTGAAGCGCTTTCATTACCATCGGTTGATCGTCGCGCAGGTCTTTCGGCACTCTCAGAAGATCTTCTTGACAAACCGCTCGGCGCCGCCCGCGCGCAAATTCACGACACTTATATTGTCGCGCAGACGAGACAAGGTGTTGTGCTTGTCGATCAACATGCCGCGCATGAGCGTCTCGTTTATGAAAAATTAAAACGCGACCGCGAGAAAAAATCTCTCGCGCGGCAAATGTTGCTCATTCCTGTGATCATCGAGCTTGATGCATTGTCAGCCGATCGCCTGCTCTCAAACCAAAAGCTCCTTGAAGAGATGGGTGTGGCGATTGAACCCTTCGGGCCAGGAGCAATCTCTGTTACGGAAGTGCCCGCATCCCTTGTCGAAGGAGATATTGAAGGCGCGATGCGTGACCTCGTTGAGAGTTTTGAAGAATGGGGCACGGGCGCTACGCTTGAGGCGCGGCTTGATCATGTCCTTAAAACTTTTGCCTGCCATCATTCCGTGCGCGCGGGACGGCGTTTGCGCGCAGAAGAAATGGATGCGCTGTTACGTGAAATGGAAGCGACCCCGAATTCCGGCCAATGCAATCATGGTCGCCCGACTTTCATCGAATTGAAACTTGCCGATCTCGAACGGTTGTTCGGACGTTCCTAAAATATACGAAAGCGGAAACTGATTATGCCCATCACGATTCGTCCCGTTGAACAAAAAGATCGTTCGCAATGGAACGCGCTTTATCAGGGCTACGCCGAATTTTACAAAGTCACGCAGACAGAAGAAATGCGAAACAAAGTCTGGTCATGGCTTTTTGATGAGACTCATGAAACCGAGGGCTTGGTGGCTGTTGATGACAGCAGCAAATTGATTGGGCTCACGCATTTCCGTCCCTTCGCGCGGCCGCTCTCTGCAACCACGGGCGGCTTTCTTGATGATCTTTTTGTAACTCCTTCATTGCGCGGCTCTGGTGCCGCACGCCTTTTAATCGAGGCGGTGGCAAAGCTTGGCAAGGAAAGAGGCTGGAGTGTCATTCGCTGGATTACGGCGGAAGACAATTATCGCGCCCGCAGCCTCTATGACAAAGTCGCCGAGAAAACCAAATGGGCGACTTATGACATCAAATTATAAACAAGAGAGTCTTTATCCCGCACCCGCCTGCCCCATCAAAGTCGAGACATGCACGGCGACAGAGCGCGAAAGACCTTCAAGATCATAACCACCTTCCAGCAAGGAAACGACGCGACCATTCGCGTGTTTATCGGCGATATCCATGAGCCTTTGCGTGGCCCACGAAAAATCACGCTCTTCGAGATTGAGATTGGCGAGCGGATCGCGCCAATGCGCGTCAAAACCTGCTGAGATGATCACAAGCTCGGGCGCAAATTTTGTGAGCCGAGGTAAAATGACATGCGTGAACGCATCACGAAACATCTCGCCGCCATCACCGGCACTCAAAGGTGCATTCACGATATTATCATTTTCACCGCGCTCATCACGCGCACCGGTTCCTGGATAGAGTGGCATTTCATGCGTTGAACAATACATCACCGACGCATCATTCCAGAAAATATCTTGCGTGCCATTGCCGTGATGAACATCCCAATCAATGATCGCGACACGATCGATACCAAATTTCTTTTGCGCGTAACGCGCGGCAATTGCGGCATTGTTGAAGAAACAAAAACCCATCGCGGTTGCGTGTTCCGCATGATGACCAGGCGGACGAATGGCAGCAAACGCATTACGGGCTTCGCCCGATAAAACCGCATCTACCGCACGTGTGGAAGCCCCTACACCACGAAGTGAGGCTTCAAGCGATCCGGGCGACATCACCGTATCGGAGTCGATGGGGGCATAGCCCTCAATGGGAAGAGCTCTCTCGATGGCTTCGATATGATGTTCTGGGTGACAGGTGAGAAGCGATGATCGATCTGCAAGCGGCGCTTCTTCACGCCAGAGCGCCGCAAAACGCTCTTGTTCGAGTACATGCTCAACAGCACGAATACGATCAACGCGTTCAGGGTGTCCCTGCGGTGTTTCGTGCCGTTTGAATGACGGATGGGTGAGAAGCAGCGTGGGCATGAAGCATCAAGAGGGGAGACGCTCTGACGCGTCAAGCACTCTCACCGCTTTTTCAAAAGGGGATCAATCAACGAACTGGCGATAGAAATCCGCGTGGAATGGCTTTTCAGCCTTCCGGCTTGATTTGACGATCTCTGCCGCTGCTGCAAGTGCCGGAATACCGATGCGACCGAAGCTTTGCGTTGTATCACGCGGTGCTGTGACCCGATCAGCGATGGTAGCGGTCATTTGAGATGACGGCTTTGTCTCTTTTGGGGCTTGATCCATGGTTTTGTCCTTTACTAAATCACGCACTCTTTGGCGTTTTGATCAGATTATCCCTATTTCACCGTCAAATTGGGCCGATTTTGGGATCAAACGCGGCAATGATGAGAATTTTCGTTAAATTTGTCTGGCCATCTCTGCTTGAGACCGATTAAGACTCTGTGAATCCGGTTTAATCCGGAACCGTGTCTCACGCCTTGGATGCTTCATGCCGCTCAAAGCCATTCTCTTCGACAAAGACGGAACACTCATCGATTTTGACCGCACATGGGGTGCCGCTGGTTATCATGTGATGCAAAAACTCGCTCAAGGCGATGAAATGATCTTCAACCGTCTGATTGAGGTCACCCATTATGACTTTGAACGACGGACCTTTCGCCCCACCTCGCATATGATTGCAGGCGCTGCCGCCGATTATGGGAAGATTTGGGCCGAGGCTCTGGGTCGCACGGATATTGCCGGTGTGATCGCCGATATGAACCGGCTTTTTATGCAAGAAGCGGTGACCACGCTCGTTCCCATCGGCAATCCGCTCGCGCTCCTCGAAGATCTCGCGGCCAAAGGCTATGCGCTTGGCATTGCCACCAATGATGCGGAAGCCGCCGCCTTCCAGCAGGCAGACCTTCTCGGATTGACACCGCATCTTGATTTCATTGTCGGTCATGATTCAGGCCATGGGCGCAAACCGGACCCTGGCATGGTTGAGGCTTTTGCGCGCAAAACAGGCCATGATGCAGCGCATGTCGCGCTCGTCGGAGACTCCACCCATGACCTTCATGCAGCCCGTGCGGCCGGTGCGGTGGCGATTGCGGTCTTGAGCGGCCCTGCGACGCGCGAAGACCTCGCCGACCATGCCGATCATATTATTGATACGATCGACGACCTTCCCGCTCTTTTGACGCTGATCTGACGGTTTTCGACCAAGATCGCACTTCCCTTCGAGGCCCGGTTCACTATTCTACCCGCCACAAGGTAGCGCGGGGGGAAGCGCTGCGTGATGCTTGAAACCGAGGGGGGGGGGATGCATGCTGGGTCTCATGCAAGACTGGCCGTTGCTCATTCATCGCGTGATTGATTATGCAGCGACACAACATCCGCACCGCGCTGTGATCTCACGTTCGGTTGAAGGACCGCTGCGGCGAACCACCTATGATGATGTGCGTTTGCGCGCGCTCAAACTCGCACAACGTCTCGCGCGCGATGGTATAAAACTTGGCGATCGCATCGGTACGCTTGCGTGGAATACGGATCGCCATCTTGAAAGCTGGTATGGCATTACGGGTATCGGCGCGATTTATCACACGCTCAATCCACGCCTCTTTGAAGAACAATTGATTTACATCGCCAATCATGGCGGTGACAAAATGATTTTTCTGGATCTGACTTTTGTTGCGCTCGCGGAAAAGCTTGCACCGCATCTTCCCGCAGTTGAACGCTATGTGATTTTTACGGACGCGGCGCATATGCCGAAGACAACGCTCAAAAATGCTGTCGCATACGAAGATTACATCAGTGAAGTCGATGGTGATTTTCAATGGCGTGAGTTCGACGAAAACACTGCCGCCGGCATGTGTTATACATCAGGCACAACGGGTCATCCGAAAGGCGTCGTCTATTCGCATCGTTCAAATGTCTTACATGCGATGTCGGTCATGATGCCGGATTCCCTCTGTCTCTCATCGCGAGACACGGTGATGCCGGTTGTTCCGCTCTTTCATGCGAATTCTTGGTCATTGGCATTTTCGGCACCGATGGCGGGTGCCACGCTTGTGATGCCGGGCGCAAAGCTTGACGGTGAATCTGTTTTCAACATTATCGAAACAGAAAATGTGAGCGTCACGGCGGCAGTGCCGACTGTCTGGCTTGGCCTTTTACAATATCTTGAATCAACAGGGCAAAGGCTCACGAAACTCAAACGCGTGGCGATTGGGGGATCGGCCTGTCCGCGCGCGGTCACCGAAGCTTTTGAACAAAAATACGGCGTTGAAGTCATTCATGCCTGGGGCATGACAGAAATGAGCCCCATCGGTTCTTTCTGCACTTTGAAACCGGAAGTGGCTGACCTCAAAGGAACGGCCCTTTATGATTTGAAACAGAAGCAAGGTTTTGCGCAATTCACCGTCGATATGAAAATTACCGATGATGACGGAAAAATTCTGCCGTGGGACGGAAAAACTTTTGGTCGTCTCAAAGTGCGCGGGCCTGCGGTCTCAAAAGCCTATTATGGACTTGATGAAGCGATCCTCGATAACGAAGGCTATTTCGACACAGGCGATGTCGCGACGATTGATGAGCATGGCTATATGAACATCACCGACCGCGCGAAAGACGTCATCAAATCCGGCGGCGAATGGATTTCATCGATTGATCTTGAGAATGTCGCCGTCGGGCATCCCGATGTCGCGGAAGCGGCCGTCATCGGCATCGCGCATGAGAAATGGGGCGAGCGGCCTTTATTGATTATTGTGCAAAAGATAGACCGCAACCCCACAAAAGAAGAGATTATGAAATTCATTGAAGGCAAAATCGCCAAATGGTGGATGCCGGATGACATCGTGTTTGTCGATGATATTCCGCACACGGCGACAGGAAAAATCTCCAAGAAAAATCTACGCGACAAGTTCAAAGATTTCCGATTTTCGTAATGATCCTTCGACTCGTCGCTTTGCGACGGCTCAGGATGAGGTAATAAAATAATACCTCATGGTGAGCCGCGATGCGAAGCATCGCGTGTCGAACCACGACTCAGGATGAGGTAATAAAATAATACCTCATGGTGAGCCACTTTATAAAACCCTCATGGTGAGGAGCATTGCGGAACGCAATGCGTCTCGAACCACGAACCACTTAACAAATGCGCGTGTCGAACCACAATTAAGATTAATCTATTTTTTATAGCGCCGCGATAGAGCAGGAAGCGATTCAAAATCTCCACGTATCAAGGCTTCTTTCTTCTCTCGTCGCCAACCTTTAATTTGCCTCTCAGCAGCGATTGCATCCGTAATCAATTCATAATGCGCTGAATAAACCAATCGCACGGGGCGACGTGAAACCGTATAAGAGCGTGGATCAAGACCGGATTGGTGTTCGCTTAATCGAGCATCAATACGCAACCGAGTTGTGCCAACATAATAGCTGCCATCGGCGCATCGCAAAATATAAAGTGTGCAGCCCCCATTCATCGTTGCGCCTTTTATTCAATTGTCCTTCGACTCGTCGCTTCGCGACGGCTCAGGATGAGGGGTTAATGATTATCCTCACGGTGAGCCGCGCGATTCTCTGTTGATTTCCCATACGGAATATACTTTGTAGCCCTAGGAGTATAGTTGATTCTACTTTTTCGATTGATTTCAATCTGTCCACAACCGGAAAGCGTAAATGTTTGATCGTGAAATTGAGATCACAGAAAAAAAGGGCTCGCCTTTTCAGAGACTTATCGTCGTAACTCTGGCAGGAGTGGTGGCTTTAGCGCCTTCAATCACTACTTTACGTGCCGACGACCTTTCCGGTGTCAACTCAAATATTACCGAAACGATCAGAATTGCCCAAACGGAAGGTACAACTCCTCAGACAGGGCAATCCCAACCGGGTTCTATCAAAAATTCTGTTGGAAAACCTGCCGGACAAAAAGGATCGGCCGATCAAAAATCCGCCGGAAAGTCAAAAAGCAAAGTTAAGCCCTTGCCGGATAATCTGAAAGAAGTTGTCGATTTCGCCGTAAAAAATCATCCGCAGGTGGCGGTCGCAAAAGGGCGTTTGGGCGAAGCGAAAGCGGGAATTATTGTAACTGAAGCCAATCTAGGGTTCCAACTCGATAGCACGCTTGCGCACGGTTACGGATATCAGAGCACCAATACGATTCCTTTTGGTAATGAGCTTTTTAGGGAACCCACGCTTGGAAATGGCAGACGATATATCGTTTCTTTGTCGGGGAAGAAGCTACTTTACGATTTCGGCACGACAGATCGAAATATATCCCGGGCGATGAAACTGGCATCCGCCGAAGAATTTAATCTTGCCGCCCGGATCAATGATATTGGGCAAGCCATGGCACAGGCCTATCTCAATGTTGTTGAGACCCGTGATCTCGTGCGTTTGAACGCCGATAACATCGCTGCCTTAGAAGAAATTCAGCAATTGGTTCAACTCAATCAGACCAATGGCAATGGTACGGTCGCTGATGTCAAACGCGTTGAAGCCCGATTGGTTGATGCGCGCGCGGTGGCGGCCGATAACGAAGCAGAGTTACAAAATGCACTTGATCGTTTCCAGCGTTTGGTAAAAGCGGAACCCGGTGAATTAAAGCCGGCTCCGGATCTCTCTGATTACACCCCCGCAAAAGTGGAAACGGCCATTAATCTCTTGCCCCAAACAAGTCCCCGATTACGGTCTGATGAGTTATCAAAACGCGCGTCTGAACTTGAAATTGAAGCAAAAAAGACAAGTCTTCTTCCGCAATTCGTATTCCAAACAGATACAACGTTAAAATCATATACGGGTACCTATTGGAACAATTTCGATGCCCAAGCCATTGTGTCTATGACCTATAAATTTATGGATGGTGGATTAGCCCAAGGCCAGTTGGGACAATTGCTCGCTCGCCAAGAGCAAGAAGAAAATCGCTATAACTTTGATCGCGATGAAGCTGAAGCCGATTTGAGAAAATTCTATACGACCATCGCCTCAGCTCGTTCGAAAACGGCAAGTCTCAGCGAAGGCGTTGAAGCCAGCAAAAAGGCCCGCAATCTTTACAAAGAGCAATTCCAAGGCGGAAAGCGAACTTTGTTTGAATTGCTTGATATTCAAATGGCAGCCTTTAATGCCGAGCGCGCATCTATTATGAATATGTTTGAAGAACGCAAAGCAGTTTATGGAGTTTTGAGTACTTTAGGCGTATTCATCGAAGCAGTGAATGGCTCACGTAATACGATGATCGCTGAAGAGGCAAAACTCAATAAGGCTTCTGATAAAGCAAAAACACCTTAAAAGAGTCTCGACTTCTGTTGATATGACGGATATTGCGGCTCAGTCTAGGCACGCCGAATGAGCGCTTAAAGAATTTATCCCTTGTGTGGCTGCAGCAAACCGTCCGTCACCATCAAAATCGGTGTGGCCTTTTAAAGCCAAAAGTTCGATTAATCGCGCGCGTCCCCGATTAACCCGACTTTTCATTGTTCCGACCGCACATTTGCATATCTCAGCCGCCGCTTCATAAGATAAACCCGACGCTCCAACCAAGATCAAAGCTTCGCGTTGATCGGGCGGGAGTTTTTGCAAAGCCGCTTTGAAATCGAGAAAGTCCATGTGACCCGGTTGATCTGGCAAGGTCGATAGCCGACCTGCCATCTCACCATCGGGATCATCAACTTCGCGACGACGCTTGCGATAGTCAGAATAAAAAATATTTCTAAGAATAGTGAAAAGCCATGCAGCCATATTTGTTCCTTCGGTAAAGGAACCGATATTGCCCCAAGCTTTCATGAGCGTTTCCTGTACGAGATCATCAGCGCGATCCGCATTGCCACAAAGCGAGATGGCAAAGGCCCTGAGATTGGGCATCGCAGCCACAAGAGCGATACGAATATCTTTCGACGCCCTGATCTCTAAAGGATCATTCATGA
>VFQT010001177.1_pt1 | contig 33022 bp, 17 predicted proteins | sample 3512381 | NCBI WGS metagenome assembly VFQT01 (sample SAMN10412376, study PRJNA504923) | tailings metagenome | isolation source: Relicate 2 Philex TSF3 active mining site | place: Philippines: Tuba, Benguet | collected 2017-08-29 | reverse complement strand
TTTTCAACAGCCATCGGGAAAGAGAATGACCCTCCGGAAATCGAAAAGACTCATGCAAAAAAGCATACTGATGAGCAACAGCCAGCATTTTACCGGGAAATGCGTGGGTGAGTCGATACATGGCCACCAGCGGCTCATAACACTGAATAATAAGTGCGGGACGATGGAACTGTACGAGCTTGTGCATGATCCTGAGGCTGTGAAACAGATCCGGGATCCGCCAGATCAATTGAGCCAAAGTTGCAGGCAAACTGATGCCCCGATCACCACGTCGAACGAAAAACGGACTATACACCTGTACTACAGGAACAGGTAATTGTTTCCTGAGAAATTCAGCCTGTGAACGGGACGGATTCCCTCCAACGAGCACACAACAAACCTCCTTTCCTTCAGACTTTAACAAATGATAAAGGGTAAGCGCCTGGGTCATGTGCCCACGTCCTTCACCCTGGACGGCAATTAGAATGGTTTTTCCGGACATCTTTGCAGGAAGGATTGTTTCATCAAACGGTATGCTCGACAGGCATATTCACCAGCAATTCAAGAGGAACGGACGATCGCTCATCGGAGTGAAACAATATTGACCTGCCTCTCTCCCAATCAGCGTAATACACGATCTTCCACTCGCCTTCCGTTGTTTCAACCAGTGCACTCAGTGTTTCCACCCAATCGCCACTGTTGAGATAATGTATGCCGTCTATATATTTATTTGCCGGTTGGTGGATATGCCCACAGATCACCCCGTCACATCGTTCTGCACTGGCCACGGCACAAAGTTCCGATTCGTAATCGGACATGAAGGAAACCGCCTTCTTCACCTTATGTTTGACGATCTGCGACAGCGAATAATATGGCAGACCCCTTCTCCTTCTGAATCGATTGTAATGACGATTCATCCACAACAGAAAAGTATAACCTGAATCGCCCAACTTGGCGATCCATTTAAGTTTCGTGGTAACAGTATCGAAAATATCTCCGTGAACAACGAAATATCGCTTTCCAAATGATTCATGAATGTACGTCCGGTCCAGCGTGAAATTCCCCAGCTGAATGGGAAGTACCTCATCTAAAAAATCATCGTGATTACCCCTGAGATAGATCACTTTCGTGTCAGTGGCAGAAAGCCATTTCATGAGCAATCGGAAAAAGGAAGTGTGACGCTTCTTCCATTTCCCTGATTTCCTGAGTTGCCATCCATCGATGATATCTCCATTGAGGATCAGCGTATCGCAACTGTGTTCTTTCAGAAAACGCACCGCTTCCCTGACATGAGAGTTGCGGATTCCGAGATGTATGTCTGACAGTACAATCGTCCGAAAATGCTGTTTCACTACAAAGGTTTCCCGAAATTCAACCTTATGTGTGTCTGACAGATTAAGGAAACATCAATGAATTGTAAAGTAAATATGAACAAATCATTAACCCGACCATCATCGGGCTATAGAAATATCCACCATCACCGGAAAATGATCCGAAGGAAATTTGCCGTAGTATGTATCCGTTAAAATGGACCATGCGCCGGCCTTAAAGTGACCTGATACAAAAATGTGATCGATCACATCCTTCCCCACCGCATCTGTACGGAACGTATTGAAAGAACCATTGGGGGCATACACAGAAGCAGCCATCGAGCGCGTATCCTTCAGCCACCCGGAACCGGATAGGATCTTGTACCATTCAGACTCCGGACTCCCGTTCAGATCGCCCATGAACACAATGGGACCCGCACCAGCGATATCCCGGATCTTCTGTAGGGTCAGTTTACTGCTGCCAATACGGGCCTGGACTCCACGATGATCATAATGGGCATTGAAGACATGAAAGGTCTGCTGAGTACGCCGGTCTTTCAACTTCACCCAGCTGCAGATGCGGTGTAAGGTCGCATCCCATCCGGGTCCGGGCTTATCAGGAGTTTCCGACAACCAGAAATCACCCATATCAAGCAACTCGAAAAGATCCGTCCGGTAAAAGACGGATGAATGCTCTCCGGCCGTTTTGCCATCGTCTCTGCCCCGGCCATAACGAGCAAATGTGGGCAAAGCGGCGGCCAAATCTTTCAACTGATGATGCAGGGCTTCCTGTACGCCGAATATCTCGAACCCATGGTGACGGATCAGGGCTGCGACATGAACTTTTCTGTCCTTCCACAAGTTGCCACTGTCACCCGGATTGTCGTACCGGATATTGTATGTTGCCACCCGGAGCGTTTGCGCTGATGATGATTTGGTGATCATTGTGAATATGGCACATGAAAACAAAGACAAAATAAATATGACATGATTACGTTTGCGCATGAGAAATTTTTATATTTATTTTATTTGATCGTTTCGTTTAAGCAGGGCCACATGTGTCGGAAAGTGATCGCTGTACCCTCCGCGATAGATATTCCCATCCCAGGTCCGCATGGGATATCCCTTGTACTTTCCGATGTGCTCGATCATGTAATCGCGGGAAAAGATATGGGCACGATGGAAAAAATAACCGGACTGGTTCCGGTCGAGCCAGGGCTTAGAGATCAGGATCTGATCGAACAGCCCCCAGGCATCCTGATAGGCCAGGGTGCCAAATCCCTTTCGGTGCAGTTCGTACCAGGGATTGAAGAGATCGCTCTTGCCCACCTCCGATTGTTTACCGGTGGCTCGCATGATGTCCACGATGCTCTCATTGAACGGATCATCATTCAGATCACCCATCACCAGGATCTTCGCTTTGGGATCCTGTTTGAATACAATCTGGTCAATATGCCGTCTGCACACGGCCGCCGCTGCATTGCGCGCCGGGGCCGACCGCTCTTCTCCCCCGCTCCTGCTGGGCCAGTGGTTCACATAAATATGAATGGTTTCCCCATCCATACGGCCCCGTACATAAAGGATATCACGGGTGTAACGGGCATCCTTCGATCCCCCGGGCAGTTCTACATAAAGTGATGATGACGTATCGACCGTGAAATACTTCGGATTATACAGCATGGCCACATCCACGCCACGGGCATCCTTTGAGTCATAATGCACGATCTGATAGTTGCGTTTTTTTAATAAGGGGTGTGCCGCCAGGTCAACCAATACTGAACGGTTTTCGATCTCCGATACACCCAGGATCGCCGGACCATCCGGACTCATATCCGTCCCCTGCTGTGAGATCACCGTGGCCAGTTTTCCGAGTTTATCGTAGTACAGTTTGCCGTTGTAGTTTTTCGGACCGGCCGGTGAGAACTCCTCGTCCAGTACCCCTTCCGTATCGATCGTGTCAAAGAGATTCTCCAGATTATAGAAACCGGCGATCACTACCCGGTATGTCTGTGCCCCGGCAGCTGTCTGCCCCTGAGCGATGGTCATCATCCATAAAAGACAGCACAGCAGACTTACAGCACGAGCGATCATTTCATCTGTTTGTTCAAAGGTAAGTTCAGAACTTATTCACAGTATATGAACTTCATCTGAAACACTGATGAGGCTCAGCTGTAATCGCATGCAGGTTGATTACCTTCGCGGCGAATCATTAGACAAGCTATGATGAATAAACACAAAAAACTCCTCCTGACGCTCTTCCTGACGGGGATCGGCATCTGGACTACGGCGCAGACCGGTCGGACAGACACGCTGCCGGCGGTTGACAGCACGCTCGACGAGCTTCGGGACGGCATCCTGGACAACATCCCCGTGATCTCGATCGATGACAATGACATGGGTGACGGCGCCGCTCCCAATGTTTCATCGGTACTGACAGCGGGACGGGATCCCTTCTTCTCCGCCGCAGCCTTCAATTTCAGCGCCGTCAGATTCCGCGTGAGAGGCTACGACCAGGACCTTTTTGGCACCTGGATGAACGGCATCCCGATGGAAAACCTCGACAACGGCTTCACGCCCTTCGGGCTCTGGGGCGGATTGAATGATGTGCTCCGCAACCGCGACCTGTCGATCGGACTCCGTCCCAATACCTTCGCCTTCGGAGACATCGGCACAAACACCTACATCGATGCACGCGCCAGCAAACAGCGGGCTCAGACGAGCATCGGTTATGCCTACTCCAACCGCAACTATCGCCAGCGGGCGATGGTGACCCATTCGACTGGTCTCAATAAAAAAGGCTGGGCCTTCACGCTGAGTGGCAGCAGACGCTACGCCGAAGAAGGATATGTACCCGGCACCTACTACGACGGATACAGTTTCTTCGCCGGGGTGGATAAACTGATCAAACAGAAACATCTGCTTTCCCTGATCGTTTTTGGGGCACCAACCGAGAATGGTCGCCAGGGCCCTTCAGTGCAGGAGATGATGGACCTTGCCGGTACCAACTATTACAATCCTTCATGGGGCTTCCAGAACGGGAAAGTGCGCAATGCCAATGTGGGCAGGACCAACCAACCATATGCCATTTTCACGCACGACTGGAAGATCGACAACCGCACGAACCTGGTTACGGCCTTCGGATACTCGACCGGTTACCGGAGCACGACCGCCCTCGACTGGTACAATGCCCGCGATCCGCGCCCCGACTACTACCGATACCTGCCGAGTTATTATGCCTCTACAGATCCATTCCAGGCCAACCTGATGCGCGACCGGATGCAGCAGGACATCAACCTCCGACAGGTCAACTGGGATTATCTCTATACGGCCAACCGTGGCAATCGCGAGACCATCCAGAATGCAGACGGCACCCCCGGAAACAATGTGAGCGGGCTTCGTTCGCGATACATTGTGGAAGAACGTGTGATCGGCTCCAACCGATTCAACTTCAACACCGTGTTGAACAAGAATGTCAGCGAACACTTCGATCTGACGGCGGGACTCAATCACCTGCAGATGCGCAACCACTATTTCAAACGCGTAGATGACCTGCTCGGTGGCGATTTTTATGTAAACCTCAACCAGTTCGCCGAACGGGATTTCCCGAACAATCCCTCCGCCAACCAGTTCGACGCTGACCATCCCAACCGGATCCTCCGCCAGGGCGACCGGTTTGGCTATGATTATGATATGCAGGTACAGCGCTCAGCGGCCTGGCTTCAGGGCGTGTTCAAATTCCGCAGGATCGATTACTTCCTCTCCGCTGAAGGATCCCACACTTCTTTCTTCCGCGAAGGCAATGTGCGGACGGGCATCTATCCGAACAATTCACTGGGAAAGTCAGCGGTCAATCGATTCACCAACTATGCGCTTAAGACCGGGCTGACCTTCAAGATCGACGGCCGGAATTATATCTACGCAAATGCTGCGATGCTTACCAAGGCACCGTATTTCGAGAATATCTACATCGCCCCGCGCACCCGAGACTTCCAGCAGCAGAATCCTCGTTCGACGACCGTACGCAGTGCTGAAGCCGGATATGTGCTGAATGCTCCGAAGGTGAAGGTCAGACTGACGGGATATGTCACAAAAATGGAGGATGACTACAATGTGCTCTCCTTCTATCACGACGACTACCGCAACTTCGTCAACTATGCCCTGAGCAATATCGACCGCCTGCATTTCGGCGGAGAACTCGGCACAGAAGTGAAGGTCACTTCCTCCCTCAGCGTGAATGCAGCGGCCGCCATCGGCAGATACTATTACACCAGCCGCCAGGAAGCCGTGATCACCCTGGACAACAGCAACACGCTGCTGGGGAATGAGACCATCTATGCTCAGAACTTCCGCGTGCCGGCTACGCCGCAGGAAGCCTTCAGCATGGGATTGAATTACCGATCACCCAAATTCTGGTATGTGAGTCTGACCGGCAACTATTTCCGGCAGATGTGGCTCGACTTCAACCCCATCCGCCGCACATCCAATGCCGTGGACGGACTGGAGTACAAGGGAGAAACCTTCAACGCCATCATCGACCAGACCTCCTGGGATCCGCAATACACGGTAGATCTGTTTGCCGGTTATTCCTGGAAACTGCCGAAGAAACTGGAGATCGATCATAAGTCGACCTTCCTGGTCTTCAATCTTGGCGTGAACAACCTGCTCGACAACCGCAACATCATCACAGGTGGTTTCGAACAGCTCAGATTTGATTTCGCCGATAAGAACCCCGGTAAGTTCCCGCCGCGCATTTTTTACGGCTATGGCCTCAACATGTTCGCCAGCGCCACCCTCCGATTTTGATAAAGACAATCACCCGAAAAAATAAAAGATATGAGCAAGACCATTCAATACTTCACCCGGCTGATCATGCCGGTCGCCATGCTCCTCCTGCTCGGAGGCTGTAAAAAGGACTTTGATGCCCCCCCGGCCCCCACAGATCCGAACATAACGGTCACGCATACCCTAAAACAACTCAAGGCACTCCATGTTACCGGTGGTACGATTGATGTGATCTCCGCAGACATGGTGGTATCGGGCGTTGTCATGGCCAATGACAAGAGTGGAAACCTCTACAAAGAGATCTACATACAGGATGGAACGGCCGGCCTGAGCATTCAGCTGGATGTGGCGGGACTCCACAACTCCTTCCCTGTCGGCCGTAAGGTATTCATCAAGTGTAAAGGCCTCGCGCTGAGTGACTATAACCGCCTGATGCAACTGGGCATCAAAGCGACGGTGAACAATGCGCCCTCCCTTCAGGCCATCGCATCCAACCTGATCGGTCAATATGTGATCGGGGGTTCATTGAACAATCCGGTCACACCGAAAGTGGTGACCGTCAACCAACTCGGCACGTCGATGTCTGACGACATGATCGGCACACTGATCCAGCTCAATAACTACGAATTCATTCCGGCCGACACTGCGAAGACCTACGCCGATACCTCTGCCTATCGGAACAGCCAGAACCTGACCGCCCGCAATTGCCAGGCCAATTCTTCCATCCTGATCCGCACCAGCGGATACGCAGATTTCGCCGGGCTGAACGTACCGAATGGCAATGGTACTTTAACAGCGATCTACACGGTGTTTGGCACCACGAAACAACTGCTCATACGCGACACCGCGGATGTCAAATTCAACAATCCAAGATGCGGTCAGGGTTCTACCACCCTGATGAATACTTCAGAACTGAGAAGCACCTTCACCGGCACAGCCACCACCATTGCGGAAGGAAAACGCATCACGGGCATCGTGATCAGCGATCGCTCCACGAGCAACATCAACAGCCAGAATCTGGTACTGCAGCAGGGCAATGGTCTGGCCGGCATCCTTGTAAGGTTCGAGTCGCCGCATGGCTTTAACCTGGGAGATTCCATCGATGTGAATGTCTCCCAGCAGGAACTCTCTGAATTCAACGGGCTGCTGCAAGTCAACAATGTCCCGCTTACTTATGCATCCCTGAAGGCCACCGGCAAATCGATCACTCCGCGTACGGTGACGCTTGCACAGGCAGTCTCCAACTTCGAAACATGGGAGTCGACCCTGGTAAAGACAGGTCCGGCATCCCTGAGTGGCGGCACATCCGGCACTTATGCAGGGAATGTGACCATGAACGATGGCGCCACACTCGTACTCTACACGGCCACCGGTGCGAGCTTCGCCAGCCAAAGCTATCCGGCCACAGTCGCCTCCGTGACCGGCTATCTGACACAATTCGGGACCTTGAAAGAAATATCAGTTCGTAATCCCGGTGCCCCGTTGAATGATGTGGTAGCCGCCGGAGGCGGTACCGGCAGTGGACTCGAGCTGACCACCTCACCGTACACACAAAATTTCGACAACCTTGCCGGCGGACTCCCTAAAGGAATATTCGTAAAGATCGGGGCAACAGCATCCACTGCTGGCACGGGAGACATGCCTGTATACGGAGGCAGCATCGGAACCGGAACCTTGTGGAACCAGACAAGCGCCGGCCTTAAAAATTTCGCATCCGCCACCGGACTTAGCGCAACGAGTAATGCTACAGCACAGAATGCCGCTACCAACCGGGCACTTGGCATCCGCCAAACCAGCTCAACCGGCTATGACCCCGGCGCATCATACCTCTTCAGGATCGACAATACGATCGGGAAGTCCAACCTTCAGTTGTCCTTCCTGCTGCAATCACTTGACAATTCCATAGGACGTACAACGATCTGGAAAGTACAATATGGCATCGGTGACAATCCCACGACATTTACGGATGCCACCAGCGTGCCGGCAGCCCTCAGTACAACACCAACATTTGGTTCCACCGCTGTCACAGTGAATTTCGGCAATGCATTGAATAATATAGGTCAGACCATCTGGATCCGCGTGGTCGCACTCGCTGCGACCACCGGAACCGGCAGCAGGCCCTCCACGGCCATCGATGACCTGAGTTTGAGCTGGAACTGATATTTCTTATATTTATTTAAATACAAAGGCGCGATGAATGATCCATCGCGCCCTTGTGTTTTATTCAAATCTTTCAATCAATCAGGAACCGGTGCAGCATCCGACGATCATCCGTCAATACTTCCAGAAAATAAACACCGGGCGGTTGGCCTTCCATGGGAAAACGAATGGATGAGCCGGACTGCCATCGATCCAATTTCTCCATCCTAACCAGTCTTCCCCGAGCATCATGGATGCGGAATTGAACATGGCTCAGCATCTTATCCGAACGGAGATACAGGTCTCCCTTAACAGGATTCGGCCAGGCGCTGATTCCCGCAGCTGTCAAAGAAAGCGTGGGTACGGATGTGAGGATGGAGCCATTCAGATCGTACCTTGATAACACCGGAAAATGGTCTGATGTATTTTGTGCAGTGACAAAATCTGACACCTGGGTCACCACATCCGTCATGATCTTCACGGAACTGCGTATGAAGTACGGCATCACTTCGTTCGAAATAACATGATTATCGATGACATTGGGATATCCGATCATCGACGTTTGACCTTGCACGCCCAGTGGCAGGGTGATGGACTTATAGTGATCCGCATCTGTGCTGTCGGCTACGATCGGCTGATAGGAAGTGATGGAGGTGCCGGGATAGATGCTCGTGTTCAACGCATCGTTGAAATCCCCGATGATGAGATTCATCGTCGTGCTGTAATACAGATCCAACGTGTCTTTCAACTCCTGCGCACCTGCCAGTCGTTTGTCGTAATCGCTCTTTGTGCTGCCTGCCTTGGCATGGATCACAATGAAATTCATCGGTTTGCTGACACCTTCCAGCGTGACCGTCGCTGACAACATGAACGGAAATCTTCCAGATGCCCAGCTGGCATTGGCCGTAGCGCTGTTCCGCATCAGTCCCCGCGTCGTAACATTGGAAAACACAGATTTCCGGTACACGAACGCCATCTTCTGACCCGTCAGCCAGGCATTACCGGAGGGCTGGGTCGCCTGCGTGCAATATGGCGAGATCACATATCCAAAATCACCGGAACCCATGAAGTCCACCACGCGACGCATCCGCATGGTATCCACGACCTCCACAAGTCCGTACAGATCGGCATTCATCCATTTGAGCAACTTACCCACATTGGCCTCCTGCAGGTTCTTGTCGGCCGGCCCATTGGCTGACGCCGGCGACCCAAACCACTCGATGTTCCAGCTGACGACCTCCAGGGTAGTGTCGGTGCTTTGGGCGCGTACATTACCCGGATGAGCAAGACATAGATAAGCAAGAAGCAGGCTTATATGTTTCATTCAGTATATGTTTCCGGGTCAAAGGTATGAAGTACAGATCTGCGGGGGCGTTGTTCTGCGTTAACTTTAGTAAGCAGGCGGATGGCATGCTCCATGCTTTGAACAGATACAGTATTCCTTATCGTCATGGCACCTTCGCGACAAAGGTTTTTACCGCCGGGTCGCGAATAAAACACAAAGTTTCTTTATACTAAAAACGTAATTTCAAATCAAAGAAATCAAGGAAATGCTGATGTGTCCAACGTACCGCCTGCTGCTCGGAATGCTACTCCTCTTCACAACAGGCCACCTCTCCGCTCAAACACGGCTCCCCTTCACCCACTCACACAACGACTACGAACAGGCCATCCCTTTCAAGCACGCCTTTGATAAAGGATTCCATTCCATCGAAGCCGACGTTTGGCTCGTGGATGGACAACTGCTCGTTGGTCACGACCGGCAGGATCTGCGTCCGGATCGCACGCTCGAATCCCTTTACCTCGCCCCCCTGTACAAAGCCCTGCGCAACAAGAAAACCACTCGGGAAGCACCCCTTCAACTGCTCATCGACATCAAATCGGAAGCGATATCAACCCTTGATGCCCTTACTACCCTGCTCGGTAAATGGGACGTCAAATTCCCCAAAAACAAGGTATTCATTGCCGTTAGTGGCAACCGGCCTCCCGTCAACCGCTACGCATCCTATCCCGAATACATCCGCTTCGACGGACGCCCTGGCATCACCTATGATGCCGCATCCCTGCCTAAAGTCGCCCTGATCAGCGACTCCTATGGTAATTATCTCGTGAAAGGAACTCAGATCGCAGATACTGCGAGGATGCGCAGGACTCTAGAAGACGCTCACGCCCTCGGCAAACCCTTCCGCTTCTGGGCGCACCCCGACAACCCCGAAGGTTGGATGCGTATGATCAAAGTGGGCGCCGACTACCTCAACACCGATCACATCGACGAGCTGACGGCATTCATGAAGGAGATCCCGCAGAGACTGCTGGAAGATTCCCTGCAACAGTCATTGCTCCACACAGCACCCGTTCTCATGCCCTACAACCGGATCATCCGCAGCGCCGGACAGGTTGTTCGGTTCGGCAACCCGGCGGTAGAAAATCACGCCCTCGACATCTGCCGCATTGAAGGCACGAACCTCGCCGCCGTCGAAGACCGTTATGGTATCTGCATCATCGATGCCAACGGAAAGATCCTCGATCGCTTCGCCTATGCCGACCGCAAAGAACTCGGAAACATCGTAAGCACCTACTCCGGCATCAAATCCTTCCGGCACGATGGAAAGACATGGATCGTATGGTCCGCCGCAGGCGGTGCGAACGCCCGGCTGATGTATGCCGAATGGAATGGAAAACTCACCGGGATCGGTATCATTGACATCGAACGGAAGGCGCCCGCAAAGAACGCCATCCCCAACGAGATCCATGTCACCAGCGGGGAGGATCCGCAACTCTACATTGTCCTCAATGGCAACGACGAACTCATGAAGTTGCGCTGGGCCGACAAACGCGTGGCCTGGAAAACCCGAACCGGTGTGGCACCCTACGGCGTAACGATGGCCAATGGTAAACTCTATGTCACCAATTGGGCCGGACCGACCGTGAGCGACAGTCTCTCCGACCACGCCGGAGTCCCCTGGGGTGCCGCCTACACCGCACCCGCAACCGGGGCTACAGCCCGGGGTAACGTGTCCGTCATCGATCCGGCCGACGGCAAACTGATCCGTGAGATCGAAACAGGATTGCATCCCAACGTGATCATCGCCGCAGAAGACCAGCGACATGTTTATATATCCAATGGGAACAGCGACGACATAACGGTCATCGATACCCGAAATGACAAAGTCGTGGAAACCATCAATGTCGGGCTCTTCGAAGGACAAACCATCAGTGGCGGCAGTTCACCGAACGGGCTGAGCCTCGATCCTGACGGACATACGCTTTATGTCTCCAACGGCATGGATAACGCGGTGGCCGTCGTGCGGCTGGGGAACAAGCCCGGCAACAAAGGCCGATCGAAAGTGCAGGGCTTCATTCCCACCGAAGCCTATCCCTCCGGCAGCCTGGTGCTCGACGGCAAACTGCTCGTGGCCAACCTCGAATCAGAGGGTGTGAATGTCATCAATCCCACCCGGAAGGCAAGGGGCGTACACTATCAGCTCGCCAGCGTCAGCATCATCCCCCTGCCCGATCCGCAGACGCTCGAAGCCCATTCCAAAGCAGTCCTCCGCCATGCCCTTGACCATCGCCTCCTCCATGCCAGCCTGCCCGCACGGGAAAACATCGCACCGGTGCCGGTCCCCGAGCGCATCGGAGAGCCCAGTGTTTTCAAGCATGTCGTGTACATCATCAAGGAAAACAAAACCTACGACCAGGTATTCGGTGATATGCCCAAGGGCCGGGGTGACAGCAGTCTCTGCGTCTTCGGAGAAAAAGCCACCCCCAACACGCACGCACTGGCACGCACCTACGGATGGATGGACAATTACTACGCATCCGGCAAATCCAGCGCCGAAGGCCACCAGTGGAGCAATGCCGCCATCGTTTCAGATTATGTCGAAAAGAATGTCCGCGCCTGGTTCAGAAGTTACCCACATCGCCAGGATGATGCCATGGTATACAACAAGACCGGCTATATCTGGAACCATGCGATGGCCTACGGGAAGAAAGTCAGGATCTTCGGCGAAGCCTGCCTGACCGTGTATGACAAGAAACTCAAATGGAAAGATTTCTATCGCCATCGCTCGGAAGGCAAACCCGCCATCTGGCATAACGAAACAACCATCGCGCCGCTGCGCCCCATCATCTCTCCGGATTTTCCGGACAATGATAACCTGGTGTTCACCGACCAACTGCGGGCAGATGTATTTATTCGGGAATGGGACCGATACGAGGCGGGCGACAGTCTGCCACACCTGATGATCGTATCCCTGCCGAATGACCACGGTGCCGGACTCAGTCCCGATTTCCCGACCCCCGACGCCATGGTGGCCGACAACGACCTGGCCCTCGGCCGTATCATCGAGCGCATCACGCACAGCCGGCATTTCGACTCCACCGTCATCCTCATCACGCAAGACGACTCGCAAAGCGGATGGGATCACATTTCCGGATACAGGACCGTGGGCATGGTCATCAGCCCTTACAGCACGGGGGATGTCGTGACCGCCCAGTACAACCAGACATCGATGGTAAGGACCATCGAACAGATCCTCGGTCTGCCGCCCATGCACAGCCTTGATGCCACCGCCAGTCCGATGTTCGACTGCTTCCGGTCAACACCCGTGAAACGTTCCTTCCAGGCCCTGCCCAACAACATTCCGCTGGATAAGATGAACAAACCACTGAATGCACTGCGCGGGAAAGAGCGTCGATATGCCCTGGAGTCCATGAATGAACTCTTTGAGGAAGTAGATGGCGGGGAAGATGACGCGATGAACAAGATCGTTTGGTACTACACGAAAGGGAATAAGAGGTATCCGGGAAAACGCTGACCCGATGTAATATTCATCGCGCACAATCTTTGCATAAGGATTGCGTTTGCTTCTATGTTAATTTATCATTAACTTCAAGATGCAAATGTGGATAACCATTGCAAAGACTGATCATCATAATATGCTGGATCGCCATTGACTGGTCAACCGTTGGATTGCATGCGCAGACATCGGCTGACCAAACCGGTCTTCAATTTATTGGTCAAACATTATCCATCCCCGCTTATGCGACAGCCGGAACGAAACTGACATCAGCGGATAATGATGATTTCAGGCAACTGGATGACTGGATGGGGGAGCACTTGCCCGGGATCCTCCCGGAGATGACGGCCATCCGCGAACGACAGCAGCTTTGCGACTGGTTCTACTACCAGCTGATCCGCCGTGTGGCCGATCGCATCATTCCAAAGGCCGGCGATTACCGGGGATATACCATGGCGAAATGGCATCTGCTCCGTGCCTCCGGCTTCGATCCCCTGGTGGTGCTGGAAAGTTCAAGGATCTGGCTTTACATCCAGACCGAAGACACTTTGTACAACCTGCCCGGTCGAATGATCGATGGCCGCCAGTACATCTGCATCAACGCGCACGATTACAGTTTTGATGAACGCAGGTCGCCCGATAAGCGGTCGATCAGCGCCGGAGAAAGGACATCCGCCAAATCCTTCAGTTTCAAGATCGACCGACTGCCCGAATTCCCGGAAGATGCCTACCAGCGTAAGGCCTTCGTCTTCAACGTCGGGCATCGCCGCGAACAATTGGATGTGTCGCTGAATACTGCTTTACCTGCCCTGCTCAGAAATTATCCGGTGACCGATTACCGGCATCATTTCAATATCCCGCTCAGTCGCGAAACACAGGCCTCACTCGTCAGCCAGCTGCGCCGGAAACTGGATCGAATGGATACTCCGCAGGGTATAGAATACCTGCTGCAGTTCACCCGCCATGCATTTCCGTTCGCGACCGATACCGAAGTCTTCGGCCGAGAGAAACGACTGTCCCCCGAAGAGACTCTGCTCTACGAAACCAGCGACTGTGAGGACCGAGCCGCCCTCTTTTTCTACCTCGTCCGGGAGATCTACGACCTGCCGATGGTCGTGCTCACCTTCCCCAATCACGTCTCCGTGGCTGTAGACCTGAAACAGAATCGCGGTCAGATCGTCAGGTACCAAGGCCAGGAGTACACACTCTGCGAACCAACGCCCCAGCGTCGTGACCTGAAACCGGGAGAATCCCTGAAAGGCCTGCATGACGGGCCTTTCGAAGTGAGCTACGCCTACCGGCCCGCCGGCAGATGACCTCAGTCATCGTCTTTCTCGTCGGATTTTCGTATATTCAGAAAGCCCGCCCGACGAGGACCAGGGAACGGAACATCCCCCTTCAAACCATGCCAGAGGACCAGGTTGAACTCAATGTCGTTGTTGCTATCCTCTTTCGTGATATCAAAGGCCTCTGACCTCCGTTGCCATTCATTGCGCACCACATTCCGGTCGTTCAGATTTACCGCAGGCAGGATATGTGTAAAATCAAAAGGACGAGCCACCGTGTCGAAACATCTCCACATAGGCATTGCGGCGGCATCATATTGTGTCATCGGACCCATGCCCAGGATCAGCTCCATGGTACGCAGCATCGAAGAAGTGGAATACGGCGTGTGATCCACATAGCCCCGCTTCACAAATCCTCCGGCGAGATATGCCGTACTCCGGTGTGCGTCCACATGATCCGCACCATTCTGGGCATCATCCTCCAGGATGAACACCGCCGTTTCATTCCAGATCGGACTCTTCGCCAGGGCCTCCACGAACAAGCCCACCGCCAGATCGTTATCGGCCACATGTGCGTAAGGTGAAGGACGCCCCAGCCGCAAACCGTCGGTATGATCGTTTCCGAAACGTACCGTATTGAATCTGGGCACCTGTCCGATGGCCAGCAAAGAATCAAAATCGTGCTTCCAGATCCGGAAGCGGGTGGTATCAGGAATGCTGGTGTTGTAATCCGGGAACCTGGCGCAGAAGCGATCCTTGAGGATGGGGATGGTGGGCTGATCCTTGCTCATGAACTCGCCGTAGGTCCGGTAGCTGACGCCATAACGATAGCACTGGTTCCAGATGAATCCATTCTTGTTGTTTGCGATCTCACGCTCTCCTTCACCGCCATAGGTACCGCCACGGCCACCGTAACTGCTCGGCCATGTCTTCTCAAGGTAATCGTTCGCATAGGCACCCATGCTCCAGTTATGCCCGTCGGCACTCACTTCCGCATCCACATAAAAATTGTCAAGCAGCACAAAACGCTCAGCGAGCGCATGCTGGTTTGGTGTGATCTTCCGGCCAAACAGTAGCAGCGACGTATCTCCGCGACCGCCGGGCACATCGGCCAGCACCTGGTCGTAGGTACGGTTCTCCTTGATGACATAAAAGACATATTTGATCGGAGAGGTCTGTCCCGCCCGCATCGGGATCGGGAAGCCCGGCGCCGTGGAATCAGCCAGTTCCGTCTTCCGCAGCGAGTAAGGCGTATTGGCATAGACCTGTCGCGAATAACCTGCCAGTTTCGCCTCGTCGGGCGTCGGGATGATGCTCATCGTACCCTTGAAGAGACCCGCGATGTACTCAACCTGACCCGGATCTTTCGTGGAGAAACCGTGGTGGATGACCTCCTCACGTTTGCGCACTGGTGATGGACCGAAGGGATTGGCCTTCGAAGTCATGCCCTTGCCATTTGCCACCCAGAGTTTGCCGTTGAGGTAGCGCACACTGGTGGGATACCAACCCGTCGGAATAAAGCCCAGCGAGCGACTGGCACCTTTCCGGCTTACATCGAAGACCGCCAGACAGTTGTTGTTGGCATTGGCAATGTAGAGCCGCTGACGTACCGGGTCCAGCGCCATGCTGTTGGAAGTGGAACCACTCGGGGAATTAGGAAACAGTGCCGCATCCAAGGTCTCGATGACACGGCCGGCTGCCAGATCGATGACAGATACGCTGTTATCATTCGCATTGCAGACATACAAGAGCTTGCCATCACGGGTCAGCAACATCTCGTTGGGATTGTCTCCCACCGTAACCGGCGTCCGCCAGACATTGCGCTGCAGATCGAACCTCAGGATCTTATCGCAACCCCAGCAACTGATGTATAACTCATTGCCATCCGGAGAAAGTTTGCAATCATAGGCTTCAGCATCCAATCCGTATTTGGCGACGACCAACTTGCGTTCGGTATCCAGCACGTACAGTTGCTTATCCTCCCGCGTGACCACATAGAGCCGACCACGCTTTTCGTCCAGGGCCATACCACCCGGTCCGACACGCACAGGCCACGGCTTGTCGAGCACTATACTGTCGCGACGCTTCAGTTTCCCGCCGTCAACAGCATAACGCACGATCCAGTTATCGTGACCACCGGATACGTATAATGTTCGTTCATCTGAAGAGAAAGCCAGTCCATACCAAGACTTTCCGATCTCCACAGAATCAGTCACGCGCTCCAACTTCGTATCTACCAGTTGGATCATCTGTGTGCTCTGGCCATTGTTCGTCACAGCTATATAACGCCCGCTGCGACTAAGTTCCAGGTTCAGCGGAAGATCACCGAGCGGAAAGGATCGTCCCGCCGGCGTAAGATGCCAGCCGTTGGGCAGGGTCACCGGCTGCGACTGAGATCGCACAACCCCGGCAGTCAATAGCAATGCAGTGGGAAGCAGCTTGAACAGATGTCTCATGTTGGTGGGTTGATGGTGGTTAGATGCCGGTTTGTGGTATGACCTGCGATGTGATGGAGCGCTCAGCAAAGAAAAGGATTTCATCATTTGTTCATGCAGTCACTGATGAAATTCATATTCAATTCATCTTGGCCGAAGACTTTTGCATGACGATTGTGACAGAACGATATAAGTGCTGGCGCAATGAGGGCCGCTATCTGACGGCCCTCACCTAAATCATAAAGAAGTTCGTTTTTTTCATAAACAGCCAATCGAAAAGCCCCGTGTGTCTACACGGGGCTTCATTCGATTTTCAGGGAACCATCATTTCTCCCTGTAATCGCCACTTCTTTGATCCTGCTCGTCATCCATCTTCGGGCCCTGCAATACTTTTCTCCAATCCGTCTCGCGTCCATAACGTTTCATGGCCAGCTTCGGATCGAAGACCCGCTTGTCCGGGAACGTCAGGTTGTAGGGTTTGAAATCAGGCTTATCTGTAAAGAAATCCGACAGATGGGAAGCCGTCACGTCATATTGATTCACATAAGGAACAGCCAGTAAATTATAGATCAAACGCAGGATGGATCCGAAGTTTGCATGCGTATGCGAAGTATATCCCTTTTTGACATAAGGCCCGGCCATCATCAGGATGCTGCGATGGGCATCCACATGATCTACTCCACCCTGCGGATCATCTTCCGTCACGATCACCAGCATGTTCTTCCAGTATGGTGTGCGGGAAAGAAAATGCAACATGCGACCCAGTGCAAGATCATTGTCTGCCATGTAACTATGGGTGTACGGATAACCAAATTCAGGTCTCGGCGATGCCGTGTGATCATTCGGCAACTGAATGGTGATCAATGATGGCATGCGCTCCCTTCCTTTCAACCACTTCTTTGTGAACTCACGCTCGAACTGATCACTGCGGACTTGGTCCGGTACACTCGTATTATATCCTGCATAATCATGACTCGTGCGGGTGTACAGGGCCTGTTGCATCGGCACCATTACGGCATGTGCAGCACCCGTGGCCGTATCATTCCAATGCTCTCGTACATGTGCCGTCTCATTGGCCTCTCCGAAATTATAAAATGACACGCCCTTGCGTACCAGCGCCTCCCACAGACCGCCGGTCTCGGCAAAATCTTCAGGATCCATACTGCCCGTCGATCCCGGGAATCGCCGGCCCGGTGCCGGAGAGAAAATATTAGCCGTCTTACTGGTATTTGAATTTGTTTCCACCCATTCGTTCGGGATCACCCCCATCATCCAGTGATGCCCGTGGATGGATGCATCACTATCACAATAAAAATTATCCGAGAAGGCAAACTGCCCCGCGATGCGATGATGATTGGGAGAAACATCCGCCCTGCGCAGCACCAGCGAGTCGAACTTCCCGTTTGATTTACTTTTCATCCGCACATCTGATCGAAGTCCGAAACGCGCGAGCGTTGAATCTCCCCTCCCGGTCTTTAACTGACCCAGTACCTCGTCATAGGTCCGGTTCTCCTTGGTGATATATACGATATGCTTGATGGGTGTCTGACCATTGCCGGGCAACAACGGAACGAAACTTTGTGTCGACGGAATCTTCCTTTCGACAAAAGTGTTGGCGAGTACCCGGTTCGTGTATTTCGCAAGTTCAGCCGCATCAGGGATGAGCACCTGCTGGAAGGAGGCCAGCTGAATATCTCCCACATAGGTTCCCTGCGGCGGGGTAATGAAATCCCGGCCACCGTTGGGGCCTGCACCAAGCCCACGGCAACTGGCCACAAGCAACTCCGATCCATCGGGCGTCAGTAACACGCGCGTGGGTCCCCAGCCGGAGGGGATAAGTCCCAGCGTCTGGTCTGTGCGCGCATCGATCACGGCAACGGAGTTGAAACCCAGCAACGCAACATACAACCGCTCTCCTTTTCGATCGATCGTAATGCCGAAGGGCAGATATCCGCGATATTTATCCAGCCGGGCATCGGTACGGATCGGTATATGCCGCAGAAGCTTGCCGCTGGTGTAATCGATCACTGCAATATTATCATTGGTGGCGTTCGTCACATAAGCGTACGGCGCATGGATCGCTATACTGTTGGGACGCGCGCCCCCGATCACTTCTGCGTCTTCGATCATGTGGCCAACCGGTAAACCCGTGCGAATGATCGACTGCACTGAATCACCTACGAGGTCGAGGATAAATACGCTCATTGACTCGGGTGCGTTCGGATCACCGACACCAGGGATGACGCGTCCGTCGATGGTCGTACCGTTGATCGACTCTGGCGTATTATGACCGTAGGGATGCCGGTTGATCATCAGGCTGTCGGCGTTGGCAGGCGTCATGCCGGACACCAGCGGATAAGCATACATGCCAACATTGGCCACGATGGCGCGGCGGCCATCCGGCGTAATGGAGATCCCAAAAGGAAGCCTTCCGGTACGAATGGACCTTTTGCGGGCGCCGGTCTTCACATCAAAGCGAACCATCCGGTAGTTGGCCTGATCGAGCACCAGCAACTCATCATTGGAGGCATGAAAAGCCAGATCGGATGCAAAACTTTCGGCATATGTACTATCTCCACTCGCGCCGTTGAGTTCATATGTGCGTATGACCTTGAGCGACTGGATATCATAGGCGATGACGATGCCGGCGTCTCCGCCGCTCAGGTACACCGTCCGGCCATCTGGTCCAAACGCCGCCCCGATCAATGAGCCTTTTTTGAACGGAGAGGGAATGCGACCTGTGTAATCGGGCACGCGGATGGATGTGTCCGCATTCAGCGGAAGGATCGTGAATACACCATTATGCAGGGTCACGGCGGTGCGGCCATCAGGAGATACGGCCATCCCGAAGGGATCGTGGGTGATGCGCCTCACCTTCCCTGCTGGCGTGACAAAACGCCCGCTCGGCAATACAGACACTCCACCCGGGCGAACAGCGGCAAAGGAATCCCGGCCCGGGACTTCCAGGATGGAGATATCCTGGGCCTGCCCCAGTGAGAAAATGAAAAGCAATCCGATGGATAGTAAACAACAACGCATAAGTGTCAGTTAGAGGATGAAAATAAGCAGAAAGCCCCTTTTATGAGGGGCTTTCTGATAAATATCATGCAGGCTGGTAATCATTTGATCAACCAGATCTTGGTATTCAGGTCATCGGTCCCACCCTGACGGGCGACCGCTTCCTTGCGGCTTTCACCATTCAGCGATTGTTCAATGACTGGATAAATGAAACGAACGGGCACCAGGTTGTTATTCAGGTTATTAGGACCGGGAATGATCACCGGACTTCCAGTTCTACGCCATTCGAACCAACCTTCCAATCCGGTGAAATAGTTCGCAACCCATTTTTGGAAGTGGATACGCTCCAATTTCTGCGCACTCGTACCTGTCAGCGCAACATCTGTTTGCGCAAGGTAAGCGACACCATTAGTGACATCTACGCCATACGAAGAAGGTACCACAGACCTCCAGTACTCAAAATTTGCGAGAACACCCGCGTTGTAATAAGTGACCGCATCACTCGTATTGATCAGACCACGTTCACGCGCTTCCGCCAACAACAATTGCTGTTGTGCGTAGGTCATCAGAATGCCACGTGGTGCTGTGGGATCGGGAGCCGGCTGGCCGGCATCATTGCATACCAGACAGGCGAAAGTATAACCTACCCTCGAAACACCCTGGGGGCCGCCATTGAAGTTCAACGCCTGTACATCACCCAAACCATTGGGTATGCCCTCTATTTTGGGCGTACCAGACGCGACTGATTTCTGGGAAGGTCTTCCAAAAACAGCCAGACGCGGGTCGTTTAACGCAGTCAGACGATCACTCATCGTTTTGCTGAGACGTATCTCATCGAAAGAACCCACACGAGCATCGTACAAGGGCCATTGATTCGGGGACAAGGCAAGGTATCGAAGTTCAGCATTATCTGCATTTGAGGTGAAGAGCGGATTGCCTGCCGGATCACCTACAATTGCCTGAAGATCGGAAGCCACACTCCTTTTCTGAGAAAGTCGCATCAAAATGCGTACTCGAAGCGCATTGGCGAAACGACGCCATTTGACAATTGCTGCTGTACCTCCATTATATATCAAATCTCCGCCGATAGCGTTATTACTCCTGGCCAGGATCTCATTGGCCTTTTTGAGATCAGCAAGGATACCATTATAGATTGCCTCCTGAGCATCGTATTTCGGCGTATAAGTTCCATCAATTTTAGCACGCCCTGCTTCTGAATAAGGTGCATCGCCGTAAGCCGCCGTCAAGCGATCGAACATATAAGACTTAACGATCAACGCAATTCCCAGATACGCATTATTCTGATCGTTTTCATAGGTCTTTAGGATATTCTGAAGGTTGCGATAATTGGCGTATGTGGCATTCCATATACCATTCTGCTCATTCCAAAGATATCGATCCTCATTAACGAATTGGATCTTTGCATTGTATTGTGCTACCAGGTTACCAATGCCCCAGGCTACACTTACATTTTCATTGGCAATGTTCTTCAGTATACCACTGAGTAACAGATCCGCAGGTACCGATGTAGGAACGTTTCTATCGGTATTTACTTCACTGAAATCTTTTGTGCATGACGAAATCAAAATCGCCAACAGTGTCATGCATGCTAATATTTTTTTCATCTTAGATTTTTTTATGACGTTTGATCAAAGCTTCACACGGAGATTGATACCATAACTACGCGTGCTCGGGATGGCCATATTCTCAATTCCAGGTAAAGCAGTTCCTCCCGTGTAACTCATATTCTCAGGATCAACATGTGGAACGCGATCCCATAAGAGTAAATTCCTCCCTACAAGTGATACGTGTACACCACGGAAAGGAAGCTTACCCCACAGTTTGTCTGGTATGGTATATCCCATCTGCAATTCCCTGAGTTTGATGAAAGAGGCATCATACATGACACCCTCAGCGATACCGCGTCCACCCGTCCATGCAGTATGCCACTCACGAGCAGCCACTTTCTTAGTGTTCACTTGCGGTACACCTCCAACAAATACTACACCCTGACCAATGACACCGTTACCATCTTTTGTCAGATCATATCCATCTGCCCGACCCTCCAGGGTCTCGATAATGATCCCACCCTCACGACCAACAGTCTGTGTTTCACTATATAGTTTTCCGCCACTACGGATATCAAACAGAAAGCTCAGATTTATTCCCTTCCATGAGAAGCTGTTGTTTAGTCCGATCAAGAAATCAGGATTGTAGTTGCCAAGTTTTTTACGGGTAGTGGTGCGGATCGGACGACCATTATTCGCGTCAAACACCATCTGGCCAACGAACTTCCCGCTGGCATCATAGTATGCAGCATTGGGATCAGAGTTCTGCACACGGGCAAAGCCAATGCCATAAAGGTCACCCATACGCTCACCCACTCGTGCTTCAACGGTAACCCGACGACTGGCCATGACCAGATTGGTTAACCCGTCACGCAGTGATATCACCTTGCTGCGATTGGCACTAAAATTTATATCTGTTGTCCACTGAAAATTTCTATTTCGTATTCCCTGTATATTAAGCATCGCTTCATATCCCCAGTTCCTGATCTTTCCTGCATTTATGCTGCGGCTTCCATAACCCGATGTGATAGATAAGGGTATATTCAGGATCTGGTTGATGGTATTGCTCGTATAATAGGTCAGATCCAAACCAATTCGATTTCCAAAAAAGCGCATTTCTGCACCCACCTCAATGGCGTTGCTGATCTCTGGCTTGAGACTAAGGTTTGAAAGACGATCGGTCTCACCATAGATCTGATAATTACCAAAAGCAGTAGATGGATTAAAAGATTGGGTGAACGTGAAGGGATCTGTATCATTACCCACCTGAGCGAATGAACCACGCAGTTTAGCATAACTGAATGGAGCAGGAAGCTTGATCATATCGCTTACAATGGCACTCAGGGCGACAGAAGAATAGAAATAGGCGTTTTGTTCGTTACCAAAAGCCTTCAGATCCACTGGCAGCGTCAGGGCGGAGCTCCAGTCATTTCGTCCTGTGAAATCTACAAAGATCTTATTGCGGAAAGAAACACCCGCAGATCCATACAGTGAGTTGATGCGTTTACCTACGGAACGCTGTGTGATCTGTAAAGGAATACGGCTGTTACTAAGATTGTAGATATTGGGAATATTCAGTTGTCCTGCATTGGTTTCATCAAACCTCGATTCCTGCTGCATGTTGTTGCCACCAACATTTGCTGTCAAACTAAAGTCCTTATTCAACTCCTTGGAATAAGCAAAGAGAAAATCAACGTTCGTTTCCTGGTTGCGCAGATTTACCTCACGGTACTGTCCAAAAGGAAAACGCTGGGTGCTGAAAGCACGGCGATATTCACGGCGCTCGATCGACCAGTCAGTGGCTGCGCGAACACTCAGACTCAGATTGTCGGCAATGTCATATTTGAGCGATGCATTACCGATCATCCGGTCATATACCTGACCATTGGTATTCTTGTATAAGGTGAAATACGGATTATCATGATAGTTATAGTTGAATCCGTATTGACGAACACCTTCAAGTCCTTTCATCCACATACGCTGCATATCTGAAAGCTTTACACTCGGGGGCAGCCAGCAATTGAACAAATACATGATACTCTCCGTACCATAACTAATGCTCGGGCGGTTATCACTGCTACTGTTTATATACGATACATAAGCTTTGGCTGAAAGGCGATCCGAGAGATTATAACTGCCGGAAAGAGAGAGCGAGTTTCGCTTTAGATCCGTATTTGGAACGATCCCCTTTTCATCCAGACGGGTATAACCCATCCTGAAATCACCCTTGTCATTGCTTCCGGTAAATGACACCGAATTCGTAAGCGCTGTACCGGTATTCAGAAAATTCTTTAGGTTATCCTTATCAGCCTCCCAGAGTGTAGGGGTGATCACAGATCCCGCGGGTGCATTCAAATCTCCACCAAAGAAGTCGATCACCTGGCCGTTCAGTGTTCTCGGAGAATTGAACTGAGGATATGATTGACCTCTGAATGCAGGACCCCATGCCTCATCCGTACCATCGGTCAATCCTGCGCCTGCGCCATTCACAAAAGCAAATGCCCCACCATTGCCATTACCCTGTCCGTACACCGTTTGATATTCTGGCAGCTTGAGCGCAGACTGCAGGGTGTAATTACTGTTGATCTCCACACCCATACCCTTCGATCTCGTACCACTCTTGGTTTTGATCATGATCACGCCATTGGCAGCCCTGGAACCATAGAGAGCAGAAGCAGCGGGTCCCTTCAACACACTGATGCTTTCAATATCATCAGGATTTACGAATCCTGCACCATTTCCATAGTCAACCTCAAGATTACTTCTGCCGTTTGACCCGGTAACTGAATTACTAATGGGAACGCCGTCCACCACATATAATGGCTGGTTCTTATTCATATCAACAGAACGCTCCCCCCGAATGGTAACCCGTGCTGATCCGCCAATACCGGAATTACTGCCCACTACAGTTACACCGGCTACCTTACCAGCCAACTGATTCACCACGTTGGTTTCGCGCGCACTGGTCAGTGCATCACCCTTGATATCCTGGATGGCATATCCAAGCTTTTTCCTGTCTTTCCGAATACCTAATGCCGTTACCACTACTTCTTCCAAACGATCCTCCTGTGTTTCAACACGAATCGTCTGAAGTCCATCATCAGTTATCGTATACTCAAGACCCTTGATCCCGACTCCACTCAGCACCAGCACATCACCCTTTTTAGCCTTGATCGCAAACGACCCGTCGGGAGTTGTAGAGGTGCCGGAAACACTCCCCTTCAATACAACTGAAATACCTGAAACAGGCTGCCCGTTTTCTGATGATAAAATCCTTCCACGTAATGTTGTTTGTGCAACAACCGACTGCATGAAAATTCCGATAAATAGCGGAAGCAGCAGTGATTTAATTGAACTTGCCATGTACTTATATTTATTTTAAGTCATGCGAAGGTATTTGGGATATATTATGGTAACATGAAGGATTGATCACCATAATATTAACAATAGATTGAAATGTCATTAAATATTTAATTGATATAAATAAAAAACCGGACATCCTGAGGATGTCCGGTTCGGTATGGCTGTATGCAACTGATCAATAAGCCTTGTTCTGCGGATCCCAGTTCGTCCAGTTGGCCGTCCAGTCCGTCGTACCCATGGCACCGCGATATGCTACGGATGTGAAGAAACTGTTCATGCCGGTGAAACTTGCGCCAGTAAGGGCAGGAGAACCGGTCTGAGGCAGGAACTTCGGAGCCGTACTGTAGAATGGCGATGTTAATTTGATATCATTACCACTGGTGTAAGTGATGCAGCCATCAGCTTCTGCCTTTGCCCGTACCTGTGCATCCGTTGCCAGGGTCTGATTGCCGGATCTGTAAGTGGCTGCGATCGCATGCACAAGGTTATTCCTGAACTCAGATGTGCCGTCTGTGAAATAGGATTTGATGGTCGCGTCAGACTCCATGGAGAAACCAGCTTTTTGCCATCCCATCATGATCGAATTACGCAATACAAACTGGGTAGCCCTCCTCCAGCGATTGCCAAAGTTGTGGTTTGCTGCAGTGCCGGTTGCACCATTGGGACCAACGAAGGTAAAGTTGCTAAGTTGAGGACGTGTAACAGGAGAGGCCGTAGAGCCTGAACCATCATTATCACACTCAATGCCATTGCCAGCGTCGCCACCATCTACGAAGTCAGGCTTGCGACAAGCGATGGCAAACTGGATCTTACCGGAATAACCAAAGTCAAAATCAAAATCATCATCAGCCGTAGCAAAGGCGATGAGATTTTTGCAGTTGACCGTTCCGCCAAAAAATTCGAAGGCGTCATCATTACCGAAAGAGACCTGCACATTCTCAATGATCGTACCTGAGCCAACACCACCCAGTGTCAGACCATTTATCTCGGAACCAGGCTCAGCAGCGATGCCCGCGAACTCAATGCGAACGAAACGCAGGATACCGCTTTCATCGTTGGGCTCAGTGCCACCGTATTTACGGCCAACACCACCTTCAATGACCGGTGCAGGATCCTGCGGACGGTTGGTAGGTGCCTTACCCAGCAGGATGATACCACCCCAGTCACCAGGTGTGCGCTGGCCAATGGCCTTTCCACTGGTGAATACGATAGGGTCAGTAGCACGTCCATCAGCGATCAGCTTGGCGCCACGCTCTATGATGAGTGCTCCCTTCTCTGTAATATCACTCACGATAACACTGCCGGGTGCAATGGTAAGAATGTTGCCATCAGTAACATATACATATCCCTTCAAGGTGTATTTGCCTTTGGGAAGATAATAACTCTTATTCAGGATCCCCTGGATGATGCCACCATTGGTCGCCGGGTCCTGCGGATCAGAAGTGTTATTGCCACCAGTACTGTTATTGGTGATGTTTTCAGTAAAATCGACCTTGATACAGGCACCCTGCGTCAGCAGCACGGCGGTCATCAGGCCCAGGAAGATACGTTTCATACGATGGTTTTAATATTTATATTTATTTTTTACGCAGTGACAAATCATAACTAAAACTGACCGTGATGGTCGTGCCAGGACGATAAGAATAGAACAGACGATCTGTTCCGTCTTGATACGAAGTAGCATCATTCACATTCTCATAGTGATAGAATGCATTATTCAACAGATCGGATACATTCAACTTCAACTCACCTTTCTTATCAAGCACTTTGGTGGACAACTGCAGATCGACAAGATTGCGTGGGCGCTCAAACACATTGGGGAATTCGCTGTTGCCCACCAGGGAAAGACGCTCACCCACCCGGTTGTACAACAAAGAGGCATTGAAAACAGGTGAAGTATATTGGAGACCGAGATTCAACAGATAAGGTGACTGTCCCTGCAACGGACGATCAGCCTTAACTTCCTTGTTGCCGGCTGAAAGGTCGTTGAAAGTGACTTGAGAACGGATATAAGTGTAATTCCCGAAGAGGCTGAAGTTCTTAAGTTTAGGAGCAATGAAATCCAAACCCTTCCGGACTTCGATCTCGAAACCGACCGAACGGGCATTCAGTGCATTGGAATAAAAATACCTGCGGGCATCCGCATTACTGGCAGGGTCCAGGCGCAGTTCGATCGGATCTGTAAAGTCTTTGTAGAAAGCTCCGAAGCTGATCGATTCGCCTGCTTTCGGATAGAACTCGTAGCGGGCATCGTAGTTCATCACAGAAGACCTGCGCAGACCTGTATCGCCCAACACACCGTAATTCAGCTCGTAATCATAGAAAGCGAACTCAGCAATTTCACGAAACTCAGGACGAGCTACCGTTCTGCTGCCAGACAGCCTGATGTTGGACTTATCTCCAACTTTCAACATGGCATTCAGAGAAGGCAGCAGATCCCACTTTTCGGTCAGACGAACACTCCTGCTTCCCATTTGCGTGCGGGAGGTAAGCAGCTGCTGAAAGTTCTCTGCGCGAAGTCCCCAGATCAAACGCAGATCACCAAAGGTGTTATCCATCATGCCATAGGCTGAGTTTAACACGGATATGCCGAAATAACTGTCTACATTGTTGGTGAATTCTTCCAGAATAAATCCACTGTTGCCCATGTTGTCAGGCTGGAATGCCTCCTCTACCGGCTTACGACCGTTCGCAGCGATGAAGCTGTTGTAATTGGTTACATTATACCTGAAGATTCGGCTGCTGAAGTCGCGGAAACGTGTAATATTACCGCCACCCAACTTGAGGATCTGCTTGTCCTTCAAACCCCAGTTCATCGGCACGATCAGCTGACCACCGCCACCAAGGCTGTAATCTTTCAGGTCACTGTAAAAGCGACGGGTATCATCCGGATCGATATCAAAGGGCTGTGTGGTGTTGATCGTCCGGGCATACAACGCAGTCCGAAGATCCGGCTGGGTCTTCATGTTAAAACCGGCATTACCGTTCCAGCGGAGCTTGATGCCTCCCTTGCTCAGCTGATGTTCGCCTTCGAGTTGTGTAGTGGCCAGTGAACGTTGATTCAGATAAGATGAATATAATTTCAGGTCGTTCAACCGACTGGTATTGTAGCCTTCACGGACATAATATTTGTCTTCGTACAGCTGGTTGAACAGATTCTTCCAGGAGATCTTGGTACGACCCTTCACGTAGCTGATGTTAGCAACACCACCCCAATTGACTTGATACAGATTTTGACGATCCTTGTAATCAAAGATCACCGTACCGTCTGCTTCATGAAAACGACGATCTACCTCATAGACCAGTTGGGCTTTGCGATAGGTCAAGCCCACCAACGTACCAAGGGTTCCGCCCTGTTCAAAACGATGCGTCTTGGCATAGGTGAGGTTGAAATTATATATAGGCATCGCATCTGTGGTCCGCTCACGATAAACATCTCCACTAAATTCCTGGGTCAATGCCACCTGGCGGGCTACACCTGCAGCATCTTTACCCAATGCCCTGTACTCGCGGGCATTCGCCGGGAAACTATCCGGAAGACGACGCGTTCCATCATCAAAACCAAGCCAATCGTATTGATTGCGGGCGTTGGTGGTGAAAGGTTTGAATGTCGACTGATTATTATAACCGATGCCAACACCGACTGTCAGTACATCCTTCGTAGGGATATCACGGGTATTGACCTGAACAAGTCCGCCGGAAAACTCCCCTGTGAACTCGGGCGTAGCAGTTTTGTGTATAATGATGTTATCGATCAACGCAGCCGGAAACATATCAAAAGAGAAAGCTTTACGGTCCGGTTCACTACTCGGTAACTGAGCAGTATTCAACATAGCTGCGTTGTAGCGGTCAGAAAGACCGCGCACCACTACGAAACGATTATCCTGAATAGAAGCACCACTGACACGTTTCAACACCTCGCCGGTATTTTTGTCCGGAGTGCGACGGATAAAATCTGCCGCCAGACCGCTGGCCATCGAAGAACTCGTCCGCTGAAAGGTCAGCAAGGCCACAGTACTTTCCTGACGGCGGGTGCTGCGGATCACGATCGACTCTCCTGTGGTTACTTTAGGCTCAAGAACGATCACCAGCGGCTCGTCAACCAGCGTGGCTGGATCGATCTCGTCAACCGATTTGCTCTGATAACCCGTACTGGATACGAGCACACTATAACGCTTTCCTTTTTCCAGTGTGAAACCGAAATCCCCCTCTACATTAGCAGTTACCAGTTTCTTCGTCTCCTGGATAACGATAGATGCTCCGGGAACCGGCTCATTCCTTGTATTGATGATCTTTCCCCGAACATTGACCGTTTGTGCAGTTGAAGTCAGGGGCAGGATCATCAAAAGGATCATACCTAAAACCGGAGTGAGGAAGTATTTTGGAAATGTCACAACGAAATGTTTCCGCAAAGGTCATTTCACCGTGTTACGCCGTCGTTACCGCATTGTTAAGCCAATATTAACTGTATGTGTCGGAATTGTTAAGTCAGCTGATTTATCCACATTCTCAGAAGCGATACTGCACCCGAAGCGTTAAGACATTGTCTTTCAAGTCCTCTGTAAAGCCGGCCATACTGGTTTTTTCATTGCGCACCCATTCATACCATCCCACCACTTTCATATTATCCGTCACCTGCCGGATAAAGCCGGCACCCAGGGTGGCATACCGAATATCCGCTCCGGTCAGCCCGGAATTACTCGTTCCCCAGACAGAGGCAGACACTTTCGTGTTGGGATCATAGGTATCATATTTCACCCCCAGCTGTGTACGCGAGTTCCCGATGCGATGCAACATCATTAAGAACACACCCCTGAAATGGCGGACATGTGGCGTCATCCATTGTCCGGTGCCGGCCGCCACCGGCCCGGCAGGGGTCTCCGATGTCATGCTCGTAGCCGTCTGAGTGCCGGACCACTGCTCCGCCCTGAGTTCAGTAAGTCCAAGAGCATTCGACCATTGTAATTGTGCATTCACGCCCCGGTAAAGTCTGGGAAGACGATCCCCGGTTTTGGTAACCAAAGAGTCCAACTCGAAAGACGGGGTACCATTTGATCCGGTGCCTAAACGTGCGACGGCAGCTGTCCACTGACGAATGCCGCCGGTGAGCAGACTAACCCCGCCGCTGACCTTCACACCCTTCGTTAACTTGACAGGCTTGATCATCGCCTGGGTGATGAAATCCTTGTAACTGTCCGTTTCCGCAGGTCCCGTCAGGCCTTGCCCGTTAAATATGCCCGCGTCAATTTTTAAGTACTTAATGAACCCCTTTGCATACTGTGGCTCGAAACTCGCCATAACACCCATATCCCGCTCAGTCCTCATCAGGATCTGCGACATCCGACCGCGTTCCGGTGCTTCACGGTCGCCCGATGACAAATTGATCTCGTAGCCAAAAGGGCGGGCGAACATCCCCGTTGTGAGATGGAACATACGCTGGTTACCCATCCAGTATCGCCCCCAAAAATCTCGTATGTTGACGCCACGTTCCGTACCGTCGAACTGGAACACAAATTGGACCTTGGGATGGTCGTTCGCGTCAAAGTGGACATAATCAAACCGGATACGTCCCCGGCGCAACATGAACCGGTTGTTCGAAAACTCCTGAAAATTGCCTCCGCTGTATCCGACAGCACCCTGTGCAGATGCCACCTGGAACTGCGGCTGGATATATCCGCTGATCCTGATGTGGTCGAAACGCTTGTACATCGATAGTACACCCTTCCCCAGCTCCTTGGTCGTATCGACCATGTCCATCAGGAATTGAGCCTTTGTACAGACCGAACACAACAAAGTCAGTAGAAGTGCCGACAAACGTTTAAAAGCTGCTCGATTCTGTTGAAAAAACATGAAACTTCGTATTGTTACGCCAATGTTAAGTAATTATTAAGTGCTTGGGTGCAGTCCTAACTCTGTCCAATCACTATATTTTTGTAAAAATTTAGACAGATGGCATCCAACTCTTTTCTGAAACTGTTCCTGCCAAAAGACAGAATATTCTTCACGCTATTCGAACAGGTGAGTGAGAGAGTCATGGAAATGGGAAAAGTACTGCGCGATGTAGTGGACGAACCCGATTATGAGAAAAGAGTGGCGTTGATCAGCCGGATCGAAGATCTGGAGCACGAGAATGATGAACTGACCCACACGATCTTTACAGAACTTGGCCGGAACTTCATCACACCCTTCGACAGGGAAGACATTCACTACCTGGCCAGTTCCCTGGATGATATTGCCGACTACATCTTTGCTTCTGCCAAAAAGATCAACTTTTACAAGATCAATCCGGTTCAGGAAGGTTTCCATCGCTTTGCCGAACTGATCCACCAGGGGACGATACAGGTGAACGAGGCGGTCAAGGAACTTCGCAATATGAAGAACCTCCGGGTGATCACAGATGCGATGGTCCGGATCAACAGCATCGAGAACCAGGCCGACGATCTGTTTGACATGTGCATCGAAAGACTATTCGAAGAAGAAGAGGATGCGAAAGAGGTCATCAAATTGCGAGAGATCTACCAGGTGATGGAGATCGCCACCGACAAATGCGAAGATGCCGGTAATGTGATCGAGTCGATCATCATCAAGTACGCTTAACCGCCCGTCCCTCATGAGTTTCCTCATCACCATCATTGCGCTGGCGCTGATCTTCGACTATATCAACGGGTTCCATGACGCGGCAAACTCCATTGCCACCGTTGTCTCCACCAAGGTCCTGACCCCTTTCCAGGCGGTGGTCTGGGCGGCAGTTTTCAATTTCGCTGCATTTTTCATTTTCAAGGACCATGGTGTGGCCAATACCATCGCCAAAACGGTGAAATCTGAAGTTTTAGACGGTCAGGTGGGCCTCGTGATCGTATTCTCCGGATTGGTGGCGGCCATTGCATGGAACCTCCTCACCTGGTGGTTCGGCATTCCATCATCATCCTCACATACACTCATCGGGGGATTTGCAGGTGCAGGCATCGCACACGCAGGCTTCGGGGCCATTAACTCGGAACCCATCCTCAAGACAGTCATGTTCATCCTGATTGCTCCCATGGTTGGAATGCTGATGGCCTTCATCATCTCACTCTGGTTCATTCACTCCTTTAGGAAAGGGATCATCCCAAAACTGCTTTCTGGATTGATCATAGGCGGTATCATTTGGTTCCTGTCTGCCAACCTCGAATTCGATGCGGAGAAATTGGCTAAAGGAACGCATTATGAGACATACCTCGCACGGTTGATCTTTTACGGCAAGAATTTCAAGTGGATCCTGCTTGCTTTCATCCTCTTCACCCTGTCCATCTTCACCATCTTCCTGAACACCCTGAACGCCACCCGCGCAAATATCTGGTTCAAACGCCTGCAACTCGTTTCATCCGCCGCTTTCAGCATCGGTCATGGGGGCAACGATGCACAAAAGGTGATGGGCATCATCACTGCGGCACTGATCGCCAGCGGCTCCATTCAGACCTTTGAGGAAATGCCGGTATGGGTACCGCTGGCCTGCTATGCCGCCATAGGACTGGGTACCATGAGTGGAGGCTGGAAGATCATCAAGACCATGGGTACACGGATCACCAAGGTGACCCCGTTCGAAGGAGTGGCCGCCGAGACGGCTGGCGCCATTACCCTGTTCGTAACCGAGGCGCTTAAGATCCCCGTCAGTACTACCCATACCATCACGGGCTCCATCATCGGGGTCGGCGCCACGAAGCGCCTTTCTGCCGTACGCTGGGGCGTGACGATCAACCTCCTCTGGGCATGGATCCTGACCATCCCCGTCAGCGCCGCAGTGGCCATGTTGGTATACCACCTCGTCTGGCTTTTCATCTAAAACTGCTTTTCCATCCTCAACCTGGCTGATTTAAAGGGTGAGTCGTTGTCAACCCGCAAATAAAACGCCATATTTGCCGGAGAAATATCCTCAACGCTCTACCATGAAAGGAATCATCCTGGCGGGTGGCTCAGGCACCAGACTCTACCCCATCACCTACGCAATCAGCAAGCAGATCATGCCGGTGTACGACAAACCGATGATCTACTACCCACTGTCCACCCTCATGCTCTCCGGCATTCGGGAGATCCTGATCATTTCCACACCACATGATCTGCCACAGTTCCGTAAACTCTTCGGCAACGGCAACCATCTTGGCCTGGACATTTCATATGCCGAACAACCCGAACCAAACGGCCTCGCACAAGCCTTCGTGATCGGAGCCGACTTCATCGGAAATGATTCGGTTGCCCTGGTACTCGGTGACAATATCTTTTATGGCGCCGGATTGGGCAAGATGCTCGAGAAAAACAACAACCCGGATGGCGGCATCGTCTATGCCTATCATGTCTCAGATC
>VFQT010001176.1_pt1 | contig 33035 bp, 32 predicted proteins | sample 3512381 | NCBI WGS metagenome assembly VFQT01 (sample SAMN10412376, study PRJNA504923) | tailings metagenome | isolation source: Relicate 2 Philex TSF3 active mining site | place: Philippines: Tuba, Benguet | collected 2017-08-29 | reverse complement strand
ACAACCGCACTCAAGCGGGGCTGTAGCTCAATCGGTTAGAGCAGCGGACTCATAAGTTTCCGGCAAGAATTGCCGATGTGCAGGAAATGCAGTGTTTTTACTGGCGGAATGCGTTTCTTGGCTTTGAGTGAATTGGCCCCAAAAGGCCCTTTTGACCCCGCCGCGGTAGTCGCGACTACCATTCATTGGTAATTCATCGAAAGCAAACTATGCAAGTAATCTGTAACGGTGGACCACATGACGGTGAATACCACATTGAAACACTATCGGCTGACCTGTCTGGACCAGAGTTTCCAGAGGCAGCATTGGAGCACGCGTCTCGTCGTGATGTTGGAAGCGAGTTTATGATTCGGGATCCGCATCGATCCGCCAGGACAATGCACAAATACAGGCTTATCGAAAAGACGGACAATCTGATTCGATATCAACACGTTGACGTTCGAAATTGACTCATTCACCCGCCTTCGTTTTGGCCTTCGCTTCCTTCGCCTTCCTGAACTCCCAGGGTGCCACGGGGTTCGGATCGCTCCACAGTCCTGACTTCGCACGTCGTGCCATGTCTTCCGCTTCCCGGATGTCTTGGCGATCCTTCGCGAATTGGACGTAGTGCCAGGCCAGTCCTTCGGAGACCATCGCCAGATTGACGTTGGCGGGTTCGGTTCCATACTCGGAAGGTGCGAACACTTCGCCGAGGATCCGGCCGTAACGGTCCTTGCCGTTGGTCGTCACCTTCACTGTCTTCCCGGCCGTCAGCTCGCTGAGCCGTTTTCGGGCCTGCGTTCCGAATGCCTGCGAGCGTTCCGGCGCGTCGATGCCGAACAGCCTGACTTTCACCTGCCTGCGATCAACCAGAAGCGTCAGGGTATCGCCGTCTGTCACTGCAACCACTTTGCCGGTCAGTTCCTTCGGAATTGATTCTGGGGCTTCCTGCAGGCTCGCTGCGACGATCAACAGGGCAAAGAAGACAGATAGCATGAGTTCACCTTTCATCGCTCCAGAAGTGCCGCCAGCTGCGTGGCCTGCCTGATTCCATCAGCAGCTCGCTCGCTGTGTTCCCGCATACCGTGACAGATTTCCCGGAAGGCGATCAGCACAGCATCCTCGATTGTCGCTGCGAACTTCTGTAGCTCCTTCCGGCCAGTGACGACCTGCTGTCTGCCTTTCGCGTCCTCGAGCGTAACGGAAGCAGTCGACCGGCAGACTACCGAAAACTCGGTGACGATCGCCTTTCCGGCTTTCCATTCGATCCGAAACACGGTGGATGTCTTCGGGAAGTGTCCGTCAAATTGCCTGGCCATGGTCGCAGCTCCTGTTGTTGGGTGACTTGCTGAATCCTCGGTTATTGGCCACGATCATTCAACCGGCCACGCTGGCCAGCTTTCCGGCCTGCCGGCTTCCGCTCTGGCTGTTCATCCGCAGCCGCCGTCGCCATGCCGTACCGTTCCACGTCGCTCATTCTGATGAGTGGATGGTTCCGAATCCGCAGCATCGGAAGACCCAGGTCCTTCCATTCTCGGATGAACCGATCGGCCCGTTCGATGCACAAGAAGTTCCCGCAAACGTACTGAGCCGAGAACCACGGTTCCGTGCTGGTCGGGATGCAGGGCAGTTCCTGCTTTCGACACTCCGCAATCCAGATCTGCCAGTCTGCTGAGTTCATTCTGCCACCCTTTCGAAGCTCGAGATTTTGACCAGTCCTGTGAAGACCGGATGGCGCGGGATCTTGTGCTTTGTGGCCAGCTTCTCGACGTTCGAGGGCTCCCGGTGAATCAGCTCGGCCACGATCTCGTACGACACCCACGGTTCGCCATCGGCGCCCGGGAGGATCCGCTTGTCTGTGCCTGCATACTTCTGGAACAAGTGCAGCCAGATGGGAGACGCTTGGCTCATCGGGTTTGGTCCTTTGCTGCTCGCGACTTGCCGGAGACACCAAACGCCTTGCCTGCTGCGTCTCGGGCTTGTAGCGCTTCAGGCAAATTTTCCTGAACCGCCTTTTTGCTGTGGTCTCCGCCAGCCGCACGCTGCCGTTCCTTCGCCTGTTGCTCGTACAGTTCACGAGCACAGACGTTGACGACAGTTCTTTGTGGTTGAACTTCTCGCGGGGACATGATCACCAGCCAGTCAGATTGAAGGGCAGAGAGACGCCCCGAGGACCGGCCACAGTCCTCAGGGCACAGAATCACGCTGGCGATCAGTTCAGGGCCTGCATCTCATCGGCCGACATGGCGTTGGTCATCCCGGCCACGTTCAGCAGCTCCACGCACTCGGCACCCGTTCGGATGTCTCGGCAGAGAAAAACAATTTCGTGGCGATCGAGTTTCCGAACGGCCGCACGAATCTGAGCCAGCTTCAATCCTGACTGGCGAGCCTTGAAGACGACGTCCGCGACTCTGGCCACATGGCAGAATGCCGATTCGATCATCAGCTTCAGGACGGCCAGATCGGTGTCAGTGAACCGGGTCTGATGTGACTCCGGCAAACGGCATCGCTTCAACAATTCGATCCGGTTTTCAACATCAGTGGTCATCGTTCTGACTCCACTGGACCAGGTGCTTGACTTGAGTTTCAATCTCGGAAACCAAGTAGTTTTTCCGCTCCCCCCATTTGGGGACCGGGACCAATCAACCGCGCAGCATCTCACCCGAGAGTCTGCGTTGTGTCATCACTCGCGTGTTGAAGCATTCAACGTGCATGATGTTTGCGAGTGGCATCGGAGGCATTACACTCTCCGGAAGCCGCTCAGCCGTTTCTAGCAAAGGTTGAGTTGGTCAGTGACGCCGGAGGGTCCAAGCTCCGGCGTTACGCTTTTCAGTCTGCCCGAAATCCGTTCGGGTGTCAATCGAGGCTTTAGCTGACCTCCCCTTCAGCGTCGGAATGCAGCCATTCTTCGATGCTCTGAACCAGCTTTCTGATGCCTTTTTGCAGGGGGCTGGCGTCCCGCTCGCTCAACTGCTGTTCCTGTGGAACGAAGAAAAACCGCCTGACTTCGACGGGAACATGTTCGGCCACTGTTTCCGGGAGTTCTTCGAGTCCGCTGCGAGCCATTCCCAGAAACTCACGACAGAACTCTTGGTAAACATCAGCCGGCAGAATGTTCTTTTCTGCGATCCGCCGCTGTCGTTCCAGTTCCAGGGCTTTCAACTGATCGGCCTGTGCTTTGGCTTCCGCGCTGATCAGCTCGGCCTGCGCCAGTCGCTTCTGAATCTCTTCACGACCAGCCGCTGAATCATGCCAGGTGAGTTGTGCCCTTACGATCCCGCAAACGTCATAGCCTTCGTCGGTCCTGAGTTGTGGGTGCCACCAGGGGGAATCGGCCTCCATCTGGCGAAGTCTCTGCGGAGTCAGATCGAGGAATTCAGCCGCGTCCTTCTGCTTCTTCACTCGCCGCATGATTCCACCTGCTGCAACTGCTTCTGGACTGCTGCGATAACTCCGCCAACCTTTCGGGCCCAAAGGATTCGCTGGACCAGACACAGACCAACGTACTGCAGTGAATCAACAAGGGCACCGCGGCCTGCCAGTCGTTCAACGGTCGGGCCTGTATCCGGAGAGAAGACCATCCGGTCCACTATGTCAATCAGCTCCGGATCATCCGGCAACAACGCCATCGGCAGCGTCTGGTCTTCCAGTAGCGTTAGTCGCTCGCGCCATCGTGCCTCGAGGTCTCGAAGCTCATCCGGTGTTTTGCTCGCCAGCTCGTCCATGGAATCCACCTTTCCCGGAAACGAAGGGTCAGCAGAATGGCCAGCCTGCAGCGCTGGCCGTCGCCTTTGATCCTCTGACCGCGGAGAACCCCGTGCATCCGCCAACGCGACGAATACACTTCGCTGCTGTCAGGAGGACGACCGACCACAGACAGCAGCTATTTCAAACGGGCTTCCTTATGGGCCTCCCGCTGCTTCACGCTGATTCACAGCTCGGCCGATGGCAGCACCTTCACGGTTCTTGCCCTGTCCCTGATCAACCAGCCGCTCCAGCAGATCGACGGTTTTCGCCATCAGTTCCGTCTGCCGCACGAATTCCTTGTCCTTCAGGTTTCTGTCTGCGAACACGTCCACGCCCGGTTTTCCAAACGGGACGAAGGTGTCCAGGAGCATGCCCTTGCTGAATGCTGCGTCATCGCGTCCCTGTCGTCGCTGCTGGACCGTTTCCCGGAGTCCGCTGACTGCTGATTCAAATTCTGGATACGCTCCTGATTCGAATTCACGCAGGGCCATGCGAGCCCGATTCATCAGTGCGCCCTGTCCGGGCAAGCTCTTTTCGATCTCGCTCAAACCTTCACGCACGATACCGGCCTCAGCCGCTCGTGGATTGTTCAGCAAAGCCTGCTGTGCCACGTTCTTCAGGCCAAGCTGCTTTTCCGCCAGTCCGATAGGAGCAAAGGCGGCTCGGTCCTTTTCTGCCTGTGCCAGGGCTTCCAGAGGGTTCGCCTGCATCGCCTGACGTGCCGCTGCGAAGTTCTGAGCCACTTTCCCGCCGCCAAGCAAAGCCTCCACTGCCGGACGTGCTGCGACTTCGAACGATGCGGTAGAGAGGAACTTTTCGCGAAGAGCCTGATTCTGCTGCAGCTGGGCGATGGTCTGGCCGATCGGTGCTCCGTTTCCGAATTCACGCAACTGGCCAGCCAGCTGGAGTGATGCGGTTCTCGATGCTGCTCCGGTAGTGTCACCCATGCCGTGAGACATTGAAGCCAGCAGCGCACCGGCCGTCGCACGGTCTGCTCCGAATTGCATGATCCCGCCGACTCCGGGGACCATGTTTGCCGCCAGTTCCTTCAGCGACTTCGTTCTGGATTGTCCCTGCATCTGCAGAAGAAATCCGAGGGCCTCATCGGTTCCGAGTCCAGTCTGTCGCTGAGTGTCGATGGTCGCAGCCGCAAGACCGGCCATTTCCGTGGGAGCAAACTTTCGGATCTTGCCGACTGAGCCAACTGCCTTGATCACCTGGGAGACGTCGAAGTCTCCGCGAGCCGCCATGGACTCATTCACCGCGCGGGTGACGTCGCCTTCTGCAACTCCAGTTCGCTGTGACAAGGCCTTCAGTTGCTGCGACACCTGACCCGCATTTGCTCCGCCGAGGTTCTGCAGAAGTGCCTCCTGCTCCGCTCCGAGGTTGACCGTAGCGTCTCCGGCTTTCTTCTGGAGTTCCATGACGCCGCGGATCTCATCACCGATCAGCTTCATGACAGCCTGAACAGAGGCAAAGCCGCCAGCCACTCTCAGCAACTGGGGGCCTACCGTCTGCAGCGTAGACGAAAAGCTTCCGGTCGCCTGGCCACTTTCGGCCATCTTCAGACGTTCGCCTTCCATCGCTTTGGCGTGATCTTTGGCAGACAAGACGCCCTGGGCTCGAAGGTCGTTCAGCTTCTTGATCTGAGCCTGATACCGTTCGCCGGCGGTCATGTTCTTCTGAACAATCTGCTCCGCTTCCTTCATGGCCGCCGAATGCTGCTTCTGAGCGTCGGCCGATTCCTTCGCAGCGCGAGCCTCTTCCTTCGACTGAGCCACGCCCTTCGAAATTTCCTCTCTCAGTTTGGCGTTTTCTTTCACCAGATTCTGGAGAGCTTTTGTGACGTCGCCGTCATCCGCCGTCATCGAAAACGAGATATCTGCCATCGGTTTGGTTCTCCCTGTCCTGTGTTTCTGAGTCCATGTTTACTGATCGAATCAGACGCCCGTCAGTTCATGTTGCGGCGGTACGCTGCGAAGCTCTTGAAGTCTCCGCTGAACTGTGATCGACAACCGCCCTTATCAGCCACCCATTCGTCGATGATCGCCGTGGATGCCTTCGGGTCTGCCTTCGCCAACTCCGCCCGCAGCTCGGCGTCCTTTGCTGCAACAGCCTTTTCCAAGGCGACAATCTTCGGATCTCGCGCGGGAGCCTTCGCCGGTGCTGTCGCCGGTGCTGTCGCTGTCGCTGGCGTCTTGGCCTTGGGCGCCGAGGGCTTCGCTGAAGTCTTCGCCACGGCAGGAGCAGGAGCAGGAGCGGTTGGTGCTGCTGCCTTCGCTGGTTCGCTCGGAACGTCGCTGTGGCCCAGCTGCTTCTGCAGTTCATCGCGAATGATCGTCGTTGCGGCGTAGGTGCCGTTTGCAAATCCCATGCACCTTGGTTCCAGGCCGAAGATTCGTTCCATCTCCGACTGAACCTTTGCCGTCTGCGTTTTTCTGGCATCCGAGTAGGTGCCGTATTCGTCCATTCGCTTGATTGAAGACACGAGCCGTTCCGCTTCCGCCGTGCTCAGGGCCTTCGATGAAATCGCTTCTTTCACGCGATTCCGCAAAACTGGTTCTGTGATCTGCTTCACTTTGGTGACTCCCTGAAAAATGTGAGTTGATGCCGCCAGCTTTGAACTACTGGCCGAATCCGGTCATGGCCGGAATCGGTGGATGTGCCCCCCTTGACTTGGCGAGCCGTTTTTCAGTGACTGCCGGATCCTCGACCGGTCCAGCGTCGTGGCGGTAGATCTCCGGATCATGGACGTCGGGCTGTTTGGCCGTCCGATTCCACAGGTTGACTGGTCGCTGTTCTGGCCGAGCCTCGACCGTGAACAGTCCGATATGGCCGCTGATCCACTTCGTGAAATCGGCCGTGATGTCCTTCCGCAGCGTCTCGACTGCGTGGCGATCGAGATTCATTCCAATCTCACGCTCCATCTCACGACGGCAGTTCTGAGCATGGGCCTTGGCCTCTCGGGCCTGTATCACGTCGGCCGCTTTCTCGAGAGCTTGGTTCAGATCCGCAGCCGCCAGACCTGCCTTTTCGAGTAGCTTCCGGGCTTCCGCCCGGGCTTTCTCCACTTGGCCGGTCGCGTCGGTAACCGCTTCGTCGAGGATCGCGACAATCTGGCCATGGGCCTGCAGTCGTTCGCCCAGGAGCAACAACAGATCCAGCCAGAGACCGTGAACCAGCTCCAGCCGTTCCGCTCGCAATCGCTCGATGTCATCCCATGACAAACCCATGATGTCGAGGGGTCCCGGCGAGTAGGTTTCCTCGAATCGAGCCAGCCAGCCGTGAACTGCAGAGTTCACTCGGCCTGCAATCTCGGCCACGCTTTCGTCGGCTGCGCTGCTGGTGATCGGCAAGCGGTTCAGCAGTTCGCGTCGTTCACGATTCACGTCCATGGTCTTGGTTCTCCGTTCGAGGGGAATTGAGTTTGAAGAAAACTCCCGAGGGCGTTTAACCCTCGAGAGTGCGGCCCGGAGATTTACTGCGAAGCTCACTCCGGCCACGGTGGTCAGCACATGTCGACCGGATGCCCGGAAGACTCTGGAACAACTGGCTTCAGGTTCGCCACAAACGCCCGCAGATCGCTCAGCCGCCATCGTGGGTCAGCGTCAGGAGCAACTTTCACCGGCGCGGGAAGGTGTCCCGCAGCAACATGCTGGCGAAAACGGGTCAGACCATAACCCAAAAATTGAGCCGCTTGCTTTGCCAGCAGCATTTCAGGCACAAGTGAGGGTTTCATATAGCACACCTTAAGGCGTTATGGTGACTTAATTCGTGACTTAGTGGCGTGTTGTTAACGAGCGCCAATCGATTGCAAGGCACAACTCGGTCAGCAGAAACAAGAAACAGCGATTTTCAAAACTCGGTACGCGCCCAATTTTTGGGATACCAGACCCGCTCAATCGAAAAAAGTAAAACGGGGGAGCCAAAGTAGGGGGGGGGTACCCCCTGTCATCTGCCAGCCGAATCATCTGGCTTTGGATCTCGCTGGAACACTTCCGGCGGAAGCAGACTCCGGAAGTATTCCGAAGCACTCATGCCAGCTGCTCTGGCCTTGGCGTGGAAGATCCGCCATTCCTCGAGGGTGCAGCTGCACGTGATGTTGCGGCATCGGGTGCCAAACGGTCCGATTTCCTGGCGGGTTCTTCGTCGTCTCGTCATGGTCTAAGTTCTCCTGTTTTGGCCTTTCTGGTCGGCGAATTCCTCGTATTTCACGAGATCTGACCAGCAATCGCCGACAAATTCTGATCGAACAAAAAAAACTCTCTGCTCTTGTGGATGCCTCGCCATTCACCGAATTGTCTTTCCACCAGATCAATCAGCTTCTCTTCAGCCTCTTCGCTGGAAGTGATATCCCGGCGAGCCTTCGCAAGGTCTCTGGCCGTAATGCTTCCGCCTTGTGTCTGGATCCACGACACCAGCTGCAACACTTGCCGTTCATGCTCTGGAATGGTCAGCACCCTGTTGATACGAAGGGTCTCGTCCTTGAACCATTCCCCCAGATCAATGGCGGCCTGCATCGTCTCCGCATCAATCGACCAGTGATCGACGACACCTGATGTCACCTGCCGAACAGAGTGAATGATGATTGCAAGCCTTGCCGGGATCTCTTCCAGCTTCGACCATTGAGACGCCAGGTGTCCATGGAGTGCAGCCTGTTCCTGACCGGTCTTGTTGACATAGCTTTTGAACAACTCTCGAGCCTCTGGTGTGAGACTTAACGTTGCTGGCTTCGAGTCCTCTTGTGGTTGAAGACGGAACAGCCCTTGAATGCAATCGCTGTATCTCGCCTGTGTGGACTGGCTTAGTTCATCGTCCCGCCATTCCTTGGGCTGTCGCGGTGGGAAGGTCATTAGAAGGCGACTCTGAAGACCAGATTCCTTGTGTTCCTCAGTCAGACACTTGGCGAGAATCCCGGGTTGAATACCACCACAGATGCTGACGAATGGTCTCCGGACGAACAGAAACCTCTCATCACCAGTCTTTCTGTCGATCGTGATCGATTCCGCGTTGTAGATCTCCAGCCACTTTGGAACCTCACTCGATGCTGTGGCCTTGTTGCTGTACTTGTCGAACCCGGCCAGCCATCCACTGAGCTCATCCCTTGCAAGCAGAACACCCCTCGGGTTCTCGTTGAGGATCGGTGCCAGTGCTTCGATAGTCGCATCCTGAACAATGCACCGCTTGCGAACAGGCTGTGTTGGTTCTTCCGGTTCGTCTCCCTCCTGGTTCTTCAGCCACTGCTTGTGTTCACGCTTGTAGGCCTTCAGATCAGTCTGATACTGAGCAGACTCAGACGTGAAGAAATCAACGTCTCTCTGCTGCTTCTCTTTCAGTGGGCCCATGGCCATTCTGAAGGGTGGTGTCTTCTGGGTGCCTGACTCACCAATCAGCAAAGTCCAGATGATCGGAGGGACGAACCAGCCGTACTTGATGCACAGCTGGCGGCTTGTCCCGATGGCAGAGGAACACACTGAGAGAACCACCATGGCAGGAAAGGACTCATCACAACCGACCGCCCTTGAGACTTCCTGGCAGAACGTGGAAAGCGGTTCCGGAAGGGTCCACGTCGGGAACGGTTTGAACTCATCGCAGATTTTTTTCGTCTGCTTGAATTTGTCGGCGATTGATGTCTCTTTCCCGTGTTTTACGCGTGATTCGCCGACCGGAAGCCCGTTTTTGTACTCTCCGAGCCTGTCCGGGAGAGCATCCAATCGAGCCCGCAGTGCTTCCGCATCGGCTGAATCGTGATGCTCCGACCAGTCGAACGCATCGCCGCCTTCCGGGATCTCTGGCCAGTCGTCTCGAAGTCGAACAACCTGAACAACCGCGTTCGGTGCCTGCTCTTTCAGAAGTGCCAGAACGGTCCGAGCGTATTCTTCTCCGGGTTCGTCGGCATCCGGAACGATGACAACGCGTTTCCCGTCCAGTGGCCGCCAGTCGGTTTTCTCCGCAGCTTTGCAGCCGCCGGCCGATGTCGTCGCCACCAGTCCGCAGCTTTGCAGGGCGTCCGCTGCTTTCTCGCCTTCCGCCACGAAAACGGTGTCCGCTTCGAGGATTGACGGCAGGTTATACAGAGGCCTCGGGCTTTCCATTGCGGAAGTAACCCATCCGCCAGATGTCGACCCGCTCGCCGGCTTCCATGACACCTGCCGAATTTCCTTCCGGCCGTCTGGCAGATTCCATCGAGCCACCTGGCCGATGTTCTGGGCGCTTGCATCGTAATACCACCAGACCGCATCGGGCCTGCGTTGCTCATCAAGAATCTGGTCTTGCACCATTCCCCACGCAAGGGCCTTCAGCGCGTCTTCTGCCGTTGCGTGAATCTTCTTCGGCTTCTCAGATACCTTTGCTGCCGCTGGCTTCTGGTGGCCGTTCTGGTGATGTCCGAGAGCGTCGGCGACTTTCCGCATGGCTTCGTGAAAGTCGCATTTGGTCGCCCATTGAATCGTCGCGAAGATATCGCCGCTTCGGGGTGTCGTTTCACCGTTGTGGCAATGATTGCACCAAACGGCCCCGCTGTCCGCCACGTCATCGAGTGCCCGGAAACGATCGGTGCCACCGCAGTCAGGGCAGGGCTGATGGATCTTCGGGTTCAGTTGCCGGTCTGTGAATCCACAGACACTGGCCAGAATATGGTGACAGCGTCCGGCCGCCAGCCGCTTGAGTTCTTCGGCCTTGCTCATCGTCCAGCCCTCCAGCGATTGAGGGCGATCCGCTGCCGTAGCCGGATCTCTGCTCTGACCAGAGGCACGCTGGGATACAGCCGCAGGATTCTGGCAATCTCGAGACTACTGATCTGGTCGCCTTCGCTGGCTGACAGTTCGACCGCGACTCTCGCCGCATCGAATCGGGCATGCCAGACGATCAGCTGAGTCTGCTGCTGCTCCGTCCAGTTGTATGAGTGCAGCCGATGCCATTGGAGCTCTCGACGTAGTCGCCTGACTTCGCCGTGAGCATGGTCGCGAAGGTCCGCCAAGTTGGGTGGCTCACCATCGTCTGTCTCGAAGTCTGCGTCCATCCTGGCGAATCGATCGCACGCACTGAGCCAGCCCGCTTGATACGTCGTCTGCGCTGGTCGCGTCTCATCGAACCAAGCGCCCAAAAGCCTGTTGTCGATCTCCGAAGCATCGAGCCGTCTGGCCGCCGATGCTACTGTCAGGGTCGAGGCACCGTAGGCCGCGCGGCTGTTTTCCAGATCCGCTGGCAGCGTCACGGTGGTGACTCTGGAAACAGTTGTTGCCTGCTTCTCGCTGTTCTGTATCATGTTGGGTGTCCTTGCCTGCCGACTCTGCCAGTCGGCCGTGAATCCTGATGTGTTCTGTGTTCCGAAGAACCCGTGCCAGCCAGCGCGGGTTTCTTCATTTGGTGTCTTCTTCAACCTGCTCAACAACCTGACGCCAAATGAACTGAGGTAGCTTCTTCATCTCGCTGACGAAGACTTCCATCCGTTCGTCACGCGAAAGGCGGCAGAGCGCCTCCCTGATGATTTCAGTCAGTTGTGGACGTTCCATCCTGGGGAGTGTGCTGCGAAACTGATGCACTGCGGACGAGCTCTTATCCGCTGACGTATCCGACCCCTTTGCTGGCTTGTCTTTGATCGTCGCCACCGCGGCGTTTAATGTCATGTCGCCACGCTCCGTGGCCGACACAACTTCCGGCGATGCCTTAGCACGTATCTTTCGAGCCTGCTTCAGTGAATCCACACTAACGTTCAGTGCCGTCGCTGCTTCCGTCTGAGTGGTTAGCGGAATTCCGCTATGCTCTTTCGAGTGCTGGTTGTCACCCTTTTTGTATGTTGCCAACTTAGCGGCCACCATGGCTCGCTGTGCTGTCGTTAAGTGCCGACGATGCAGGTTGTGGGACAGTGCATACTGGACTGGATCAGTCTCTTCCATCAGTTCCGCAATCTGCGGTTTGATCCCCAGTTCACGGCAAGCCCGAAGCCGATGCCGTCCGTCGATCAACTGCCCGCACCACACAACAATGTCTTCACGCTGGCCATGTTGGCGAATGTCCTCCTTCAACCCTCTGAATTCTTCCTCAGTCATCGGAGGAAACAGATCAGCAACTGGATGCACCGCCAGCTCACCCAACAACTCAAGCAGCACAACGCCTTGCGACTCGCTGACGTCACAGAGGCTGAACAGAGTTTTGCCGCGCAGTTCTTCCAGACTGTTCATCAAGTCTGGTCGTTTTCTGATCCACGCACGATACGCCTGAAGAACTTCACCCGTTGTGCCATCCTCTCCGACCGAAAACGGGCTCGCCCATTTCGATTCTTCGAGGCCGAAGTTCTTGTTCTCGCGGCCGATGTAGACGTGCTGCGGATTGTTCGGGTCAAAGTCGGTGTCACGTATATTTGCAAGCATGTTGTTTCCTTCACTACTCAAACAAAACCAGCTGAACCGGCCCCCGGTCTCGCTGTTCGATCACTTTCCGCACCTGCTCCGGCGTCAGATCCAACTGCCGCGCGATCAACTCCACTGGCTTCCGCAGATCCGTCAGAAGCAGAATGGCCTCGCGCTGCTCCCGAGTAATCACAGGACCGACTCCAGCTTTCCTTCATCGGCCCACAGGTCGCAGCTGTCATCAACCGGGATCGGTCGCAGTGCTGGCGATCCGAGCAACCGGGACAAGTGCTCTGGTGAGCATTGCAGCTTCCCGGCCAGTGACTCGAGGGACTGGCCTTGCCGCATGGCTTCGCGGCATTCGTCGAGAGTGTCGCCGTCGATGTATGGTGTTCCGCTCATCGGCGAGTGTGTCCTTTCAAAAATACTGGACCATGTGTTTCGGTTTGGGTAACGCCTTCGCCTTCGCCGGCGTTGTCTTCTTTGCTGACCGTCGGGCCTTGAATTCGTCGAGGGCCTGGCGGGTGATTCGATACGACTTGCGAGCCGCTGCGGGGTCGATCACGTATCCGGCCAGCTCTCCAGACTCGAGCAACCGCTTGACGGTCTCGCGTCGGGTTTGCAGTTCTTTGGCAACCTGGGACACGGAAAGGTCGATGGTGGGAACGTTCATTTTGCCACCTCGCTTCGGCGTCCAAATCGCCGTTCGATGGCCGCTGCCAGCTCCACGAGATTTGCCCGGGGAATCACCCTGGCTCGACCGACTCGCTTCGCTTCAGGCCATAGCTGGTCGACGACTCGCCGGACCTGATGTTCCGGACGTTCGAACAACCTTGCAGCATCCCCAACAGTGACGATGTCTGCGGACATAGAAAAACCTCCCGTGTGAATGACTCAACTGACGGGAGGTTTGATAGCAGAGGGTCCGGAATTCGAATTTTCCGCCGATTATTTCCGTTCTGGCTGGGGCGAATTCACGCCCGAAAAATTTTCGCGAGACTGTTGACAGTGCATTTTCCGTCCTATTTTTCCGGCGGTTTTCCGTCAGGCTTTTTACCCTTTCGCTTAGGCTTTTTACCCTTTCGCTTGCGGTCAATGATTGTATGTGTGATCAACGGCTTCAGGTTAAGATGACGGTCTAAGTCAGCGTATTCTGCAAACGTGCCGGTAGCCCACAGCTGGCAGATCCGTTCTGCGAGTTGTTCAGGAATGTCGATCTTCTTCGGGCGTCCTCGCGGCTTCTTCTTCGGTTCTTCGATGTGCTGCGGACTGTCGACGTTCTCGGCCTTCGCATGCAACAGCGCGGAAAGCATGATCTCCGCCCGAGTAGGCTGGAACTCTGGTCGCTGTCCTTTGTGCCAGAGAATAAACTCAGCCTGCCGAGCGTTCTTCGGGCTCGGAAGTTCCAAGTCTCCGGCCGCCAGCTTCTCCTGAATCAGCTTCCGGTCTGCTTCGCTGATCACTGTGACCGGAAGCTCCTGAGGACCGTCTGGCGTTGCCGGCCTGCGTCGGCTGACGATCGACCTTGCTTCCGGTTCTGGTCGCGTCTCAACGTATCTGATCCACGACTGCAGGAAGAACTGAAGATCCTTCCGCACGTCATCAAACAGCAGCCCGGACTCTGCCGGTTTTCCGTCCTCGACTTCATCGCGATCGAGGAAGATCTCACGACGTTCGACGATGAACGACGGTTGCAGCGGATCGCCGATGCAGACGTCGAGCCACTTCGGAACGTTCGATCCGTTCTCAAAAGGCCAAAGGGTGATGACCGTGAAGAAGTTCGGCGAGTAGTCTCCCGGCTTCCATTTTCGATCTTCCTCGACGGTGGGCGTCATTCCCTGAGCCGCCATCCGAGACAGTTCCTCGCTTCGCTCTGGCAGCCAGTGCGGAAGTGTCATCGTTCGCCGGATCTGTTCCAGGTCCTGCAGCAGCTGCTCCACGTCGAGCCACCAGCCAGCAACTCGAGGTAATTCGATCCTCTCCAGTATCTCTCTGGCCGTTTCGATGAATGACTGTCGCGGATTGTCCATCGTGCCGACTCCTGAAAAGTCGCTCCTGAAGAAAGAGACGGACTGGCCAGGCGACTTCAGGGGTCGCGGTTCGGTCGGGTAGCTACTCCCGATCCTAGGCCAGCCGTGTTTTCAGTTTACTCTGCCTTCGACTTCTTTGCCCGCTTCTGAGTCTTCTTTGCTGGGGCATTCTTTGCTGTCGCAGGAAACAGCCACGCGCGGACATGATCGACCGCCGCCCGAAGTCTGCTGTCCTCGATTCGCTCCCGGTACAGACTGGCCATGCTGTCGTCGACGTGCCCCATGATCGCGGACACTGCCACCTGATCGCCGCAGCCGCCGCCAATCGTCTCGAAGGTATGCCGGAGGGCATAGAACCCGATCCGGTGCCGTCGTTGTTCCAGATCGGCCTGCAGCTTCTTGAATGCGTCGGCAATCTTGTCGATGTTGCTCGACGTCTTCGGCTTCCCGTCGGGCTTGTCCTCCGGCTTGTCTTCCGCATCCTTCTTACCATCCAGTTTGTCGGGATCCGGCTTCCCGAGGCGAACCCACCGACTCCCATACTTCGTGATGAACACCAGATGGCCGTCTGCCTCATCCTTCGGGTTCGGTCGCTTGGCTATCGCCGCGTTCAGGGCCTCGATCGTCTCCGGCCAGAGGGGAATGCGACGATCAATCCCGGTCTTCACTCGAGGAAACACGATCCAGCCGTCCTGGATGGCAGACTTCGGAAGACTGGACAGATCAGAGTTTCCGAGACCGCCATTCACTGCCAGGAGAATCATGGCCTTCAGCGGGACGGAAGCCGATTCCAGCATCTTCCGAATCTCCGCAGCTTCGAACATCTTCAGGCCATGTTCCGCCTGCTTCTTTGCCCGATCCTGCCTCATGCTCTTCTTCGAGGGCCTGACGAACAACTGGCCGAACCTGATCGGCTTGTCTATCAGTTCGCTGTCATAGGCGAACCCGAAGACCATTCGCGTCAGGGTGACCATCCGACTGATGGCATGGAGCCCGCGCCCCTTGCTGGCCTTCGCCCGGAATTCTGCGAAGTCCTCCGGCCTGCAATCGTCGATCGCCCTGGTTTTCCCGAAATGCTCGATGATCTCCGCGCAGCCAGAGTGATAGTCGCGAAAGGTTCGAGGGCTGAGTTCTCCCGACTCGACCATGACCCGTTTGGCATTGAGGAAACGGTTGACCAGATCGGCCATCGAACAGCGGGTGTCGTCTGCGGGACGGGGCTTTCTTCCCGCTTGCAAGTCCCCTTTGACTCGATCATATTCTGCTTCGGCTGAGGCAGGGTCTGCCCAAATGCCGAAATAGTGAATCGTGCCCCGGATCTTCTTGCACCACTGGCCGTTATTTGCCGGAGAAAGCGGAAAATCTGGTCGCGGTTTGTCTGGTTTGGCTCGCATGGCAAAATGTCTCAGCGGTAGTCGTTGCGGTAGTCGTCACACTTTTCGACAACGATTCTACCAATGCGGGGCTGTAGCTCAATCGGTTAGAGCAGCGGACTCATAATCCGTTGGTTCTGGGTTCAAGTCCCAGCGGCCCCATTGCTTTTTTACTGGCTTTTGTGCGATTTCTGAGCGTGAGCACCCCCGGAATTTGCCTCGGGGCCACTTGGGGAGTCATCGCGTTTCCTCGAAGCGACCAGTGAGAGCCAAACGCCTCGTCGGAGATCGTGCGCCGATGCCCATTGTGTCTGGGGCATCTCCCCGTGTCCTTCCGCATCTGCCGCCCAGTTTCGCCAGCGGAGTTCTTCCGGGATGGGTGACCGATACTTTTTGACCGTGATTTCCCAGTTGAGGGCCACGGAAGGTTTTCGGTGCTCAGTTTTCGGTTTTCGGAAACAGCAGTGAAGAGGAGGGTAATCTGATGATGCCGCGATTGTCGTAGGATGGGCATTCTTGCCCGTCGATTGCAGTCGGACAAGAATGTCCAACCTACACCAGATTAGTCCTTGGGGACGAAGGCGAACTTGGTGTGGCGTTTTGCGACGGCGGAGTCGAACGTGGCGAATTCGCGGCAGCCGTGATTGCGGCTCATGGCGATGAGAAGTTCATCAGAAAGATCAGCACCGCGACGGACCGCGGCCAATGAATGTCGAATTCGATCTTCGTCTTCGAACTGCAGATTGTGAACCTGCAGTAGTCGGGTGAATGCGTCGGCGATTTCATCACGCGACCAGTCGTAGAGGCTGGAGAGGACCCAGTCGGCTTCCACCAGAACGAGGTCAGCAACAAAGAAGCTTGCCGACTTACGCATCAGCAATTTCATCGTGGCTCTGTACTGTGATTCGTCGTCTCGTGTCAAATACCGGATCAGGACATTCGTATCGAGTCCGATCATCATTGGGACTTTCTGAATCGCTTTGCGGCACCGGCTCGAACTGCCTCCTTCAATTGTTCCTCGGAAACAGGTTTTCGAGTTCGCTTTGTCGGAAACGTATCGGCCAAATCTTCGAACGTTGCCGACTTTGCTGTCAGGACAACGCGACCATCAGGTTCAATTTCATACATCAATAGAGAGGAGGGCTTGATCTGCAATGCCTCCACCACGGCCTTGGGGATCGTTGTCTGATTCTTTGACGTGAGTTTGGATGTGATGCTCATGCAAGGATTTTACCCGCGAACAAGGAATTGGGCAATTGGCAAGGAATAGAAAAACGTTCCCAGACTACTTGACCAGCGAATACAGTGCCGATTCGAGTTCTCTGACAGCCGTCTGGTACGTGTCCGCAACCGTTGAGATCTCTTGCTCGGAAGCAATGGCCAATACGATGGCCGCACATGCTTCACAAAGTCGACCCCCTGCTTCGTTCTGTTTGCTGGACTTGTACATGATTGCCATGTCCCCCGCCGCAGCAAAGTCAAATCCCGCTAACATCACCCACGGCAACGGGCTTGATTTTTGGCGAATTCTCTCACGCGCCCAACACCAACATAAGCAATCAAAGATCTCCACGGGCCTGTCGCCTGGCCTTTGACATCCGTTCACGCAGGCCACCTTCCTTCAAAAAGGCGTGTTCCAACTGTCGGATCTGTTGATCCAGGAGATAGTTGGCCTGATGAATCAGGCAGATGACAATGTTGGCCACAACATCGCCTGGCCGAGATTCAAGATATGTCCTGTAGGTCGCATAGGACTCATCTTCTGTTCGGCCGAGATTGCGAACGAACAATGCCTGTTCACTGTTCTTGTCCCACAGCACACCATCATTTGTTCGCAGAAAATCGCGGTAATCTTCCAGCAACTCTTCCAGGCTGGCACGGGCAACATTCATCAGTTTGATTTCCATTTCTTTGGAAGTTCCTGAAGCCATGCTGCCTTCGATGATGTTTTGCTTGCCCGATCGAGCTGCCTGGACCATCTGATCAACCGTGCGATCCCGTTTATCCAGGAACCGCTTGCAGAATTGCACTGTCGCGTCGTAGACAATGAGCGACTTCCGGTAGGACAACAGATCCTGGTAACCGCCATGCGGTGGGATAAAACCGGACGTCATCGGCGAAGCCCTTTGTCAGCAGGCAAATCTCAGCAGGCAAAATACGTCGCATGAGACCTATGCGACCTATTGTCTTCTGCTGTCTTTTTTGGTGACCAGTTTGCCACCCGTTGGCCAGAAACACAAGTCTTGCCATATCCTTCCGCCGTCCCGTTTCCAACCTGCCGTCGAAAACGGGTTTCAGGGTTCATCTGATGAGTCGTCACGTCGTTCCAGGCCGGCCGGGGGGCGTTTGTGCCGGGGCGTCGATGACTTCTCGGACTTTGCGGGCCAGGGTGAGTGGTGTGAATGGTTTTGGCATGAAGGAGTCGGTGGCGTCGAGGACTCCGTGGAGGAGGACGGCGTCGTCCGTGTAGCCGCTGATGAAGAGGACTCGCAGCCCGGGGCGATACTGGCGGACGGCATTCAATAGCTGCCGGCCTCCCATTTCCGGCATCACCACGTCGCTGACAATCAGATGAATGTGGTCGGGATAAGTCTCCGCAATCCGGATCGCGTTCGCTCCTCCGTCCGCTTCAAGAACTCGGTATCCCTGAGTTTCCAGCGACAGGCGTGTGATCTTTCGCACTGCAGCATCGTCTTCGACCAGCAGGATGGTTTCAGTCCCGCGATTCGCAAATCGAATCGAATCGGCGGCGCTGGTTGTTGCCGTTTCCCGGACCAGTGGTAACAGAATGCGAAACGTACTCCCTTCGCCGACGGAACTGTCGATCAGGATCTGGCCGCCGTTCTGAGTGATGACGCCATGGACAACCGCCAGTCCCAGTCCAGTGCCTTTGCCAACACCTTTGGTCGTGAAGAACGGTTCAAAGATTTGAGATTTGACCTCGTCCGAAATGCCAGTCCCTGTGTCTCTGACGAACAGCTGAGCACATGGTGCGGGAAATGAATCACACTGTTCCACGACGGACGTTTCAATTGTCAGGCGACCACCGGTCGGCATGGCATCTCGTGCGTTGACCACAAGATTCATAATGACCTGTTCCAGCTGGCTGGGGTCGGCCTTGATTCGAATCGGCTTTTGAGCGGTCACGACAGCGAGGAGGATGTCCTCACCAATGAGTCGCCGAAGTAGTCGTGCGGAATCCGCAACAAGCTCATTCAGATCCAGCAGCTTCGGCTCAATGACAGCTTTGCGGCTGAAAGCCAGAAGCTGCTGAGTCAGTCGGGCGGCTCGTTCGCCGGCATCGCGGATCGTCGCCACGGCTTCGCGCTGTCCGCCGCCAGAAGGAAGCTCCGACATCATCAAGAATTCGCAATACCCGGAGATGATCGTCAGCAGATTGTTGAAATCGTGCGCGACGCCGCCGGCGAGGCGTCCGACAGCCTCCATCTTCTGCGCCTGGATAAACTGGGCCTGCAAGCGTTGTCTTTCAGTGATGTCACGCAGAACGCCCGTAAAGCGTCGTTCGCCGTCGATAAGAAACTCCGAGATGCTCAGTTCTGCCGTGAAGTGGGTTTGATCTCGCCGAACACACTCGACTTCACGTCCGATGCCTATGACTTTCGCCTCTCCTGTGCGCAGGTAATTGCTCAGTGCCTGAGAATGCTCCTTCGCGTATTTTTCCGGCATCAGCGCGGCCACATTGAGGCCCAGAAGTTCGTCGTCAGAATAGCCAAACTGTTTGGCCGCCGCCGGGTTTGCCGAGTCAATGACTCCGTGTTCATTGATCGTCAAAATTGCATCCCCAACACTGCTGAGTACAGAACGCAGCAGCTGCGTGGCGCGTTCTCGTTCCGTCAGGTCGGTCACAGCGACGAGTGTTGCGGAGTCGCCGTAGCCGCTGATCCGTGCAGCGAACGAATACACCGGAACCAGGCGACCATCCTGTCGTACCATGCGCATTTCGAAGCCAGGGACAGATTCGATTCCCGCGTTCAGCAGGTCATGGCTGCGACGAAGTGCGTCGTGATCTTCCGGCCGAGCCAGTTCAAAGGGACTTCGGCCCATCAGTTCTTCAGGTTTAGATGCACCAATCAGCCGGAGGAATGCTGGATTCCCGTACAGAATCTGGTTCTGCGCATAGACGAAGATCGCCGTGGGGAGCAAATCCACCAGCTGTCGATACCTGGCCTCGCTGACTCGAATGGCCTGCGCCGCGAGTTCTCTTTCTGTCACATCGAGAGAGATCCCCGTCATGCTCAAAGGAGTTCCGTCTTCGGCACGATCAATGTAGCCATATTCTTCAATGCTGATGACGGATTGGTCATCACGAATCAGTCGGTAGGCATTTCGATAGTCATCGCCTTTCGCAAGACATCCGGCCAGCTGGCGATCAAAGCGTTCCAGATCGTCCGGATGAATGCTGGTTCGAATCTCCTTCAGGGACGCTGCGTCCTGCCACGAAAAAGAGTGTTCGTGTTTCGTACTGACATATCGTTTGACGGAGTCAGTCCTGATGTCCCATGTAAACGCGACGGAGCCGGCGGCATCCAAAGCCAGACGCAGGCGACGTTCACTGGCACGCAGGGCATCATCCATCTGTCGGCGGGCCGTCACATCCGTAACGTATCCATGCCACAGAATGGTCCCGTCGGACAGCCGAACGGGAGCCGAACATCCTTCGACCCAGATGTCGCCGAGGATCGGGCTGTGGACTCGATACTCATCGTGCCAGATCGTCATGGATTCTGCCGAGGCCAGAACGCTCTTGCGGACTCGTTCCACATCTTCCTGATGCACCAGACCGAAGATTGGGCTGGCGTCGATGGCGAGGCTTTCCGGTGTGAACCCATAGAGCGGTTCAATCCGGTGACTCGCGTAGGGAATCGACATGTGACCGTCCGGAGTCAACTGGAAGGAACAGATCGCCACGGGAACTGCTTCCATCAGTTTCTCAATGCGGTCATGTTCCGAACGCAGCTTCTGTTCTGAGAGTATCTTCTGTGTGACATCCTGATCGATCCCTTCGACCAGTACGATTCGACCTGCAGAATCCCGACTTGCTCTGCCGCGGCTGTGGATCCAGAGTAGCGTACCGTCCTGGCGAATCACTCTCAGGTCGTCGGCGAACTCTTCGGCACCATCAAGCATCGCATTGACACGAGCAATCGCTGTGGGGCGGTCGTCCGGGTGCAGCATTGCAAGGAACGCTTCAAAGCTTGGCTGGATGTCGTCCTGACGCACGCCGAACAATTCGAATTCCGCAACGGACCACCAGACTCGACCAGTCTGAGGTTCCCAGCTCCAACTGCCGAGTTTTGCAAATCGTTGTGCTTCGCGCAGACGTGCTTCTGTTTCCCTGAGTGAGTTTTCGGCCTGCTTGAGATCGTCAATATCGGTGTTAGTTCCCACCCAGGAGACCAGCTTTCCCATCGCATCGCAGATCGCACGCTGGCGAGTGATGTGCCAGCGGTACTGACCTTCGGAATTGCGAATTCGCATTTCAAACATTCGAGGCTGACGGTCGCGAACAATCATCGCCCATGTTTCGGCCGCTCGGGCACGGTCATCCGGGTGAATGACATTCTCCCACGACCAGTCATTCAGGCTTATCGCATGCAGCCCGAGGTATTCCATTCCGTTCGCGTTGATATGTGTCATCCTGCCGGACGGATCTGCGGTCCAGACGATTTGCGGAATGGCGTTGGCTAGTTCGCGGTAGCGTTCGGCACTGTCTCGCAGCGCATCGCTGGTGGCTTTGCGTTCGGTGATGTCGCGAGCAATCCCGATCAGTCCGGACACCTGTCCCGAAGTCTCCCGAAAAGGTGCTTTGGTGACGTGGTACGTTCGAATGGCTCCGCCAGCAGGCAGCATTTCGTCCAATGTCACAGCGCGGTTTTCGGCCATGATCTTTTGGTCTGTTTCGGAGATTGCCGTGGCGGTTGCGGCGTCGAGCAGCTGTCGATCGGTCTGGCCAAGGATGTCTGAAACGGTCTTCCCGAAGAACTGTGCTGCCGCGGGGTTGACCAGCAGATAACGTCCTTCCGTGTCTTTGACGAAGACCGCGTCAGACGTTCCCTCGACAACCGCCCGCAGCAAACTCTCGGCTCGGTGAGCCGCAGTCACTTCCCGTTGGACCAGCCAGTAGATAAGGCCGGCCGTGACAACAACAAACGCGGTTCCTTTAACCGCGCCGGCAAGGAACACATGATTCGGATCAAAGCCAAGAAAGTTCAGTGCGGAATCACTGAGCCAGATCCACAGGAGGCCAAAGATCGCATAACGCGTGGCAATGCGCAATGGGGCAAAGCCTAGTTCCCGGCCTGTCGAAAGTTCGTGCAACATCTCGATCCGTGTCTTCTTCTGCAGTCCGTTGAAGTCTCAACCGCCCGCATAGAAGATCGGCTGGACTTGAGAATCTAAGCCCGGCATGAGTGCGCGTCCAGCCGTTGCGGCGGGCTCCGGATCTTTCCTGGATTGCTTCTGACTGTCACTTGTGTGTGACAGTTGGGCACGGTTCCGCAGGAACGTGTCATGGCGATTGGTGGAAAGTCTTCGACCGTGATGGTCTAATCTGCCTGCACGATTCCATGTCGCTGTGTGAGAGTTTGAATCAGGGACTTTCCGAATTCCTGCCCGGTCATACGTACCAGAAAATTATGGCCGCTGCTTCTCGACAACCATCAAGTTCCCTCTGGGTGATCATTCAGAGAAACCCAAGTTCCGGCAGCGGTGCTGGCAAACGTCAGCTGATGGTTCTGTCGAAAGAGCTGAGACGACTGGGTTACCGAGTTCGGATGTTTCGCAATCGCCCTGAGATGGACGAGTGGCTTCGGGACCGATCTTCGCAGATCACCATACGCTGTCTGGTCGCTGCGGGAGGAGATGGAACGGTGGCGGATCTGTCGAACCGCCATCCGGGAATCCCCATTGCCGTGCTTCCGATGGGCACTGAGAACCTGCTGGCTCGGTACCTGGGCCTTCGTCGAGACGGGCTGCAGCTGGCTGGAGTGATCCATCAGAATGTCGTTCGAGTGCTTGATTCGGCGCTTGCGAATGGCCGACGGTTTCTGCTGATGCTGAGTTCTGGCGTAGACGCTGATGTCGTCGCGGCGCTGCATGGAAAGCGAACGGGAAACATCAGCCGATTGAATTACCTGATCCCGACAGTGCGGGCATTCTTTGGAAGTCGAGTTCGTGAGTTTGAAGTTTGTTCCGATGATCAGGCCAACAGACTTCGTGGCACTCATGTGATCGTCACGAACATCCCACGCTATGGGTTTCAGCTCGAGTTTTCCCCGGGCGCTGATCCATCAGACGGGCTTCTGGACGTTCGAGTATGTCACTGCAAAACTCGCTGGGGAATCGTGTGGCATGCCATTCGACTCAAGCTTGGTCTGCCGATTTCCTCCAGTGAGTTTTCCACGTTTCGCGCAGCGAGCGTTCGTATGATCGCAACATCAGGAGGCTCCGACCGAAGCCAGTGTGACGGGGATCCTGGCCCTGATTTGCCACTTCGGGTTCAGATTGAACGTGGGACACTTCAGTTGCTTGTACCCAGCAATTGACCTGCGACCGACGGTGTCAGCGAATTCCGATTATTCGCTTCAGCTCCTTTGCATGTGTGATTTTCTCAGGGGTTTGGCCATTACGTCATTGACGACTTTGGACGGAATCCCGTAAAGTCTAGGTCATGTTCCAGAGCATCCACATCATCATTTCCATTTGCAGTGGCGGCATTATTGCCGTTCATGCCGTGATGTATGCCTGAGGAACATCAGTAGTAACGGCCAGCAACCCTCAGGAATTCCTGAGGGTTTTTTTGTTGGCAGCGACGTCTTGCCAGTAAGAGCACGAAGGTGCTCGCAGCACAGGTCAGAACAATGGCTCGGATCCAGCTCTACGACACAACTCTTCGTGACGGTTCTCAGGGGGAAGGCGTCAATTTCTCTCTCCAGGACAAGCTCATGATTACACGTCGCCTGGACGAGCTTGGCTTTGACTACATTGAAGGCGGGTACCCGCTTTCCAACCCGAAGGACGAGGAGTATTTTCAGAGAGTCGCAGAGATTCCGCTGAAGAAGGCAAAAGTCTGTGCGTTCGGGATGACTCGTCGCAAGGGTGTTACCGCGGCGGAAGACGTCGGAATGCAGGCACTGATTCAGTCTCGCGCGCCGGTGTGTACGATTGTGGGCAAGACCTGGGATCTGCACGTCACGGAAGTTCTTCGAGTTTCGCTGGAAGAAAATCTGGCGATGATTCACGACTCGGTCAGCTACGTGAAATCGCAGGGGCGGGAAGCCATCTATGACGCGGAGCATTGCTTTGATGGATGGAAAGCCAATCCCGAATACGCCCTGAAGACGCTCAAGACTGCGGCAGACGCAGGCGCGGACATGATCGTCATGTGCGACACGAACGGAGGCACATTGCCGGAACAGATTGCACAGTTCGTTCGTGAACTGCGCACTCATGTTTCTGTTCCGGTTGGAATCCACTGTCACAACGACTGCGACCTGGCCGTTGCGAATTCCCTGGCGGCGATTGGCGCCGGGGCCATTCAGGTTCAGGGGACCATCAACGGGATAGGCGAGCGCTGCGGGAATGTGGATTTGATTTCTGTGGCCGCCAATCTGTCTCTAAAGCTCAATCATGACGTTCTGGTGTCCGGTGGCATTCAGCGGCTGACAGAACTGTCCCGGTATGTCTATGAGCTGGCGAACATGAACTTTCGGTCGGGACAGCCGTTTGTCGGTTCCAGCGCGTTTGCACATAAAGGAGGAATGCACGTTCATGCCGTGAACCGACTGGCTCGCAGTTATGAACACATCACGCCGGAGGCCGTTGGAAATGAACGCCGCATTCTGGTGAGCGAGCTGTCCGGGCGATCCAACATCATTGCCAAAACGAACAAGTTCAACATCAGTGAGAACAACGAGGCGATGGTACGAATCCTGAATGCCGTCCAGGACCTGGAGAATGACGGTTACCAGTTCGAAGCTGCGGAAGCCTCCTTCGATCTGCTCGTGATGAAGCAGACCGGATTGTTTACTCCGTCGTTTTCTCTGGATCACTACCGAGTGAACGTGGAGAATCAGGCGCGGGAGCCGATGACGGAAGCCATCATCAAGCTGACCTGCGGAGCGACTCAGCAGCACGTTGTCGGGGAAGGCGACGGTCCCGTGAATGCGCTCGACAGTGCTCTTCGAAAGGCACTCACGCCCGTTTACGCCGGGCTTTCAGACATGGCACTGATGGACTACAAGGTGCGAGTCATCAACAGTGCGGAAGGGACGGCCGCGCGAGTCCGCGTGGTGATTGAAAGTCGAGACCGAAATTCTGTGTGGAGCACCGTTGGGGTCAGCGAGAACATCATCGAGGCAAGCTGGATCGCGCTGGTCGATGCGTTTGAGTACAAGATTCACAAGGACCGCGGAATCGTCAGGGCGTGATCGCCCGGAGCGTTTGTGAGTTTGATCACAGGAACTCTGGCGAGTTCCACTACTATGTGATCGCGACGTGAATTCGATGCGGATTGGCCGGCTGCAGATATATGTCAGCTCCGGTGTTCATCACTTCCAGTGGCGCTGAACGATCGGAAGGATCTCTGCGTGCAGCACTCCGTTCGAAGCCAGAATGCTGCTCTTGTGCAAAGGCATCGGAGTTCCGCTGCAGGTTGTCACTGTGCCACCGGCTTCTTCAACCAGCAGCATTCCGGCGGCGTAATCCCACGGTGAGAGCTGATATTCAAAATAGGCGCCGTAGTATCCGCAGGCGACGTGAGCCAGATCGAGCGACGCGGTGCCGAAACGGCGAACTCCGTGGATCTGCTGTCTGAAGCAGTCACCGATGGCCGCAAGTGTCGCTTCCATCATGGCACCTCGGTCGTAATAGAATCCGATGCCAATCAGCGACTCACTCATTTTTGTCTGGCTGCCGACTTGAATCGTTTTGCCATTGTGAGTGGCGCCATGACCGCGTCGAGCCACGTACAGATCGTCTCGGATGGGATTCCAGATCACGCCGATCTGAGGTCTGCCGTGATGAAGGTACGCGATGGATACGGCGAAGTGCGGAATGTGGTGAGCAAAGTTGGTGGTGCCATCCAGCGGATCGACGACCCACAGGTGTTCCGCATCCACCGAGCCGGCGTTTTCTTCCTCACCCAGAATCGAGTGATCCGGAAACTCCTTGCGGATGATTTCGGCAATGCGTCGCTCCGCAGTGACGTCTGCATCGGTGACAAGATCCGCAACGCCCTTCGACCTGATCGCAGCGCCTTCGTGGTAAAAGCGTCGAAGAATCTCGCCTGCTTCCTGAGCAGCGCACTGGGCAACGTCGAAGGGAGTCAGCATACTGTGCGTTCCTTGGTTCCTGGTGATTCAGCCTTTCGGTTGAATTCGGACATGGCGGATAGTGTCGTCGAAACTCTGCGGAAATCCACCGGACATGATGCTTCGCCGAATTTTGATTTTTGGAGTGATTGTTGTGGCGCTGACCGTCTGGCTGCAGCGGAAGCTGATGTATCCCGCGATGCAGGCACCTAGTCTCGCCGCGAAGGATTTTCCGCAGCTGCAGCAGTTTTTTGCCAACGTCAGCGACGTGTCTCTGAAAACCGCGGATGATGTCACAATTCGCGGATGGATGCTGCAATCAAAGAATGAGCGGGCAGAGTTTGTGTTTCTGCTGTTTCATGGAAATGGCGGGCATCGGGGACACCGAAGTTTCTGGTACGAAGTCATCCGCACCCTGGACGCCGATGTCCTGGCAATCGACTATCACGGCTACGGCGATTCCGGCGGACAGCCTTCCGAGAAGGCTCTGCAGAATGATGCACGGGCCGCGTGGGATCATGTGATCAGCCGTGGTTATCGCCCCGACCAGATTCTTGTGGCGGGCGAGTCTCTTGGCGGAGGCGTTGCTGTTCAGCTGGCGGCAGAAAAGTGCAAAGCCGGCGAGGCGCCTCACTCGCTGATTCTGGTGGCCACGTTTGATTCGATGCTGAACGCGGCCTGCTATCACTTTCCATGGCTGCCGGTGCGATGGGTGTTGCTGGACCGCTATCATTCGGACAGAGTCATCGATCAGGTGACGTGTCCTGTTCTTCAGTTCCATGGCGATCAGGATGACATCGTTCCTCTGACTCTGGCGAAGTCGCTTCACCAGGCGACGCCCGAGAAGTCTGAATCCGGTCGAGCGAGGTACTTTCGAATCTTCTCCGGAGGTGGCCACAACAACCTGCTGAGGGACTTTGCTCGCGTAATCCGTGACGACATTGCTGAGCGGCTCAATTTGCCCCGCAGATACTCGTCGGAAGAATCAGGTTTAGATTCGGCAAAATGACAAAACGGGGCACCTGAGTCTGCTAGTTTGCCTGAACAGGTTTTCTCCTGTCTTCTTCGGGTTTTTCCGCGAAATCTTCTGTTTCCGCTCTCCAGGAGAATGGAATTTTGCTGGTGAACTTGTCGCTCTGCGACGGCGTCTTGTGAATTGTGACTGTTCCCCCTAGAACACGGACACGAATTTGGTCGCCGAATCCTGCCGGAACAGGTCAGGATCATGCGTTGCAGCAGTGCGTGTCGAATTCCCAGGACTTGTCAGGTTCTTTCGAACCGAACGCGAGTCAGTCCATCCCATCTGAATCTTTCTTGTCAAAGCCCGTCACCGTGTATCGAGTCTTGATTACAGACAGTTTGTCAAAAGCCGGTCTCAGGATCCTGGAACAGACCGAAGGGATCGAAGTTGTTTCAAAGAGCGGGCTCACGCCGGCCCAGGTCCGCGAAGAGCTGAAGTCTGCGGACGCGATCATTATTCGCAGTGGCACCACGCTGACTCAGGAAATCCTGGAAGGTCAGGAACGGCTGAAGTGCATTGCGCGAGCTGGAGTAGGTGTCGACAACATCAATCTGGACGCTGCGACTCGCGCTGGTGTCCTGGTGATGAATACACCCAGCGGCAACACGATCAGCACCGCGGAACACACTTTTGCGATGATGCTGGCACTGTCTCGCAACATCGGTCCGGCGCATGCCAGCATGAAGGCTGGGAAGTGGGATCGCAAATCGTTCCAGGGAACTCAGCTGGCAGGCAAGACTCTGGCCGTGATCGGTCTTGGCCGAATTGGACTCAGTGTGGCTCGCCGGGCTGTGGCCTTCGAAATGAACGTGCTGGGTTATGACCCTCTGATTTCGGAAGAGAAGTGCAAAGAGTACGGCATTCAGCTGTTCCGGGATGTGGATGAAATCGTCAAGAAGTGCGATTACGTCTCGGTTCACACTCCCCTGACCGATGAAACTCGAGGCATCATCAACGCGGCTCGAATTGCCACGATGAAGAAGGGTGTCCGCATCGTCAACTGTGCTCGCGGTGGCATTGTCGACGAGAAAGACCTTGCTGACGCGATTGAATCCGGTCACGTCGCCGGCGCGGCACTGGACGTGTTTGTCGACGAACCACCAAAGGATCGACGACTTGTGGATCTGCCTCAGGTCCTGGCAACGCCGCATCTGGGAGCGTCTACGGATGAAGCTCAGGAAATGGTGGCGATTGAAGCAGCCGAACTCGTTGTGGCCTATCTGAAGCGAAACGAGATCCGATGCGCCGTCAACATGGCGCCGATTTCTGCTGCAGAGATGGGCGAACTGAAGCACTATCTGAACCTGAGCTATCGACTTGGACTGCTGGCGGCTCAGATGACCAAAGGCCAGGGGCTCAAGAGTGCGGAAGTGATCTACCGTGGCGAAGCGGCCGGCAAGAAGACTCGCATTCTGACCAACGCGTTTACCGCGGGACTGCTGGAAGCCGCGCTGGATGAGTCGGTCAATGTGATCAATGCCACGTCGGTCGCACAGACTCGCGGAATTCATATCCGTGAATCCGCCAGCGGCGACTGTGAGAACTTTTCTTCTATGGTTTCCGTCTGTGTTCAGACCGATCAGGGCCGCTTTGAAGCGTCCGGAACGATTTTCGGAAATCAGTTCCTGCGACTTGTCAGGCTAAATGAATTCCACTTCGAAGCGTATCTGGACGGGCTGCTGCTGATCTATCGCCATCGAGACGTTCCCGGACTGATTGGTTTCATCGGAACGATCACCGGTGAGCATCAGGTCAACATCGCTCAGATGGCTCTGGGACGCAGACAGGATCGTCCCGGCGGCGCTTCTGTTGCTGTGCTGAACCTGGACAGCGATCCGCCGGCAGAAGCGATTCAGAAGATTCGACAGCATCCGGAAGTGACAGGCGTCGACATCGTTCGCCTGCCTCCAGCCGGTGCGGCTTTGCCGTGGCTAACTTCGAACTGACTGGCCGCGCAGGCAGATTCCCGGAATCGAATGATGAACAGAACAAAGCCCGGCTATAATCTGGCCGGGCTTTTTTGTTGCTCAAACGTCGCTGAAACGGTGAACTCATGAAACCCGACGACAAGTTGTGTTACTGTTTTCACGTCACGCAGCGCAAGGTGCAGAACTTTATCCGACTGCATCAGCCTCGAGTTCCCAGCGAGATCAGTGAATGCGGCGGTGCGGGGACTGGATGTGGCTGGTGTGTACCGTTTCTCCGCAAGCTGTTTGATGCGGCAAAGGCGAATGAAACGGCGACGATCGAGATTGATGCGGATGTCTACGAACGCGAACGAGCAGAATACGTGCGAGCAGGAAAAGGCAAACCTCCGCAGGGTCGTGAATCCTGAACTGGCGAAGTGTTGTAATTGAAACTGGTGAACCATGGGCGATCGAGTTGTGCTGGCGATGAGCGGGGGAGTCGACAGTTCCGCTGCGGCCGTACTGCTTCATGAGCAGGGCTATCAGGTCATCGGACTGTTCATGCGGTCCGGAGAATCCGATAACGCCTGTGCGGTCCCGTCGACGGGACTTCTGCCAGTGGCTTCTGCATCGCACCGTCAGGGGTGCTGCAGCTCTGCCGATGCCGCGGATGCTCGCCGAGTCGCCGACCGCCTGGGCATTCCATTTCATTCGCTGAACTTTCAGGAAGAGTTTCGGAAGATCAAGGACTACTTCGCTGACGAATACCTTGCTGGCCGAACGCCCAATCCGTGTGTTCAGTGCAACAACTGGCTGAAGTTCGGAAAGCTGTGGGAGTTTGCTCGCCAGGTTGGAGCGTCGTACATCGCCACCGGACACTATGCTCGGATTCAGAAAGCGGACACATCGCCGACTGATGACTGGGGACTGTACCGAGGTGATGACGACAACAAGGATCAGTCGTACGTGCTGTTTGGAATCCGTCGCGAACTTCTGCCCAACATCCTGTTGCCGATCGGATCGTTTGAAAAGCCCGCGATTCGCGAACTGGCTCGTCAGTCCGGCCTGCGCGTGGCCGACAAGAAGGACAGCTACGAAATCTGCTTTGTCCCCGATCAGGACTACGCCGGATTTCTTCGCCGATACCGGCAGCATGAAAGTACTGCGGGAGACTTCGTCGATACCGAAGGTCGGGTGCTTGGTCAGCATGAGGGCTATGAGCACTTTACGATTGGTCAGAGAAAAGGGCTGGGGATCGCCTTCGGAGAACCTCGATTCGTTGTTCGTATTGAACCGGAAACCCGTCGCGTCGTTCTTGGATTGAGAGACGATCTTGCTTGCAGTGCGATTCATGTGTCGGGGATCAACTGGCTTGCCGATGTGGCGAGTGATGAAATGGTGTGCGAAGTGAAGGTTCGCTATCGCCAGCAGTCGGAACCGTGTCGAGTCGTTAAGGGGCCGGATGCGACCGCCACTGTTTTCACGGACAGCCCTGTCTTCGGAGTTGCACCTGGCCAGGCGGCTGTGTTCTACCAAGGCAACAGAGTGCTTGGTGGCGGATGGATCCAGTCGGCGAGTTAGAGTTGTTCCCGTGAACGTCTGGCTGTTTGAGGCAGGCGAACAACGCATTCGAGAGCTGTGGAGGCGACGCCTGAGGACGGGCGTTTTACAGCGAGTTTCTCGTCCCAATTCGTGGACGCCTGCTGTGAATTTCCATACGGTACCGGCACCACGCCTGTGCGCGGCGGTGGTTAACGTGTTCGCAAAGTTTTCCCTGATGGTGAGTGTTGCTCAATGGCAAATCAGCAGTTGTCCCACGTGGTGTTTTTTACTCTGAAGTCTCCGACACCGGAGAATATCCAGGCGATGGTCGCCGCCTGCCACAAGTACCTGAAGAATCATCCGGGTGTTGTCGCATTCTTCGCGGGTACTCTGGCCGCCGAATATGCACGTCCGGTCAATGACCGAGCGTTTCATGTGTGTCTGAATGTCGTGTTCGATTCTCGTGCGTCACATGACATTTATCAGACAGCTCCGGACCATATCAAATTCATCGAAGAGAACCGGGACGGCTGGGCTCAGGTTCGAGTCTTCGATGCGGACGTCACAAGCTGATTCGTGTTGAAACGGAACTGACTTCAGGTCATGGCATTTCGCTTCGACACTGCCGAAGATCTGGAAACGCCTCTTCGAGAACTCGCGGAGTGCGAGCGTCCGTTTCTCATCGGTGTCCGGCATCATTCTGCAGCACTCGCACGAGTCCTGCCTGAGCTGCTGGATCGTTTCAGGCCGGAGGTTGTTCTGATTGAACTTCCTCCGGAGTTTTCATCGTGGCTTGAGTGGCTTGCCCATCCCGATACGAAAGCACCCGTTGCTCTTTCCGCATGCCTGAACGACGGCCAGCAGATTTCGTTTCTGCCCTTCGCGGACTTTTCGCCCGAGCTTGCAGCCATTCGCTGGGCCGCTCATCACAGGGTGCCGGTGGCCGCCATCGACAGTCCGCTGGCATCACGAGAATCGAGGTCTTCGAACACCGGACCGCCTCGAGGAATTCTGGCCACGATGATGCGTCGGCTGGAATGTCGCGACAGCGGTGAACTTTGGGAACGCCTGGTGGAATCCCCTGCCTTTGGATGTTCTGCCGAGAGTCTTCGCAGAGCATCGCTGATGTTTGGGTGGGCGATTCGCTGTAATGACGATGAGCCCTCTGAGTACGATCGTGCCAGAGAACTCTGGATGAGAACTCAGATTGCGTCGCACGCAGGGAAGCGAATGGCGGCCGTCGTCGGTGCGTATCACGCTGCGGCTTTGCTTCCAGTTCCTCGATTGTGGACGGAGCCATCACGCAGCGCGAAGACGGTGAATGGAACGAAACAAACCGGGTCGAACAGTCCGAGTGACGTTGTGACCGCCATGATTCCGTATTCGTTCGCACAGCTCGACGAAAGGTCGGGTTATCCGGCTGGCATCCGAGATCCTCAATGGCAGCAGGACATGCTGGAAGCCAATTCCCGCGAAGACGCTGACCGCGCGATCGCGGCCCTGATCGTTTCCGTGTGCCGTGAGTTGCGAAGCATGGGGCATCCCATGAATGCCGCTGATGGTCAGGAAGTTCTCCGACTTGCACGTGATCTCGCGGCTTTGCGAGGGCTTCGAAGTGCAGGGCGGGGCGAGCTGATCGAAGCCATCCAGACGGGGCTGACTCGAGGCCAGCTGTATGGGCTTGGCCAGGCCGTGGCATCAGCCATGCAGAAGGTGTTGGTTGGTCATAGGACCGGCGCGGTACCGGATTCGCTTCCTCGATGCGGCCTGGCACCTCATCTGGAAAGTCAGCTGAAGGCACTGAGACTGCCTGGACCTGAATCGTTTGGGCAGGAACGTCGCCGACTTCGACTGGATCCGCTGCGAAACGCGACGGACAGAGCGCGGATGGTGATGTTTGAACGAATGGGACTGTGTCAGATTCCCTATGCGAAGCGAGCCGAAGATGGTTCCACCGGCGATCGCGAAAGTCTTACGTCCGTCTGGGATGTGAAGTGGGAACACGCGACCGCTGCAATGATAGCGCTGACTGGGCTGCGAGGAGCGACGCTGGAACAGGCGGCGGAAGGGCTGCTGCGAAGCCGCGGTCTCAATAAGCCACAATCAGAATGGACGTACAGTGAATTCCTTGCCATTCAGCTGGCGGCGGCGTGTGGGTTCCAGGAGCTGGTTCGAGTGGGCGTGGAATGGTTGCTCCGCGACTTTGCTGGGATTGCGTCGCTCGACCAGCTTGTCCCTGGAATGCAGTTCCTTGACCGTATCACCAACGGCCACATTGCTGCTCTTCCGCGGGTGACGGATGACTTTCATGCGGACTTTTGTTCTGCGTTTGTCCCTGAACCGCACTGGAATGCACGGTCGTTGCTTCAGGCAACGATTTCCCGAGCCAGTGGTCTCATCGGTTCCGACCAGGAGAGTGATGCGCTGGCTCTGGCGGAACTTGTGAACTGGTTTGAACAGCAGGAATGGGCAAAGGACTCGTCTGCTGATCAACAGCATGCCGTCGAGGCTGTTCAGGTTCGGGGAGACGAACGATCTGCGGCCGAAGACGATGAAGTGCTGAGTTCGATTGACCCGCAACTGATTCCTATCGCGGCGGGTCGGCTGCTGTTTCATCTTCGTGAGTTTGCTGTGAAGGGCGCCTCGTTGATGCAGGGCAGTGCCACTGGCTGCCGATTGCTGATGGCTGATCTGTCAGGCGATGAGTTGGCGGCAACGCTGAGTTCGTGGATTGATCTGGCGACTGATGCCGAT
>VFQT010001175.1_pt1 | contig 33074 bp, 22 predicted proteins | sample 3512381 | NCBI WGS metagenome assembly VFQT01 (sample SAMN10412376, study PRJNA504923) | tailings metagenome | isolation source: Relicate 2 Philex TSF3 active mining site | place: Philippines: Tuba, Benguet | collected 2017-08-29 | reverse complement strand
ATTGAGCCTCTTGGGGCTTTGTTATTTTTGAATATAGAAATAGTGTTTTATTGCCCTACGTCATTCATGAATTTAATGCGCATCAATCTTAAAATCTCTTCCTCATAGTCACCATCAAAGTATTTTTCCGCTTCCATCAGGTCATCAGATTCCGATTGCATGAAATACTCCATGATTTCTTCTTGAGCATCCTCATCTACCTCGTCGTCGATGATATACTGAATACTTAATTTGGTACCAGAGTGTACAACGGTTTCAATTTCCAATATAAGATCGGCTCTGCTTTTGCCTAAGCCCCTTGCAATGTCATGTAATGGGATTCGTTTGTCAATATTTTGTATGATTTGAACCTTTTGTCCGCTTTTTGAGGGGGCGGTTTTTAGGAATAAATCTTGGGGTCTTTCAATGTTATTTTCTTCAACATACCTTTGGATAAGGGCTAGGAAAGATTGACCAAACTTTAAAGCCTTATTTCTTCCTACTCCGCCAATATGCGCCAATTCTTCGGTATTAATTGGATACTGGGTGGCCATTTCCTCAAGACTAGGTTCTGAGAAAATGACATATGGAGGAATACCTTTTTCCTTGGAGACCTTTAAACGTTGCTCTTTGAGCAAACTGAACAACTGCTCATCAGCGGCTGCTCCATTGGCACGGAGTGCATTAAAGTCGCCATCCTCGTCGGTACTTGGATATTCTTCTTCCTTGACGGCTTCAAAAGTTGTAGGATTTTTAAGGAAAAGTTTTCCATCAGCAGTGAGTTTTAACGTGCCGTAAGTTTCGACCTCTTTCTTGATGAAGTTGGCAACCAACATCTGTCTTAAAAGGGCATTCCAATAGCGATCGTCTTTGTCTTTTCCAATTCCGTATAATTCAGAGGAACTTCCTTTATACGTTTTAACCTCTGCGTCTTCCAATCCCATCAATACTTTCACAATGAATTTCGCTTTGTGTTTTTCCTTGAAGAGTTGGATACATTGCAACAACAAGAGTACATCTTCCTTGGCATCAAAGTGCTCTTTGGGTTTGCGTTGGTTGTCATCCATTCCGTGACCCTCGCCATTGTGCTCATCCCATGCCTCACCAAAATAATGGAGTAAATATTTTCTTCTGCTGACAGAGGTTTCGCAATAGGCCATCACCTCATGAAGCAACTGCACGCCAATTTCCTGCTCAGCAATGGGTTTACCTGCTAGAAATTTCTCTAGTTTTTCAATATCTTTTGGACTGTAAAAAGCAATGCAATTGCCTTCTCCACCATCTCTTCCCGCTCTTCCCGTTTCTTGATAGTAGCTTTCCAAACTTTTTGAAATGTCATGGTGAATAACAAATCGAACATCTGGTTTGTCAATCCCCATTCCAAAGGCAATGGTGGCCACAATAACATCAACTTCCTGCATTAAGAATTTGTCTTGAACGTCACTGCGCTCATGACCGTCCATACCTGCGTGGTAGGGCAAAGCTTTGATGCCATTGGCAATGAGCAGCTCTGCTATTTCTTCTGTTTTCTTTCTACTTAAACAATAAATAATACCGCTTTTGCCGCTGTTATTTTTAATGTATTGAATGATCTGTTTGCCTACGTTGTTCTTGGGTCTAACTTCATAATTCAAGTTTGGGCGGTTGAATGAGGCTTTGAATAAATTGGCCTCAACCATCCCCAAGTTTTTTTGAATGTCCTGTTGAACCTTGGGTGTAGCCGTGGCGGTTAGTGCCATAATCGGAACATCAGCGATATTCTTGATGATACTCTTTAATTTTCTGTACTCCGGTCTGAAATCGTGTCCCCATTCGGAAATACAATGCGCCTCGTCTATGGCCACAAAAGAGATGGTACAAGTTCTCAAAAATTCGACATTGTCTTCTTTGCCAAGCGATTCAGGGGCTACGTATAATATTTTTGTTTTGCCTGATTGAATGTCCAATTTCACTTGGTTGATTTCAGACTTGTTCAATGACGAATTAATGAAATGGGCGACGCCGTCTTCAGAGCTAAATCCACGCATGGCATCAACCTGATTTTTCATGAGCGCAATCAGAGGGGATACCACAATGGCCATCCCATTCATCATAAGCGCAGGCAATTGATAACACATTGATTTACCTCCACCCGTTGGCATGATAACAAACGTGTCGTTACCATCTAAAATGGATTGGATAACTTGTTCTTGAAGCCCTTTAAATTGGTTGAAGCCAAAAAAAGTTTTCAGGGCGTCTATCGGCGATAAATCAGTAATTGTGTTCATTTCAAAATTCCTTTGTGCAGGCGATAAAAAGGAGAACGAATTTACAACACTTCTCTCGAGTTATTGTAAAGAATTCCTTGAAAAAAACACAAAGATTTGCGAAATGTTTTTGTGACTTTTGAATTCTTATCATCTTTGCCGTCAAATGCAATCAAACGATTTGATAAAACATGCGCAAAACACCATTTTATTGGAGTCTGAAGCCCTGCTGAAAATGTCGGAATCTTTAGACTCTTCATTTTCAGAAGTGGTTGAGTTGATTTTAAAGGGTAACAATCGATTAATTGTTACAGGCATTGGTAAAAGTGGAATAATTGCCCAGAAGTGGGTAGCCACTTTCAATAGTACAGGACAGCCGTCGTTGTTTATGCATGCAGCGGATGCCATTCATGGAGATTTGGGAATGGTGCAGAAAGGTGATATCGTTATTTGTATTTCCAAATCAGGAGAGTCCCCAGAGATTAGATTTTTGGTCCCTTTGATTCAGCGCATGGGCAATAAGTTGATTGCCGTTTGTGCCAATGCAAATGGATTTTTAAGTCAGAGTAGCGATTTTCAATTGCTTACCCCAATGGACAAAGAAGCCTGTCCCAATAATTTAGCCCCAACAACAAGCACCACGTTGCAGTTGGCCATGGGTGATGCGTTGGCAGTTGCATTAATGCAGGCCCGATCATTTTCATCTACCGATTTCGCAAAGTATCATCCTGGAGGCGCCCTTGGCAAGAAGTTGTTATTAAAGTCAAAAGATGTTATGGTGGATGGAGCTCAATTGAGTGTCCTTTCTGACACCCCGGTGTTGGAAGTGATTAGTGCTGTCACCAAAGGACGAGTTGGGTGTGTTGCCGTTGTTTCCAATGAGTTAGAAATTTTGGGTGTTATTACAGACGGGGATATTAGAAGAATGTTGACGTCACACTCAGATTTTAAAACTTTGAGCGCTAAAGACATCATGACATCCAACCCCAAATTTATTCATGAAGACAGTTCGGCGGTTGAAGCATTCCGATGCATAGAAGCCAATAAAATAACCCAGTTGTTATTAACGGACAATTTAAACAAGTTTGTTGGCATCGTTCACCTACATGATATTATAAGAGAGGGTATTTTCTGATGGCTGAGGATAAAAAGGAAATGGGTTTCCTCGATCATTTGGAGGAGCTACGAAGAAGGTTGTTTTGGTCAGTCATTGCCGTAGTGATAGGCATTGTGGTAATTGTTTGGTTCGATGATTTTGTCATCAATGATTTAATCATGGGACCAAAAAATCTAGACTTTGTGACGTACAAAACCTTTTGTGACTTTTCACATTATATGGGTCTGGGTGATCAGCTTTGTTACCAAGAGATGAACTTCAAACTACAAAGCACAACAATGGGCGGAAATTTCTCTGCTTACATGTTGGTTTGTATTATTGGCGGAGTTGTTATTGCTTTCCCTTTCATTGTCTACCAATTGTGGGGTTTTGTAAAACCCGGATTGCATTTAAAAGAAAGAAGCGTAGTCAATGGCGTTGTCTTTTACATCAGCTTGCTATTTTTCTTGGGTGTTTTGTTTGGTTATTACATACTAACACCTTTATCCATTGCATTCTTGGGCAATTTTGAATTTGGCGATGTGGAGGTGAATTCTACCGTGTTGTCTTATTTAAAACTGGTTGTCTCATTGGTGTTGGGAACAGGTCTCATTTTTCAGTTGCCCGTAGTGGTTTATTTTTTGGGTAAAATTGGTCTTATTTCGAGTGCTTTCTTGAAGAAATACCGAAAACATGCCTTTGTAGTGAACTTGATTATTGCAGCCATCATAACCCCGCCGGATGTAACGAGTCAACTTCTCGTTAGTTTGCCCATTTTGCTCTTATATGAAATCAGTATTTTCGTAGTAGGAAGAGTAGAAAAAAAAGCTGATTCTCAGCCAATTTAACAGGGTTATCTTCGATTATTGATTATACTTGTAACTTGAAAATTTCAGGTATGAAAAATAGAATTTTATCAGTACTCTTCGTCACAGTTTTGGGATGGATGATGATTGCATCAACAACCAGCTCGGGGGGTAAATCGGGTAAGACAGGCGCTCCGGGCGAGAATGATTGCTCGCAATGCCACAGCGGATCAGCGGTGAACTCTGGTGTTGGTGCCGTTACGTTAAACACAGGAATGACAAGTGGTTACTCCTTGGGACAGTCATACAACATGAGCGTTTCAGTTAGCCAAACAGGTATTTCTCTTTTTGGTTTTAGTATTGTTGCATTAAATGCCAACGGAGCCAGCGTGGGTACTTTTGTGGCAGGAGCTGACAATCACGCTGAGAATTTGACTGTATCTGGAAACAATAGACAGTATATCACGCACAACACCAACGGTGGTGCCTCTTCCAATAATCATACTTTTAATTTTACCTGGACCTCACCGACATCGGATGCTGGAGCTGTGACCTTTTACGTATCGGCCAACGCAGCCAATGGAAATGGCGGTACATCTGGAGATTTCATCTACACCACATCTTCTACAGTTTCTGCCAGTTTGGGAGGCGGTGGCGGTTCTTTTGTTATCAATGAAATCAATCCCGACCCAGCAGAGGTGGGAACAGATACCACGGAGTTTGTCGAGTTGTACGGAACACCCGGCATGTCGTTGGATGGTTATGTAATGGTTTGTTTTAACGGAGGTACCGGAACCAACAATGTAGCTTATGGAGCTTATGATTTAGATGGATATAGTATCCCAGCTTCAGGTTATTTTGTCATTGGAAATCCAGCAGTTGCCAATGTCAACTACATAGTTCCTGTTCCTGTGGCTCCTGCTGCATTTTTACAAAACGGTCCTGACGCCATCGCTATTTATCAGGGTAATGCAACGGATTGGCCCAACGGTACTGTGGCAACCAATGTCAACCTAGTGGATGCTGTGGTTTATGGCACCAATGATCCTGACGCAGCTGTATTGATTGCAACCTTAACCCCTGGTCAAGTTCAGGCAGACGAGTCTGGAGGAAACATTGATGCTTGCATGGCGCGTGTTCCCAACGGAGGATTGCCTTTTGTAACATCAGCATTTGTTGAGCAATTGCCAACTCCAGGAACTTCAAACGATTCAGCGCCATTGTCTGGTTGCACCGATGCTACGGCATGTAACTTCAACCCCAACGCAACGGTGTCTGATGCATCATGTCTGTATCTTGGATTTCCCTGTGATGATGGAAATGCGATTACCTCCAATGATGTCATTACAGCGGAGTGTGTATGTGCGGGTACCCAAACAACGGTTTCTTGGACATTCAGAGTGGACATGTCTACTACTCCCGTGAATGCTCCAGGAGTTTATTTTGCTGGGAACTTCCAAGGTTGGGTGCCTGACCAGGACTTAATGTCTGATGCAGATGGCGACAATATTTGGGAAATCACTTATCCTGCTATTCCTGTCAATACGCCCATCGAATACAAATTCTTAAATGGTCCAGGTGGATGGGAAACATCTCCAGGTTTGGAACTCTGCGGAGTGAACGACTTAAATGGAGCTTTTAATCGTGCCGACACAACGGGTACAACCGATGTTATCTTACCAGCCGTTTGTTTCAACTCTTGTGATCTGTGCAATGTGGTTTCCATCCCTGGGTGTACTGATGCCAATGCTTGTAATTTCAATATCAATGCAACCTTTGATGATGGTTCTTGTATCAACCCAACAATGTGGTATTTGGATGCCGATGCAGATGGGTATTACGTGAGCGATTCATTGTCTTGCAATGCTCCTACAGCCCAATATACCGCAACAATGGGTATCTCAGGGGATTGCAACGATGCACAATCTTCGATCAATGCTGCAGGGACTGAGATTTGTGGAAATGGAATTGACGAAGACTGCTCTGGTTCAGATTTGGCCTGCGGCGTCAACGGTTGTACCGATATGGCAGCTTGCAACTATAACCCTCTGGCTACTGTGAACGACGGTTCATGCGTTGATCCTTCAATGTGGTATTTGGATGCGGATAACGATGGCTATTATGTGAGTGATTCACTTGCTTGCGCTGCCCCAACTTCTGATTATACAGCCACTGTAGGGATTTTGGGTGATTGTAACGATGCCCAAGCAGCAATAAATTCCGCAGCCACAGAGATATGTGATGATTTGGACAATGATTGTGATGAAGAAATAGACGAATTTGTACAAAATACCTATTACTTAGACAATGATGCTGACGGTTTTGGTGATGTAAATTCGATTGCTTTGGCTTGTTCACCTGTTGCGGGTTACGTAAGCAACAGCGATGATTGTGACGATGCCTTGTTGTTGTATTTGGATGCTGACAATGACGGATTTGGGGGCAATGTTTTGGCTGCTTGTGGAGAGATAAATAACACCGATTGTAATGATGCAAGCGCAAGTGTTTATCCAGGAGCTACTGAATTCTGTGAAAACAACATTGACGAAAATTGTGATGGTTCAGACGAAATATGTGTTGGTATTCCCGGATGTACCAATCCTTCCGCTTGTAATTTTGATCCATTGGCGGAGGCTGACAACGGAAGTTGCACCTATGGTGTCCTATGGTACTTGGATGCAGATGCGGATGGATTTGCTGCTGACACCATCACAAGTTGCACACAACCTTCACCAAGTTACACCTCCTCGGTTTTGGTTTTGGGGGATTGCAATGACAACGACTTGACGATTAATATCAGTGCAGCAGAGATATGTGGCAACGGAATCGATGAGAATTGCGATGGTTCAGATGAAGTGTGTGAAGTCCCCGGTTGCACAGATGTGACTGCTTGTAATTTCGAACCACAAGCCACGACTGATGATGGTACTTGTACCTATCCTATCGTTTGGTATTACGATGCGGATGCGGATGGTTATGCCTCTGATAGCGTGAGCAATTGTTCAGCTCCAGGTCCTGATTACTATGATTCAGTTTTGCCTTTGACAGATTGTAACGACAATGACAATACCATCAATGCTGCAGCTGTGGAGATTTGTGAGAATGGAGTAGACGAGGACTGCGATGGTCAAGATAACTCTTGTACGGTAGCAGGATGCACCAATGTTCTTGCCTGTAATTTCAATCCAGCGGCCACTACGGATGATGGTTCTTGCCTATATGGTTTGCTTTGGTATTGGGATGCCGATGGTGATAATTATGCTATGGATACATTAACCAGTTGCTCTTCTCCTGGCGCAGAGTGGTCCAATGTGGCCATGAACATAGGAGATTGTAATGATGCTGATGCGTCCATTAATCCATCAGCCGAAGAGGTTTGTGAAAATGGACAAGATGAAGATTGCAATGGAGTGGATGATATTTGTATCATCATCGGTTGTACCGATGCCAACGCTTGTAATTTCAACCCTGCGGCCAATACCGACGATGGTTCTTGTTTGATAATCGGAAGTTCTTGTGATGATGGAGATGCCACCACAGGAAATGATGTTGTTAATGCCAATTGTGAATGTGTTGGAACACCACTAACCGGTTGCGATTTAAATCCAATTGTCATTACCTTGGACTCTGTCTTGAATGTTGAATGTTATCAAGCTGCTACTGGATATATCTCAGTGAGTGTGACGGGTGGAAATGCTCCATTCTTTGCAAGCTGGAATTCATTCCCCATTCAAACCACACCTTATGCAAGCGCTTTGGTAGCGGGAGTTTATACTTTCACAGTGGAAGATGAAGATGGATGTGTAGGCACATTCAGCCAAGAAATTACAGAGCCTGCAGGTAGCTTGCCTGTAGTCACAGGAAACAATGATGTTGATCCAGCTGATAACGAGCAGTATATTGTCAATACAACGCCTGGCTGCACTTATACTTGGTCAGTGAGCAATGGACTGATTGTTTCGGGTCAAGACAATGATACGCTGAATGTTATTTGGAACGATGCGGACATGGGCACCATCTATGTTTACCAAACAGATACTGCCACCGGTTGCCAATGGGTAGATGGTTTGGCGGTATATATCAATGCGCTGGGAACTCAGGAAATCAGTATTGGTGATGGTTGGATCCTTTATCCGAATCCAACCACCAGCATTATTCATCTCGATGGATTATTGTTGAATGCGGAAATTACCATTTTGGATGCGACAGGAAGAATTGTAGATCAAATGAAAGCGAATGAGAATACAATTAAAATTGATCTGAGTGAATTCACAAATGGACTGTATTTGATTCAAGTGCGAGACGAAAAAGGGGTGAGGACAGAACGACTCATGAAACAGTGATTTTAAAAAGGGACTTCGGTCCCTTTTTTTGTGTTTCTACGTAAAAATGTATCATATGATTTTATTATCTTCGCAAGGCTAAATATTCTAAACATGAAAAAACTTTACATTTCTTTAGGATTGATTGCAATGGGTTCTGCTGCGTTTGCGCAACAATTGACACCCTTGCAAAAGAGTCCTGCAAAGAGAACTTTCAGCAGAGCTGAGGTATCTCCAACGACGATTATTGCTCGTCAAGAAAAACCAACTTCTGAAATTACAGGCAACCGCGTTGTAGTATTGGAAGAGGATTTCCAAACTTCTGGTGCAGTTCCTACTGCATTGCCATCAGGATGGACAACCAATACTGTTTCTCAAACAGAAGGTACAGCTGCCACCACGGATGATACTGAGGGCCCAGCTTTCAGAGTACACAACAGTGGATCAGCCAACGCGGGTGGTTATTGGCCAGTTCCAGAGTTGGGAGTGAACAATCGTTTTGCCGGTGCTAATGATGACAACGTTCCATGTGATTGTGACAATATCGATGCTTGGATTCAATCTCCTGCAATGGACTTGAACGATTATGAGTATACTGAGGTTTGGGGAATCATCAATTACACTCCAGTAGTTGAGCCATGGTCAGATATGCAAACCTTAGGTGATGGCCCAGAGCATGTTGCTACTATTATTGGTGATGACAACGTAAGTTGGAATTCTGTTACCATTAACTTCACTGCTCCAGATTCTTCATTGCCTGTTACCGTTAACATCAACGGAATGGATTATGTTTTAGAAATGTCTGGAACAATTGATGTTTCCATGAGTGCTTTCTCTGGTAATTTGGATCTTTACATTGCTTCAAACAACGGTGGTCAATTGACAGGTGTTGAGGTAAGTGCAGAAGGAGACTTTTTAACAGGTGATTTTATCACAGATACCACTTACACCAATCCTGGTGAAGTTGGTGCTGAAGTAATCGCTTTGGATTCAACTTTTGTGGGTAATTATACTTTGTCATTTGACTTTTTCCATGACATGAACTTTGGTGGTGGTGATGCTACTGTTCAAATTTCAACCGATAACGGTGCTTCATGGCAAATTGTAGATACTTTGACCGTAGATGGAAGTTACTGGCAAAGCATCGTTTTACCTCTTTACGCTTATAACGGCACCAATGCCATCATCCGTTTCCAATGGACTGATGCTGGTTCATGGGCATCAGGTTTCGCTGTAGATAACGTTGTTGTTCAGTCCGCTTTGGATTACGACATGATCATGGCTAAGACCATTGCATCTGACTGGAACAACGCTACTTTTGGTCTAGGTTTCTGGGAATATGCTCAGGTTCCTGTTACCCAGGTTAGCCCTATCCGTGCTACTTCTGTTGTTTACAATGGTGGCTTCTACGATCAAGCGGGTGTTTCTGTAAACTATGAAATCAGTTTCAATGGTACCGCACAAGCTTCTTTTGCTTCTGACGTATTGGATGTTATTTCTTTGGATAAAGACACCTTGTCTGGAGTTTCTACTTGGACTCCAAGTGCTGTTGGTACTGTTTCTATCGCTTCTTCTGTTGTTTCTCCGAGCGGTGATGACAACATGGGCAACAACATGGGTTCTGCTCAAATTGAAATCACCAACGATATCTACGCCCGTGACTTGGGTGCTGCTCAAGCATTTGTAGGTCCTGGTGCTGCTTATGAGTATGGCAACTTGTTTGACATTTATGCCAACGATGAATTTGGTGCTATTGATGTGGCTGTAAACTTTGCTGCTGCTGATGAAGGTTCTTTGATTCAAGGTAAATTGTATGAGTTTACTGGTTTGGATGGTGCAACAGGTGAGCCTATGTTGACAGATTTGGGTGTATCTACCATTGAGTACGCGGTAACTGCTGCAGACAATAACGCTGCGGGTGACGCTAACTTTATTCACTTGAGCTTTACTGAACCCATTGCTTTGGAAGCAGGAAAAGTATACATGGCTACCATGATTTCTGATGGTGCTATCCGTACTCCAGTAGCGGGTAACAATGACTGGGTTGTGTCTTGGTTGAATGATGGAACTTGGGGTGCTACAGGTGGTATTCCAATGATCCGTTTGAACTCTGACGAGTCTTTGGTAGTTGACATCAATGTTGCAGAAAACATGAACAATGGTTTGAGTTTGGCTCAAAACGTTCCTAACCCTGCAGTTGATTTCACAACAGTGAATTATAGCATTGCCAGCAATGAGTCTGTAAATGTTATCGTACGTGATATCACAGGTCGTGTTGTAATGAACATCAATGAAGGTGTTAAGCCTGCTGGTAACCACAGCGTTCGTTTGAATGTTGAGCAATTGGGTGCTGGTATTTACACCTACACAGTTGTTGCTGGATCTTCAGTAATGACCAAAGAAATGATGGTGAAATAATAGTCTGTTTAGCATAAAATAAAGAGCCTCCTTCGGGAGGCTTTTTTTTTGTTTCGATTATATTTGTGGAAATAATAAGATTCAATGAAAAAAGTTGCATTTGCAATTGCCTTGGCAGCCCTTAGTAGTGGTGTAATGGCACAGAAGAAACAAGAAAATGTCTTAGCGGCTCGTCGTTATTTTAATCAAGAAGACGTTAGAAGAACTGAGCAAACGACATCCGCTCATGCCCGTGGTGGACAAATCGTTTTTCAAGATGATTTTGACAATGGTTTTGCAGGCAACAATGGTATCGGCGCTTGGTTGCCTTGGGATACAAGTGGTGACACTTCTATTTGGGCTTTAGCCTCAGCCTCTAGTCCTGATGGCCAATATGCGGGAGGTTTACCAACAATGTCCAATAACGGGACAACAGCAGCCAATGGTTGGATTATTTTGGACGCAGATTTGTACAATACTTCAACAGCCTCTGGCGGAGATGATGTCTCTGCATGGTTGCAATCACCGGCTTTTGATTGTAGTCAACTTTCCTCAGTTGTTGTAAATTACAACCAATACTTCATTTACTGCTGTTTCTCTGCAAGCCCACTTACATTAGAGGCTTCCATTGACGGCGGTGCCACTTGGGTAGCTTTTGCAGGTCATGGTGATTTTTCACCTGCAGCCAATGCGTTATCAGCCAATCCCCTTCCGACAGGAGTAGACATTTCTTGTGTAGCTGCAGGTCAACCCAACGTGATGATTCGTTTTGGGTACAATACGGCTGGTGAAACAGGATATTCTCATTACTTCTGGGGTATAGATGATGTTGTTGTTTCAGGAAATCCAATAACGAATGATTTGTCTATCCGTCAAGTGGTGAATGGGGACATTTGGAATTTGTGGGAATACCGATTGACTCCCATGGAACAAAAGGCGCTATCTGCGGATGGTGGACTTTTGGTAGGGACCATCTATAGAAATAATGGTTCTGATGATCAAACCAATGCTACTTTGAATATCGAGATTACAGACGCTTCAGGTACCGTTGTTCATTCACAAACGGAATCATTGGGTACGGTGAGTTCTTTGGCAAATGCTGCAGAATGTCCAGCGTTTTTGAATGATACCCTCTATGTGAGTACAGGTTGGGAGCCCTCTTCAGTTGGCATCTACAACATCAATGTTACCATCAGTGCAGATTCAACGGATGAGGACCCTTCCAATAATTCTATGACACGCACTATCGAGTATTCTACAGATGAATACGGTCATGATGACACCAATTTGGATTTTCAATTAACAGCCAATGAAGCGCCATCCGACCCTACTTTGTTCGCCCCTCATGGTTATGGTAATTTTTACCACTTCCCTTATGATGGCTCAAGTGTTTATGGTAGCTCATTCTTGTTAGGAAACCAATCTGATGTTGGCGCTTTCTTCAATACCATCCTTTACTTTGCATCTAGTGGTTTGAACAGCACTTCTCCCGCTCCTGAAGTAGTGGCTTCTAATGAGGTGGAGTTGACACAAGAGATGATTTCGACGGGTGCGGATGCTTTCTATTATGTGCCTTTTACCGAGCCAGCCGAAGTTTTAGCCAATGAAGTTTATTTCCATTGTTTGGTGACCAATGCTGATGCAACAACAAGCCCTACAACCACTACAGATATGCAAATGGCTGTTTGGGCTCAAGACAATTCAGATACAGATAATTCTACCGCTGAACTGTTGCGCACAGGTAGCAATTCTTACGCTTGGTTTACGGCACGTTCATTCTCGCCAGCCATTCGTTTAGTTGTTGGAGAACGCGTTTCTGTCGATGAAATCAATGATGGAAAACTAGCAACATTCAAGCTGTTTCCTAATCCTGCGGCTGCGCATGCTCAAATTCAATATACCATGACATCTCCTGCTGCAATTGCCTATGAGATTCGTGATGTTCAGGGTAAGTTAATCTCTTATGATAACTTAGGTGTGAAGTCAGCCGGTCAGTACACCATTGATATTCCAGTATCCAACTTGATCAATGGTCAATACCAAGTTTCATTGGTGGTGGCTGGAAAGAAGTTGTACAGCAAGTCTTTGCAGATCAGAAAGTAAGTTGTTTTAAAATACAAAGGGGGCGTTGCCCCCTTTTTTTATTCATTTCAATATGTATCAAATAGATCAACACAATTTTAAAGGAAAACGAGTTTTGGTTAGAGTGGATTTTAATGTTCCATTGAATGACCACTATGAGGTGACTGATGATACCAGAATCAAAGCGGCCATTCCAACATTGGAAAAATTGGCCAAAGATGGCGCAAAGGTTATCGTGATGTCTCATTTGGGCCGTCCCAAGTCTGGTCCTGAACACAAGTTTTCATTGCATCATATTATAGCCCGATTGTCTTCTTTAACAACATGTCCTGTGGCATTTGTTGCGGATTGTATCGGCGAAAAAGTGTCCAACGCCGTTGACGAAATGACTGAGGGATCCATCTTGGTTTTGGAGAATTTGCGGTTTTACAAAGAAGAAGAAAAGGGCGATGAGTTCTTTGCAGGACAGATTGCCGAAAATGGAGATGTCTATGTGAATGATGCTTTTGGCACTGCACATAGAGCCCATGCCAGTACGGCAATCATTGCCAACTTTTTCCCGACGGATAAATATTTTGGTTACTTAATGGAGAATGAAGTCAAGAGCATTGATCGTGTGCTCAATAGTACCGATAAGCCTGTGGTGGCCATTGTAGGGGGGTCTAAAGTATCATCTAAAATTGGGATCATTGAAAACCTCATCAATACTGCTGATGCCATTATCATTGGTGGTGGAATGGCATTTACTTTCATCAAGGCAATGGGGGGCAAAGTAGGAAGTTCTTTGGTGGAAGAAGATCGATTGGATCAAGCATTGTTGCTGATGGAAAAAGCCAAGAAACAAGGGGTGAAGTTTTTGCTCCCAACGGATGCTGTGATTGCCAATGCCTTTTCAAATGAAGCTCAAACGGATATTGTCGATATTGACGCCATTCCAGAAGGGTGGATGGGTTTGGATATTGCAGAAAACAGCATAGCGATTTTTCATGAAACCATCGTCAATGCCAAGATTGTTTTGTGGAATGGCCCCATGGGTGTTTTTGAAATGGAAAATTTTGCCAAAGGCACAAAGGCCATAGCCATGGCTTTATCAGAGGCAACTCAAAAGGGTTGTTTTACCCTTGTAGGAGGAGGTGATTCGGTTGCAGCTATTAATCAAATGAACATGGCCGATCAAGTGAGTTATGTAAGTACAGGGGGAGGGGCTATGTTGGAAAGCCTGGAAGGCATTGTTCTACCGGGTATTGCAGCTATTCTTTCAAAAGGATAGAGTCTATCGCTTTTTGGAGTCTTTCGGAAGCGTCATGGTGTTCTAATACAACACAATGACGCTTTTTAAGTTCTTTCAGATGCTCCTCCCAAGCCCATTGACGTATTGATTCCCCACTTCTTAATGGATCGTTTTCAAAAGGAATATGAGGAGGGCAAAGCAAATAGGAGAAATTGGTTTTTTCCCATTGCTCCTTGAGGACTGTTCTCATGGGATGTTGAGTGTGTTTTGCCCAAAGGAATAAATTGAGCAAATCAGTATCCATGATGGTGGGAATTTCGACCGTAATATTTTGATAGTGATGAATGGCATCTTGAAAAAGATTGCTGAGTGTCTCCATTGAAAAGGGAGCTTGAAGATTTTTATTCTCTAACCACTCTCTATTGAACTCAGGTACAAAATGATATTGAGTAAATTCTTTTTTGAGTGATTCAAATAATGTCGTTTTGCCCGAGCTTTCTGCTCCAGCAATGACCCAAACGGAATCATTTAGTTTGTTATCCATCCCCATTGAAAGTAGCCTTCCAAAGCCAAAAGTAAGTAAAACAAATAAAGGCCCCCTAGAACAGGAAGTTTCCTGTCTAAGAACAAAAGGATGCAGAAGAAATCAATGACGATGAAGTAGAGCCAATTTTCATGACAGCCCTGCATCATTAGAAAGGTGGCCCAAATAGAAAAAGCAGTAAGTAAACTGTCCCAATAAGGTCGAGCAGCTTCAGTTTTCTTATTTAAAAAATAACCAAAGGAAAGTCCCAAAAGAACGGTTGAAAGGCAACCCAGCAAATGGATCGTCACTGAGAAATGGATGGAATGCCAGCTTTGACCCAATTGAAATGCGCCCCAAATGGAAAGAAGTACATACAGCAATTGTAAGATGAGATCTGCATACAATTTTTTATTCCAACTGATAATGGCGATGGGTATAGGGCCAATGATGCCCAAAGCAAAGGCCCAATGGTTTTGTTTGAGGTATAAGAATGTAAAGCCCAAATTGAGAAGGACAGCTGACCATTCCAACAGTGAAGTTGATTTCTTGTGTGCCTCCAATTCATTCATGTTGTAAAAATCCGCAAATTGAGGGTATGGTAATCAATTTTCTAAAACATTTTGTTTTTTAGAAAACAGTCTTATATTTATGCTTCAATAAAATGAATATGAAAAGATTATTACTCGTTTTGGCCATGGTGCCATCTTTGATTTGGGCACAGCGCAATTGCGGATCAAATGATCATCATGTTTACATGATGGGCACGGATCCCAATTATGTTCAACGTCAACAGCAGATTGAAGAACAGACACAGGATTTTGTTGCGCATTATAACCAGAATGAGAACCGATCTTTGGTGACCATTCCAGTTGTTTTTCACGTATTGTACAATGGAACAACCAATAATATCTCTGATGCTCAAATACTTTCTCAATTGCAAGTATTGAATGATGATTTCAGAAAACTCAATCAGGATGTGTATTCAACACCTTCTATTTTTACTGCGGCTGATGCCAACATTGAGTTTTGTTTGGCTACAGTTGACCCCAGTGGAAATGCTACTACAGGGATCACCAGAACTTCCACTACCGTGGCATCTTGGACAACCAACGATTACATGAAATACAACGTACGTGGTGGTAAAGATGCATGGGATGCCAGTAAATATTTGAATATTTGGGTGTGTACCATGAGTGGTGGAATTTTGGGTTATGCCCAATTCCCAGGTGGCGCCGCAGCTACAGACGGTGTGGTCATTGACTACCGTTATTTTGGAACAATGGGTACAGCAACAGCTCCTTTTAATAAAGGAAGAACGGCTACCCATGAGGTGGGCCATTGGTTAAACCTGCGTCACATTTGGGGAGATGCAACTTGCGGTAGCGATTTGGTGACGGATACTCCAACACACAACACCTCTAACTACGGATGTCCAACCTATCCTCACTTGAGCACATGCTCTGGCACACCAGTAGAAATGACCATGAATTACATGGACTACACGGATGATGCTTGTATGTATATGTTTTCACCAGGTCAGGCTACTCGTATGCAAGCGCTATTTGCCACAGGTGGGGCAAGAGCTTCTTTGATGACCTCTAATGGATGTGGAACACCGGCTCCTGTTCTTTGTGGTGTCCCTGCTCTAGGAACAACCTCAGGTATTACCCAAACGGCAGCAACCATCAATTGGTCAGCAGTTTCTGGCGCAACCATCTACAATGTCCAATACAAATTGAGCACTTCATCTACTTGGACAAATACCACATCTGCAGGTTTGAGTCTTTCATTGACAGGGTTGACAGCTGGTTCAACCTATAACTTTGCGGTATCTGCTACCTGCCCTGCAGGAACAGGCAATTTAAGCGCAACTGGTTCGTTTACAACAACGGCGGTTGTTAGCGCATGTACAGACAATTATGAGAGTAACAATTCTTTGAGCGCTTCTAAGGTCATGCCTAAGAATACGGACATCACAGCTAAAATTTCTACAAGCTCGGATAAAGATTATTTCAATTTTGTGACCACTACGGCCGATAAAAACATCAGAATTGATTTGTTCAACTTACCTGCTGATTATGATGTGAAATTGTACAGAAACAACACCTTGGTGAGCACCTCGGCAAATTCAAGCACCACCGCGGAGACTATTATTTACAACAACGGAGCAACAGGTACCTACAAAGTTTACGTGTACGGATACAACGGAGCTTTTAATGCCAATTTGTGTTACTCACTAAGAGCCAGTACATCATCAGTGGCTTTCCGCGAAATGCAATCTGAAGAAGATGCAACAGCGGTTTTCACGGAGAACAATGGATTGGCCATTGCCAACGCTTTCCCTAACCCAACGCAAGGAAAATTAAATGTTTCTCTGAATAGTGATGAGGAAGGTGAGGTTAATATCTCCCTGTTTGATTTAACAGGAAGAAAAATCATAGAGCAAAATTGGATGGTTTTTGTCGGAAACAATGTGGTTGACATGAATCTAGATTCATTGCCAGTTGGAAGCTATGTTTTGGTAGTGAAAGGATTGTCTGGTTCTGATTCTCGAATCATTCAGAGAGACTAGACATTGATAAAAAGAATAAAAGGAGGGCTTGTCCCTCCTTTTTTTATTTAAAACTGGCTTGTTGATAGTTTCATTTTACAGTCAGGTTGAGGTAAAGATTCCATCCTACATTCGTATCAAGCAAAAATTCTAATTATGCAGAAAAAATATTTTTTATCACTTTGTGGTATCTTCTTCATGATGCTGTCGATGCATAGTGCATTGGCTGTCAATATCCATGCAGAATGGAATGATCCCATTTTAGGTTGCACAGATCCTTTGGCTTGTAACTATGATGCGAGTGCTACAGAGGAAGACGGAACCTGTTTTTTTGAATCACCTTTTTATCCTGATGCGGATGGTGATGGGTTTGGTGATCTATTCATAGAGGAGTATTACTGTGAGCAACCGTTGAATTATGTCAATAATCCCGGCGATTGTAATGACAGCAACCCTGATATCTTTTTGGGCTCACCAGAAATTTGCAACCAATTGGATGATGATTGTGACGGGGAATTGGACAATGGTGTAACCAATGATTATTATCTCGATGCAGACGGTGATGGCTTTGGTTGGGTGGATGAGGTTGTTGCAGCATGTGAGTCTCCATTCGGTTATGTGAGCAATGCAGATGATTGCGATGATGCAACCTTCCTGTTTGCTGATTTGGACGGTGATGGAATAGGTTCGGGTCCCGCATTGGATTGTGGTGATGTGACATTGGATGGTGATTGCAACGACGGAGATGCAAATGTTTTTCCGGGTGCTACTGAAATCTGTGGAAATGATGCAGATGAAGATTGTGATGGATTAGATGTAATTTGTGGAAACGGAGGTTGCACGCAACCATTGGCTTGTAATTATGATGCATCAGCATCGGAAGATGACGGAACTTGTTTTTATCCTGAAGCTGATTTCTTGGATTGTGAAGGGAACTGTCTTTCAGACACTGATGGTGATGGTGTGTGTGATGAAATTGAAGTGGGAGGATGTACAGATCCCTCAGCATGCAACTACAACGAATTTGCGACAGATGAAGGTATTTGCGCTTATCCTCAAGCCGAGATTTGTAATGGCTTGGATGATGATTGTGATAGTGAAATCGATAATGGTGTATTGCTGACATTCTATTTGGATTTTGACGGAGATGGTTTTGGAAATGTTGAAGAAACAGCTTTAGCTTGCCAAGCTCCAACCGGTTATGTTGACAATACAGAAGATTGCAACGACAATAGCATCACCTATTTGGATACCGACAACGATGGCTATGGAACGGGTGATGCAATCGCTTGTGGCAACGTGGACAACAATACCGATTGTGATGACAATAGCGCAGATGTTAATCCAGCGGCCACAGAGATTTGCAACACCTTGGACGAAAACTGTGATGGTGAAGCAGATGAATTTGTAACCAACACCTATTACGGAGATTTTGATGGTGATGGATTTGGGGGCAATGAAGAGACCATTCAATCTTGCGAATTGGTGGATGGTTATGTCGAAAATGCGGATGACTGTGACGACTCGTTTGTTGGCTATGATGATGTGGATGGTGACGGGTACGGTTCGGGTGAAATATCAGCTTGTGGAACAGCCATCAACGCAGATGACTGTGATGACAACAATATTTTGGTTAATCCGGGGATGGAGGAACTGTGCAACAATATGGATGATGATTGTGATGTTGAAGTTGACGAATTTGTTACAATTACCTTTTATGCAGATGTTGATGGGGATGGTTTTGGTAATATAGATTCGACAATAAATGCGTGTGAAATAACAGAAGGTTTTGTTACCAATTTTGATGATTGTGATGATCAAGCAATTACGTATGATGATCTAGATGGAGATGGCTTTGGTATGGGAGAATACACGGCTTGCGGCACTGCCAGTAATAGTGGGGATTGCAATGATGAGGACAATACGGTATACCCTGAGGCCAATGAAATGTGTAATTTGAATGATGACAATTGTGATGGTGAAGTAGATGAGTTTGTGACCACAACATTTTTTGCAGATGCAGACGGTGATGGATTTGGAACTGATGCAGATGCTGTTGAGGCCTGTGACCAGCCAGCGGGTTACGTGAATAATTTTGATGATTGTGATGATTCCGTTTTGTCATACGAAGATTTTGACGGAGACGGATTTGGATCGGGTAATGCCGTAGCTTGTGGATCAGCCACAACCAATACGGATTGTGATGATGCCAATGGCGCTATTTCTCCAGGCACTGAAGAAATTTGCGGCGATGGTATTGACAATGATTGTCAGAACGGTGATGATGTTTGTCCTATTTTTGGCTGTACTGATCCAGTTGCTTTTAATTACAACCCAGAAGCCAACACAGATGACGGTTCTTGTATACCGGTTGTATTGGGTTGCATGGATGCAACTGCTTGTAACTATAACGCTGAAGCCAATACTTCCGACGAATCGTGTTATTTCCCATTATCCAACTATCAGAACTGCGATACTACTTGTATCAACGATGCTGATGTTGATGGAGTTTGCGATGAGATAGAAGTAGTGGGATGTATGGATCCATTGGCCTGTAATTATAACATGGATGCTACTGATCCTGCTGCTTGTACTTACGCATCTAATGAGACGTGTAACGGAGTGGATGATGATTGCGATGGAGAAATAGACAATGGAGTGCTCATAGCTTATTATGCTGATGCAGACGGTGATGGTTTTGGTGATCCGCAAAACGTTCTATTCGGTTGCAGCCCCATCGCGGGATATGTTTCCAATGCGGATGATTGTGATGATGCCATGATCACTTATCAGGACAATGACAATGATGGTTTTGGCGGTCTGGGCTTTGATGCATGCGGCGTATTGACCAATGACGATTGTAATGAAAACGACAACACCATCAATCCTGGAGCTACTGAGGTTTGCGGAAACAACGTCGATGAGAATTGCAATGGTCTTGTAAACGAGGATTGCGCCTTTGATGCGGATGGTGATGGTTATTCCAATTTAGAAGATTGCGACGATACCAATGCAGACATCTATCCAGATCAAGTTGAAACCTGCAATGGAATTGATGACAACTGTAATAATCTCATCGATGATAACTTGGTGTTCGTTATTTATTATGTCGATCAAGACATTGATGGATACGGAACTGCGGAGTCCGATACACTTTGTGAAGCACCTTCAGTAGGCTACGCCACTGAGACCGGTGATTGTGATGATACCGACGCGAATATCAATCCCGGAGTGACTGAGGCATTCAATGGGATAGATGACAACTGTGATGGTGTAATAGACGAAGACATGGTAGATTCAGACGAAGATGGAGTGGAGAACGGCCTAGACGCAGATGATGACAATGATGGGTTGTTGGATGAAGTAGAAGATGACTTCAATGGCGACGGCATCGGTGGTGACGATTGCGACAATGATGGCATCCCAAATACCTTGGATACGGATGAGTGCCCCGTGTTTATTCCTGAAGGATTTAGTCCTAACAAGGATGGAGTGAATGATGTTTTCGAAATTCAACAATTGCCTTACGGTGCAGTTGTGGAATTAGAAGTGTACAACAGATGGGGTGCCTTAGTGTACGAAAGTACCGACTACAAAAACACATGGTCCGGTGTGAACAATGACGATGAGTCTTTGCCTTCAGGAGTATACTACTACGTAGTGCGCATACCCAACAAAGGTTTCGAAAAAACAAACCCATTAACCATCTGGAGATAGTTCATTTAAAACAAGAAAAAATGAAAAAGTTAATCATCACTTTATTTATTGCTCTTCCAACTGTTTTCTGGGCGCAGCAAGATCCTCAATATACTTTGCATCAATTCAACTCACTTTTGATCAACCCCGCTTTTGCTGGATCAAGAGGTGGAATGGAGGCCAATGTGAGTTACCGCAACCAATGGATGGGGATGGACAAGAGTCCACGCACCTTTGGTGCCAATTTCCAAAAGAGATATTTTGGAGACAAATTGGCCACAGGAATCAGCTATTACGGTGATCGCATCGGTTCGTTATCTCGAAATGTTGTTCAAGCCTCTCAGGCTTATCATTTGACCATGACCAAGTTCAATTTGTCATTGGCACTGAATGTCGGAGTGGAGCAATTTACTGGCGGATTGGCAGGCATTCAGCATACCATTTCCAGTGAAGTAGACAATGCTTTTGCTTCCGATATTCAAAAGACCAACTTAAATTTTGGGGCAGGTGCATACTTGTATTCAAAAAATTTCTGGGCAGGTTTTTCTTTGCCTCATTTGATGAAATCAGATTGGGGAAAGGCAACAACAGGTGATGTTCAGGTGGCTTATGCCTCTGTGCATAGTTTTCTTACAGCAGGGGGCGTTGTGAATGTTAACCCAATGGTAGATCTAAAGCCATATGTATTGGTGAAATGGACTGAGAACGTTTCTCCGATGATGGAATTGGGAACGATGGCTTTTTGGATGAAGAAGATGGGTGTAGGGGCAGGATACCGTGTGGGTGATGCCGTTATTCTTAATGCAGAATGGTTGGTGAGTGAAAACTTTAGAATTGCATATGCCTATGATAGAACCATTTCTGGTTTGACTGCCTTCTCCCAAGGAGCGCATGAAATTGGTATAAGATACAACATGGGAGGAACTTTTGGATTGAGATAAAAGTTTTAATACCAATAGTAAAAAGGCGGCCTCAATGGGTCGCCTTTTTTATTTCAATTGTACTCTATATCAATACTGCAATAACTTCTCTAATGATGCAACCAACTTTCGATTGGCTAAATATTGCAACTCCAACACCGCACTAAAGGGTATCGGAGTGTCCATACTGGCGCAGCGCATCACGGGTGCGTCAAGGTATTCAAAACATTCTTCTGTTATGCGCGCTGAAATCTCACCGCCAATCCCACCTGTCATGTTGTCTTCATGTACAACCAAAGCGCGACCAGTTTTCTTGACACTCTCAAAAATAGTATCATAGTCTAAAGGAGATAAAGTGCGCAAGTCTATCAAATCAATATCAGATGGATTGTGTTTGAGATAATCCAACATCCAATGTACCCCTAATCCGTAAGTAATCACGGTAGCTTTACTTCCGGATTGTATCATGCGGGCCTTACCAAACTCCAAAGAGTAATAACCTTCAGGCACTTCCCCTTCAATACTTCTGTACAATGCCTTGTGCTCAATGAACAATACTGGATTGGGATCTTCAAAGGCACGGCACAACAATCCCTTGGCATCTTCTGGGAAAGCCGGATAAGCAATCTTTAATCCTGGAACATGGAAAAACCACGCTTCATTGGTTTGACTGTGAAATGGACCGGCAGCCACACTGGCTCCTGATGGCATACGCACCACGACATCTGCGTTTTCTTCCCATCGATAATGGAGCTTGGCCAAATTATTGACGATTTGATTGAATCCGCAAGTAACAAAATCAGCAAACTGCATTTCCACCATGGCCTTCCAACCTTTGATGCTCAATCCCAAACCTGCACCCACTATAGCCGATTCACACAACGGCGTGTTGCGCACCCTGTCTTTGCCGAAGGTTTCCACAAATCCCTCTGTTACCTTAAACACTCCACCATATTCAGCAATGTCCTGTCCCATCAACACCAAGTTGTCGTGTTTTTTCATAGACTCTCTTAACCCATCGGTGATGGCATCGATGAATCGCATGTTGACTTTATGGCCAACAGGGGATGTTGGAGTTTGATGGAATGGGGCAAAAACATCTCTTTGCTCTTCCATTTCATCAGGAGTTATTTCAGGCAATGCATACACGGTTTTCAATGCATTGTTGATCTTGAGCTTGATTCCCTCACGCATGGCTTCTGCATCGTTAAGAGAAATATACTTTTGTGCTATAAGCCAATTTTCAAAATTGTCTACAGGATCTTTTTTTGTCCATTCATCAATTAATCCTTGAGGATAATATTTGGTCCCGCTGGCTTCTTCATGCCCACGAATACGGAAGGTCATCAATTCAAGAATAATGGGCCTGGGATTGTGCCTAATACTCTCGAGTAAACGCTTGACAGTGGAATACACTTCAAGAATATTGTTCCCGTTGATTTGTACAGCATCCTCTGCAGGAATACCGTATCCTATGGCTTTATCAATGAATTGCTTGCAACGAAATTGTTCATTGCTCGGCGTGGATAGTCCCCAGGCGTTGTTTTCTATGGCAAAAATCACAGGCAATTGCCAAACAGCGGCAACATTGAGTGCTTCATGGAAGTCGCCCTCACTGGCTCCGCCATCTCCGGAAAAAACCACGGTGCCTTTGGGATTTTTTTCTAGTTTTTGCGCCAAGGCAATTCCATCGGCTATCCCCAACTGAGGGCCAAGGTGGGAAATCATACCTACCAAGTGATGGGCTTTGGTCCCAAAGTGAAAAGAGCGGTCACGTCCTTTGGTGAATCCTGTTTTTTTACCTTGAAATTGGGCAAACAATTGTTCCAAATCCAGTTGTCGAGAGGTAAATACCCCTAGGTTTCGGTGCATGGGCAATATGAATTCATCATGTTCCATGGCTTCCGTGATTCCTACGGAAATGGCTTCTTGACCGAATGAGCTAAACCACTTGGAAATTTTTCCCAAACGCAATTGACTCAACATTTTTTCTTCAATCATACGGGGAAGCAAGATGGCTTCATAGAGCTTGAGTACCTCCTTTTTGGTGAGGTTTCCTTGCTCAAAAGGGATGGCAATTTCTTTATCCATAATCAAGCGACGAAGATAGGAAATCTATGTGGGTCATTGGACTATCTTTGTTGCTTTCGGTTGAATAGACTGACATGAATCAAACAGTAGAAATAGTAGTGACGCCCGAACAAAGGGACGACGTTCATTGGATCCACCAATTGGCTTGCAAAAAAGCAGGGGTTGATCCGGAAAGTTGGTCGAGCACTATAGTAAAATCCAGTATAGACGCCCGTAAGCGACCTGTTTTTAGGCTACAAATAGCCATACATGGTCACCAAGAACAGGGATTAGGCCTTTTGCCCATTCAATATCCCAATGTGTCTCAATCGCCCATTGAGGTTTTGATTGTGGGTTCAGGACCTGCTGGACTTTTTTGTGCTTTGAAGCTCATTGAAAAGGGAATAAAACCCATTGTTTGGGAGAGAGGCCATGATGTGAGACAAAGACGCAGAGACTTGGCTGCCATTACCAAGAACCAAGAGGTGAATCCAGAATCCAATTATTGTTTTGGAGAGGGCGGAGCGGGTACTTACTCTGATGGTAAATTGTACACCCGTTCTACCAAACGAGGTGATGTCAAGTCTATCCTTCAATCTTTGGTGCAATTTGGAGCGGATCAAAATATTCTCATTGAAAGTCATCCGCACATTGGTACCAATAAATTGCCTCAGGTAATAACGCAAATCAGAGAGCAGATAATTGCTTCAGGTGGCGAGGTTCACTTTTCGAAAAAATTTGTTGACTTTAAAGTCAATGAAAACAAAGATGTTCAAGCTGCGGATGGAGAAGGAAATTGGTTTTCTTTTCATGATATTGTATTGGCAACAGGGCATAGTGCGCGAGATGTTTTTGAATTATTGTACAAAAAAGGTTTTGAGATTGAATTCAAGTCCTTTGCTTTGGGTGTGCGTGTTGAGCATCCGCAATCCGTTATCGATTCTCAGCAATACCATTGTGAAGTGAGACACGATGCCTTACCTCCTGCGGCCTATGCCTGGGTGGAGCAAGTGGAGGGAAGAGGAGTTTATTCTTTTTGTATGTGTCCAGGAGGAATCATAGCCCCGTGCGCAACGGGCAAAGAAGAAGTCGTGACCAATGGTTGGTCGCCAAGCAAGCGCAATAATCCTTGGGCCAATTCGGGGATAGTTGTTCCGGTAATGTGGGAAGACATACCAGAGTTCCATCAATTTGGTCCGCTGGCAGGATTGCGTTTTCAGCAGCATGTTGAGAACACATGTTGGATTTCCGGAGGCAAAACACAACAAGCACCGGCTCAAAGACTGGTAGATTTTCTTCAAAATAAAACCAGTAAGCATTTGCCTTCATGTTCTTATTTACCCGGTGTGGTGTCCAGAAATCTGCACGAAATTTTACCTCCTTTCATTGCCAAATCTTTGAAAAAAGGTTTTGAACAGATAGGTAAAAAAATGAAAACCTATGTGCATGCCGATGCCATCTTGGTGGCGCCAGAATCTCGCACGTCATCACCTGTTAGAATTCCACGAGATCCAATTTTACTCTCCCATCCGCAAGTACCCCAACTTTATCCTTGTGCTGAAGGCGCGGGATATGCAGGAGGGATTATTTCAGCAGCCATCGATGGAGTGCGGATAGCAGAATCCTTATCTTTGAAGCATGCAGACCGTATCTAAATGGATTGAAGATGCCACTGAGCAAATGGCCACCCTACCAGGGATAGGCAAAAAGACGGCTATGCGCCTCGTACTGCACTTGTTGAGGAAATCAGAGGAGGAAGTGAACCATTTTGCGCAGGCATTGACGGCAGCCAAGCAGAATATTAAATCTTGTCAAACTTGCCATCAGTTGTGTGATGACGTTACATGTGATATTTGTAAAAACCCCATGCGCAGTAAAGAAACAATCTGCGTTGTGCAAGACATTAGAGATGTAATGGCCATTGAGTCCACAGGACAATTTACCGGAGTTTATCACGTTTTGGGAGGCTTAATTTCACCAATGGACGGAATAGCCCCATCGGACTTGAACATGACAACACTTTTATCACGGATTGATACACAAGGTGTCAATGAAGTAATCTTAGCGCTGAATGCCACCATGGAGGGGGAAACCACCTCATTTTACATTTACAAAAAACTGGCCCAAACAGAGGTCAAGATTTCCAACATTGCCCGCGGAGTGGCTGTGGGAGGGGAATTGGAATATACCGATGAGGTAACCTTGGGTAGAAGCATTGTGCACCGTACTCCCTATGAAAACACGTTGAAACGATAATGATGAAACTTTCTGTTGTTGTTGTTAATTACAACGTTCAATATTTTTTAGAGCAATGTTTGCACAGTGTGCAACAGGCCCTCAAAGGTATTGATGCAGAAGTTTTTGTGGTTGACAATGTTTCGAAAGACGATTCTGTAGCCATGGTGCAGCAGAAGTTTCCTTGGGTAAAATTAATCGTGAATACAGAAAATGTTGGTTTTTCTAGGGCCAACAACCAAGCCATGCGTGTGGCAAAAGGTGAGTACGTTTTGCTCCTGAATCCTGATACTTTGGTGGAAGAGGATACTTTTAAAAAGTGCATTCAATTCATGGATGAAAGACCTGACGCGGGTGCATTGGGAGTAAAGATGGTGGATGGGAAAGGGCAGTTTTTAGAGGAGTCAAAAAGGGGAATTCCTTTTCCTTCAACTTCCTTTTTTAAAATATCAGGCATTTATAGATTGTTTCCCCGATCCGCTTTTTTCAATCATTATTACTTGGGTCATCTTTCAAAAGAAGACAATCAAGAAATTGAAATTTTATCCGGCGCATTCATGTTTATGCGAAAATCTGCATTGGATAAAGTGGGTTTGTTGGACGAGGATTTTTTCATGTACGGGGAAGATATTGATTTGAGTTGGCGAATTCTGCAAGGTGGATTTAAAAATCATTACCTAGCTGATACGCGCATCATTCATTACAAGGGAGAAAGCACCAAGAAGGGAAGTTTGAATTATGTCTACGTCTTTTATCAAGCGATGGAAATATTTGCCAATAAACACTTCGGAGGTTCTTATGCCAAGTGGTTTCATTGGATGATAAAAGTAGCCATTTGGATGAGGGCCGGCATTAGCTTTGGTAAGCGGATTGTCCAAAAAAGCTTCCTTCCCATGATGGACATTGGGGTTACTTTATCCGTTTGGTGGTTATTGAAGTCATTGTATTCAGATGTTACAGGAATTGTTATAAGAGACAATATTGCCATTCCTGCTTTTTGTATTGCAGGCTTGTTTTGGCTCATCCAGGGATGGATTCAAGGATTGTACGACACACCATTTAAGACACAGGGCGTGGTAAAAGCTTTGGGACGTGCTGGATTTTTTCTGCTTGTGCTGTATAGTTTACTTCCCGAGACTTGGCGCTTTAGCAGGTTGTTAATCATTGTGGGATCTCTATTGGCCATGGTCGTTTTTTGGACCTTGCGCAGGCTGCTTCAGAAATGGCAATCCCGTGGATTAGCCGAGGTAAAAAAAGTTTTGATTATCGGTGAAGCAACGGAGTCATCTCGGGTGAAATCACTCCTTTCACATTATGCTGAAAACACCGTTGATTTGTCTCCTTTGAATTTTAGAGAACTGCTGAGTGGTCATGCATTGTCTTCAAAAATTCGAATTGAAGAGTGGAATACCGTTGTGTTTTGTGCCAAAGATTTGACTAGTGAGGAAATCATTTCAGCGATGAGTCAATTGTCCTCATTGCAAATTGAGATGAAAATTGCACCTCCTGAAACGTATTTTCTTATCGGAAGTCAAACCATTGATGGAGTGTACCATACGCCTATTGTGGAGTTGAATAGCATTGCGAGCAAAGAGAATCAGCGGAAGAAGCGATTATTGGATGTTTTGGTCTCTTTGTTTTTAATGACAACGGGTTGGATTTGGATGAAGAAATTTGGATTTAAGTTGGGACATTGGTCCATCCAGGTACTGTTTAGACAAAAATCATGGGTGAGCTATTCTAACCATGTGCCCTCATTACCCTCATTACCCATTGGTTTTTTTAATCCCTCTGCGGCTTCAGAGCCTAATCAAGATAGTGAAAAGGCAGACATGTTGTACGCCAAAGACTACCATTGGTCTAAGGACTTAAGATTGATTTGGGAATGTCTTTCTCGTTGATTTATTTGACAAACTTACTTTCGTAGAGCGAAATCCAATCTTTGGGGGTCATCTTTTTCATCAACTCACCAATAAGATTGTATGGAATTTCTTCGACTTTCTTAAAACGAATACAACTTTTGCCCATGTCCAATTTGCTTTTAACGTGCTTGGGATATTCGTCTTGAAACCATTGAAGCAATTGGGGTTCTGCATAGATACCCATGTGATAGAGGGCAATGAAATTCTTTTGCGAGGCAACGGAAACAAAGGGAAGCGGAATTTTAGGATCACAATGATATCCTTTGGGGTATAAATCATGAGGCACGCAAAATCCAATCATCCCGTAACTGAAATCCATCGAAAATCCTTTGGGAAGATTTTTTTTCATGATGGCAATGATTTTTTCTATCACCACTTTGCGTTCCTCGGGGAGTGCAGCCAAATACGCCTCAATTTTTTCGTTGGACATTACGACTTTTTATTGGATTTACTTTTCTTGTATTGCAATGCAGCCTTTATAAAAGAAACAAATAATGGATGTGGATTCATCACAGTGCTCTTGTACTCTGGATGGTATTGTGCAGCCACAAAATAAGGGTGTGATGGAATCTCAATCACCTCCACCAATCCGGTGTCGGGATTCATTCCGGTGCAGCGCAATCCCGCTTTTTCAAAATCCGCTTTGTAGGCATTGTTGAACTCATAGCGATGGCGGTGCCGCTCTTCAATGATCTCCTGGCCATAAGCTTTATAGGCTTTGGACTTTTTATCCAATTGACAAGTGTATGAGCCAAGACGCATGGTTCCTCCTTTGTTGACGACGGTTTTTTGCTCATCCATCAAGGCAATAACAGGATGTTTGGTGTATTCCTTCATCTCTGTGCTATGGGCATCTTTCCATCCCAGCACGTTTCTTGCAAATTCTATGGTAGCCATTTGCATACCCAAGCAAATTCCAAAAAATGGAATATTGTTTTCTCGGACAAATTTGATGGCCTCAATTTTTCCGTCAATCCCTCTTGAACCAAAACCGGGAGCTACCAATACTCCATCCAAATTTTTGATGGTATTGGAAACGTTTTTAGAGAACAAATTTTCTGAGTGAATCCAATGAACGTTCACTTTGGTTTCATTGGCGGACCCGCTATGATTAAAGGCTTCCGCAATGGATTTGTAGGCGTCCTTCAACTCAACATATTTACCAATCAATCCAATGTTCACCTCATGTTTTGGTTCCTTATAGCGCTTTAAAAATTTATTCCACTGCGTCAAATTGGGTTTTTGTGTGGATTTTACTTTTAACTTTTTCAGTACCACCTCATCCAACTTTTCCTTTTGCATCAACAATGGAACATCGTAAATGGTGAGAGCATCAATGCTTTCAATCACCGCGTCAGTTGTGACGTTGCAAAACTTAGCAATCTTAGATCGAATGGAAGGATGTATGGGGTGCTCGGTGCGACAAACCAAGATATCAGGTTGAACACCATTTTCCAATAGCATTTTGACGCTGTGTTGCGTAGGCTTTGTTTTCAACTCGCCCGCAGCAGCGAGGTAAGGAACAAGCGTAAGGTGTATTACAATACAATCTTCTTCTTTTTCCCACATCAATTGTCTTACCGTTTCGATGTACGGTAAGCTCTCGATATCTCCCACTGTTCCACCAATTTCAGTAATGACAAAATCAAATTGTTTTTTATTACCCAATATTTGAATGCATCGTTTGATCTCATCCGTGATGTGAGGGATAATCTGAACGGTTTTGCCCAAATACTCACCTCTACGTTCCTTTTCAATCACGCTTTGGTAAATTCTTCCGGTAGTGATATTGTTGGCTTGAGAGGTGGCAACGTTTAAAAATCTTTCGTAATGTCCAAGATCCAAATCCGTTTCGGCACCATCATCGGTGACATAACATTCGCCGTGTTCATAGGGATTGAGTGTACCTGGATCAATGTTGATATAAGGATCTAATTTTTGAATAGTGACCTTAAAACCTCTGGCTTGTAATAGTTTAGCCAATGAGGCGGAGATGATTCCTTTGCCCAAAGATGAAGTTACCCCACCGGTGACAAAGATGTATTTAGTGTTATTGGACATTCCCGTAAAAAGAAAATAGTGTTACGGGATTCAAAGATACTGCAGTATGACCCTGTGATTCAATTTAATTTTACATGTTCTTGGTCAGATTCTTTACCCACTTGAATTCTATCAGCCATTCTCGAGCCGCAATTCTTAAGATGGTGTAAACAGGCAGAGCAACCGCCATCGCTGGAATACCACCTACAGTTGCTGCTGCCATTAACACAATAAATAGCTCCAATGGATGCACGCGAATACTGCCTCCCAAGATCAAAGGTTGAATGATGAAGGCATCCAGCGCCTGGGCAATCGAGTAAACGATGATGATGCCCCAAAACAAATCGGATAGTTGGCCTCCCATGGTCAGTCCAGTAGACATGCCAATGACCATCGCAAATCCAAATGAAATCAATGGCCCTAAATAAGGGATAACATTGAATACTCCGGAGAATAGCGCTATCAACCATGCATTGGACACTCCCGCGATGCTCAGTCCAATACCAACCATCACAATCATCAACAATATTTGAATGATCAAACCTCCGAAATAACGGGACAGCGTTTTTTTGGTATGAACAACAATGTTTTTCATTTTGTCCACATGCTCATCAGGAGTAATAGAGAGCAGAATTTTGTAAAACAATTCCTCATCCTTCAAAAAGAAAAAGGACATGAATACCACAGAAATAAATCCGCCGATAATGCTGAACAACCATCCCAACAGATTTTCAAAGTATTGCGCATAGTAGTTAAAACTCAATTTCGCTTGCACTTCTCTGAGGAGTTCAGCAAAAGCATCATGCCCATATCCCATTTGCTCCAACCAATTCATTTGCGCTGGAAACTGTTCAGTTAAGTTTTTTTCAATAATAAAAGGATCCAAGGATAGGATCATGTCAATTTCAGAACGCACCAATGGCATAAACAGCAATACAATTCCGGTCAATGCCGCAATCATCATGACCAGGGTAATAAGCGCACCAACCCATCTGGGACATCTGAATTTCCCCCATTTTAACTTCTCCCATTGGTCAACGATGGGGTCACCGATGAACCCAACAACCGCAGCCAAAACAACGAACAAGAGAATTTTTCTAAACAAATAAATCAAGCCCAGTGAGGCAGCAATTAGAATAATCCAAAGCCAAAAATTGCGTTCTTTATTCATTGTTTCCGGGAGTTTTATAAGCCAATATAGTGGCATTTCCTTTGACTATTAATTCAGTATCCGTTTCCCTTTGCAAAAGAGCTACTGTACAGGGTTCAAAAGCGGTCCACAGCCCAGTGAGATATTGGTACAATTCACTGATACCTGGGTTGTGCGCTATAACAACCAAGTGATTTTCACCCGCATGTTCCTCTATGCAATTCAGGAGCGTTTCCAGATCGGCGTTGTACAAATCAGAAACAATTTTTTGGCGCAGATTAGGTTGTTTCTTAAGCCAATACGCTGCAGTCTCAAGTGTTCTTTCTGAGGGACTGATGAAAAGCACGGCATCGTCAGGCAGTGTCATCTTTTCACTTTGCCTTTTTGCCTCTTCCTTTCCTCTTGCAGATAGCTGACGATGCAAATCAATTTTATTTATTCCTGCTTCTGCGTGAGCGTGTCGGATCAGTGTAATGGTTTTCATGATGCGATTAATTTGTCAATCAATGCCTGCATGCGTTTGAGCTTTGTTTCTTCCCTTTTGGCTTCTTCAATGAATCTGATATTTTCTTTCTGTTGGGTGTAGCTCCATTTTTTAAAAGTTGCTTCTGTTCCAGAATGCTGAACAAAAACGGACTTTAACCACATGGGTATTTCTATTTTTCGTTCTTGGGTATCCAGGACAACTTGCACCCATACACTGTCTCCAAATTCCTTTCCCAATTGAATTCTGATGTCTTTTAATATCGGAATCATGGGGCCTTTCCCCATATTGGCTATTCGGCCACGGTATTCTATCTTGTTGTCATAAGTGACAATAACAGGAATGAGATTCTTTTCGCCAAACAATGCCATTGTATCAAATGGAAAAAGTATGAAAGCTCCTCCTCCGCCTGCATTTTCAATGATTCCGTGAAATTCTATCATAATGGATCTTATGCACCTAGTCCAACATCCAGCATCATCATCACCAGAAATCCTGCAATGAATCCAAGGGTGGCAATGTCTGTGTATTTGTCTTGTTGGGTTTCAGGAATAACTTCCTCTACCACAACATAAATCATGGCCCCCGCGGCAAAGGCCAAGGCATAGGGAAGAATGGGCAACATTTGCATCACGGCCAAGGCGCCAATCACACCCGCAATGGGTTCAACAATGGCAGAAAGTTGTCCATAGAAAAAACTCTTTTTGCGGGATAAACCTAGCCGACGCAAGGGGAAAGAAACAGCAATGCCTTCAGGGAAATTTTGTAGGCCAATACCCACTGCCAGTGCTACTGCACCTCCGATGGTGGCCTCTGGAACACCTGCTGCCGCGCCTCCGAATAAAACACCTACCGCTAAGCCTTCTGGAATATTGTGCAAGGTGATGGCCAGCACCAAAAGGATGGTTCCTTGTAAGTTGGTTTTGACACCCTCTTTTTTCTCCTCTGGAAAATTCAAATGCAAATGGGGAAGCCATTTGTCCAATGAGAAGAGGAATAGCGCTCCTGCAGCAAAACCAACAGCCGCGGGAATGGCTTTGACAAAACCTTCGCCGGGACTCATTTCTATGGCCGGATTTAATAGCGACCAAAAACTAGCCGCAATCATTACTCCCCCCGTAAATCCCAACATCCCATCAAGCCATCTGCGGTGCAGTGTTTTAAAAAGAAAAACAAGCGCGGCGCCAGCGGCAGTCACCAACCATGTAAAGCATGTTGCATAAAATGCCGCCCATACAGGATCAATAGAACTCAGATAATCGACAACCATTTTCATATCTCAAAGTTAATCTTTATTGGATTGGTTGGAGATATTTATGTG
>VFQT010001174.1_pt1 | contig 33130 bp, 29 predicted proteins | sample 3512381 | NCBI WGS metagenome assembly VFQT01 (sample SAMN10412376, study PRJNA504923) | tailings metagenome | isolation source: Relicate 2 Philex TSF3 active mining site | place: Philippines: Tuba, Benguet | collected 2017-08-29 | reverse complement strand
TGGCGAATCGTGAGCGTCGTCGTCTCGTCGATGTAGTCGCCGTCGAGCTGGTAGCCGAAGGGTGCCGGAAAGTCGAACGTCACTTGCGACACGTTCTCGATGACTTCGACGCCGCGACGCGCTGCGACTCCGCCTTTGCGCAACGCCGACACGATGGTCGACACCATGAGCGGCGTCGACAGCCGGCGGAACACGACCGCGACGAGCGGCTTTTCGAGCGATGCTGCCCGCGACAACTCGACGGCGCGCTTGCCGACGTAGGTGTACGGGTTCGTGTTCAGCACGACCGCGAAGAATCCGTTGGGAATCTTGCGCGAGTCGATCTCCACCGTGAAGTGCGGAAACTTGCGGTCGTAATCGACGAACCACGACTTGAGCGCCGAGTAGACAAAGAGCGGTTGGCCGACGAGCCGTTTGAAGCTGAACGTGCGCTCGACTTGGCGAACCACTTCTGCGTCGTAGCCGATGCCGGCATGAAACGTGAAGAAGCGGCCGTTGGCTTCGCCGAGACCGATCGGCGCGACGAGACCGCCGGCCAAACCCGCCGACAGCTGCGTGACTGCGACGAGCGGATCGTTCGCCATGCCGAGCGACCTCGCGAACACGTTGGTCGAACCCCCGGGTAAAACGCCGAGCGCCACCGCGCTGCCGGCGAGACCGGTGGCGACCTCGTTGAGGGTGCCGTCGCCGCCGAAGGCGATCACCGCGTCGAGCCCGCGCGCTGCGGCATCGACGGCGAACCGGGTGGCGTGCCCCCGTTCGCTGGTTTCGACTACCTGCACGTCGTGGTGGCGCGCGAGGTACTGGTGCACCTGCACCGTGTTGCGGGGCGTCACCGACGTGGCGAACGAATTGACGACGAGCAGGATTCGCACGCAGTTTCACGGTATCGGCGCGGCGCCGGGGCATTGACCGACGTCACAACGTGCTTGCACGCGGCCCGTCGGGTGGATTCTTCGCCGAGGTGACCGAGCGGTAACAATGATGGAGATGAAAATCGTCGTCTGCGTCAAACAAATCCCTGATCCCGCCACGCCGGGTTCGCTCGATCCGTCCACCAACGCGCTCTCGCGCAGCGGCAAGTTGATCCTCGACGACTCCGATGCCTACGGCGTCGAGATGGCGTTGCAGTTGGCGACGGCCGCGGGCGGTGGCGAAGTGAGCATCGTGTCGATGGCCCCCAACGGAGAAATGTCGGGCATGCGCACCGCGCTCGCGATGGGTGCGGCGCGCGGCGTTCTCGTGTCGGACCCGGCGCTCGCAGGCTCCGACGCGTTGACGACGGCCAAGGTGCTCGCAGCGGCAATCCAAAAAGTTGGCATGCCCGATCTCGTGATAGCCGCCACCGAATCCACCGATGGATACACCGGCACCGTGCCCGAGCAGATCGCCGAAGTGCTCGGACTTCCGTCGGTCACGTTCGCCAAGAAAGTGAAGGTCGACGGCGGCACGCTGAAGATCGATCGCCAGACCGAGGCGGGCTACGACGAAGTCGAGTGCCCATTGCCCGCGCTCGTCAGCGTGACTGCGGGCGTCGTGGAGCCGCGCTATCCGAGCTTCAAAGGAATCATGGACGCGAAGAAGAAAGAGATCGTCACCGTGACTGCCGCCGACCTCGGCGTGTCGCCTGTCGGTTGGTCTGGCGCGGGACAAAAAGTGTCGTCGGTGTCGCAAGCCGAAGCGCGCAAGGCCGGGCAAGTCATCGAAGACGACGGCGAAGCATTCGGAAAAATCGTGGCGTTCTTGGAAACGCTGAAAGTGATCTGAGGAGAAGCAACCATGACTGTCAACAACGTGTGGGTGTTCGCGCAGGGCGCGAACGGCAACCCGACCAGCTTCACCGCGGAGTTGCTCACCAAGGCGCGCAGCCTGAGTGACAACGTGTCGGCGTTCGTCGCTGGCGACGGGGCTTCGCTCGCAGCAGCGCTCGGCAAGTTCGGCGCGAAGAAGGTGTATTCCACCGGCGATCTCGGCGGACGACTCGTCGGAGTCGCGGCCGCGAGCGCGATGGCGGCGATGATCGCGGGCGGCAACAAGCCCGACATCATCCTGTTTCCGCAGAACTACGACGGTCGTGACACGTTGGCGCGGCTCTCGGTGAAGCTCGGCGTCACGGTGCTCACCAACAACATCGACATCGCGGCCAACGGCAACGAAGTCGTCGCGACGACGCCGATTTTCGGCGGCAACGTGCTGTTTGCCACCGCGTTCACCGGCGCTGGCCCGCATCTCGCGTCGTTCCGACCGAAGAGTTTCGCCGCGGAGGAGTCGGGTGGCGCGCCGGCCGAGGTCGTCGCCGTCACCGTGCCGGACGCCGGCAAGACTGCCGCCGCGAAAGTCACCGCAGTGCACGTGGAAGAAACGAGCGGTCCGAAGCTCGACGAAGCAAACATCGTGGTGTCGGGCGGACGCGGCCTCGGCGAGTCGAAGAACTACGCGATGGTCGAAGAACTCGCCAAGTTGCTGCACGGCGCGCCGGGCGCTTCGCGCGCGATCGTCGACGCGGGATGGGTGCCGTACTCGTACCAAGTCGGCCAGACCGGCAAGGTCGTGAAGCCGAGCGTGTACATCGCGGCGGGCATCTCCGGTGCGACGCAGCACATGGTCGGCATGAAGGGCTCAAAGAACATCATCGCCATCAACAAGGACAAAGAAGCCCCGATCTTTGCCGTGGCCGATCTCGGCATCGTCGGCGACGTGCACAAGGTGCTGCCCAAGTTGATTGAGGCGCTCAAGTCGCGCGGCTAGAGGAGCGCTAGACGAGCGGCCAGGGATAGCGCCGCCCGCTCGGGTCGACCGGCAAGCGTCGGTGCTCGAGCAACCACGCGGCTCGCTCGCCGTGCGCTGCAACTTCGTCGTCGTTCAACAGCGCAGCCACATCGAGCGGCAGGCTCGCCACTCGTTCGACCGCGCCGAGCGCGGTGTCAGGGATTTCTTCGCCGCCGAATTCCCAGATCACCGTGCGTAGTTTGAAATCGGCAGCGAAGCACAACCCGTGGTCGATGGCCCACACGTGATTCTCGCTGTCGACGAGCACGTGGCCTGATTTGCGGTCGGTGTTGTTGGCGAGAATGTCGAACACGGCGATGTCGCGGAAGCAATCGTGCAACTCGGGCTGCGACTCAAAGAGCGTGAAGTAGTGCTGCTCGAAGTCGGCATCGACGAAGAGTTGCAGCGAGCCCTCACCGAGCGGCCCGTCGCGCAGCACGGTCGGCGGCACGAAGTCGAATCCCATTGCGGTCGCCAACCGGTAGGCCGCAATCTCGCGGCGGTGCAGCCCAGGCTCGAAATCCCACAGCGGCCGCTCGCCGCGCAAAGGCTTGTAAATGGCGCGCAACGTGGTGTCGGCGTTCGTCACGCGCACCACGAACGTGGCGTTGCTGCTGTACGGCATGCGCGTCTCAATCTCAATCGCGCCGTGCTCGAGCACGGCGAGCGCGCTCAGTTCATCCGTGGGCATGCGTGGCCGTCGCGGTTCATCGGCAGGCCGCAGAACTCGCACGGCGGCCGCCCGGCATTGACGAGTTGCTCGGCGTGCTCGCAGAACCCGGAAGCTTGCGCGCGCGAGACACGGATGCGTACACGGCTCGCATCGAAGTCGGGTTGATCTTCTGGAGTCACTTCTTCGAACTGCAAGATCACGCGGTCGTCGCGGCGGTCGTAGGCGAGCCCGATGCTGCCCAGCACGAAGTCGGCGTCGTCGGGTTCGACGAAGTCGCGCACGCTGGTCGACCGCTCCGCCACCGCCGGGGCATCCTCGAGCGTCTTGCGCAAGTACGCCGCGAGAGCCATCACCTGCTCTTTCTCGCACTTGATGGTGAGCACCTCGTCGGCCTCACCGACCTGCAAGAAAAACGTGCGCGCGCCCGGCAGGCCGACGGCGCCGGTCGTGAACGCGTCAGCCTGCTCGAAGTCGCGATACACCGTCATGACGGCCGCAGTTCGCGCAACGACGCGCCGGTGGAGTTGACGGTGAGCACGATCGGCCCGCTGTCTGAGTACATGATCGCCGTGACCGAGCAGGTGGAGATGACGATTCGTTGGAAGAGATCGAGCGGCGTACCCGCCGCATGCGCGACCGCTGCCTTGATGGTGTCGGCGTGCGACACGCACACCACCGTGCGGCCCGGATGCCGTCGGCGAATCGCGTCGACTGCGCTCACCATCCGCGTCTGCATCTCGACGAAGCTCTCGCCGGCGGGGAAGCGGAACGTGCTCGGCGAGCGCTGCACCTGACTCCACTCGGGTTTCTTCATGAGTCGGCGCAGCGATTGGCCGGTCCACGCGCCGAAGTCGCATTCGATGAGGCCGCGTTCGATGCGCGTGGTGTTCTTGGTGAGCCGCGCAATCGGTGCCGCGGTCTCGCGTGCGCGTTCGAGCGGCGAGGAATACACCGCGGCGATCTTGCCAACCTCAGCGATGCGCTCGGCCGCGCGCTGCGCCTGCTCGCGCCCGCGCTCAGAGAGATGCAACCCGCGGGCGCGCCCGGGCAGTACTTTGCCGGTCGTCGGCGTGGTGCCGTGGCGCACGAAGAGCACGAGCGTCGGCTTGGCGGGCATGAACGCTCAACCTATCCCGACATCTCGTAGCGTCGCCGTGCGTGGCGCAGAAAAGACGTGCGACGCGCGACACGCTGCGCCAGAACGCGTCCGCCAAGCGCGACACGCTGCGCCAGAGCGCGCCCGCCAAGCGCGACACGCTGCGCCTGCTCAACCACGACATCACCGCATGTCGCGCCTGCCCGCGCCTCGTGCGCTGGCGCGAATCGGTGGCTCGCGAGCGGCGTGCGGCGTACCGCGACGAGGAATATTGGGGCAAGCCGATCGCCGGTTTCGGCGACCCGAATGCGAGCATCGTGGTGCTCGGCCTCGCACCCGGCGCGCACGGCGCCAACCGCACCGGCCGCGTGTTCACCGGAGACCGCAGCGGTGATTGGTTGTTTCGCGCGATGCACCGCGCCGGCCTCGCCAACCAGCCGACGTCGCAGCACCGCAACGACGGGCTCGCGCTACGCGGTGCCTGGGTGACGGTGGCGGTTCGTTGCGCTCCGCCCGACAACAAGCCGTTGCCGCTGGAGAAGAAACGCTGCGGTGCGTACCTGTCGCGCGAGTTCGCCATGTTGCGCCGCGCGCGCGTGGTGGTGTGTCTTGGCAACTTCGCGTATGCGGCGGCCTGCGAACATTTCGCGGTGGCGCCACGACCGAAGTTCGCGCACGGTGCGGTGGTCGAGGCTGGGCGCGTGACGCTGGTGTGTTCGTATCACCCGAGCCAGCAGAACACGTTCACGGGGCGGCTCACCGAGGCGATGCTCGACGACGTGTTTGCGACGGCGGTGCGGCTTACGCGCTGACTACGCGCCGAAAACGTGGCGCGCCGAACGCGCCGAACAACTAGTGCGCCGCGGGCGCTGAGCCGTCGGCTTTTTTCTTCGGGGGCGGCACGCCGACTTTCACCGACTTCTCGGCGAAGTCAGGCCAGCGGCGGCGGCTCACCACGCTGAGCATGCGCAGCAACTTCATCGCCTTTTCGTCGGTTTGCGCCGGGCGCGCGATCACCGAGCCGTCTTTGATCATGCGATTCATCACTTCTTCGCCGAGTTCGGTGCGCACGACGCACAACGTCCAGTCGTTGTCTTCGCCGATTCCGCCGGTGGAGATGTCGGCGTGCTCGGCCGCGAAGTCGGGGCACGACTTGCAGCCTTCACGGGTCCACTTGTGGCACTCCTTCAGGTCGATCTCGTGATACGAACCGTCGCGCATCCAGATCTGGAAGACGCCCTTGATGTTCATCTTCACCATTTCTTCTTTGCGCAGTCCGTACTTGGCGAGGAAGAGTTCTTCGAAGATCGCGTCGTCGAAGGTCTTCGAGCACAAGAGCCCGATGTTGAAGAGGAACGGCTTGCCGATCTTGCCCGCCTTGCGCTTCCACATCACTGGCAGCACTGACGACTGGCAGCTCATGCCGACGAGCGCGATGCGCTGCAATCCTTCCTCGGCCGCGTCTTTCAAGGCGAGCGTGTTGGCGGAATACGTGTAACGACTGCCTGACGACGCGAGAACTTCTTCGCGATTGCGCGCGAGACCAGGCTTGGCCTTCCAACTCGTGCCGTCACCCTCCAAGAAACTCGTGAGTGCGGCGTCGATGTAGTCGTGTTTCAGAAGCCAGATGAGCATCGCGCCGACGAAGCCGCCGTCTTGGCCTTTCTTGTGCGTCTCTTCATCGGCGGCGCGCACGAGGAGGAGTTGACGATATTGCCCGTACATCTCGTCGTCGTTGCGCGGGCGTCCAAAGAGGTGCTCGTCGGCCTCGCGCTCCCAGTTGCGAAACCGCGGGCAGGCGCGCGTGCAAGTGGTGCAGCCCTTCTCGCCGTGGCCGCAGTTCGTCGGGCCGAGTTCTTCCTCGAGGTGGAACGGTTTGTACTTGCCTTCTTCGTGCTCGTAGCCGATCACGTCGTGCGGACAAGAAATCACGCAGCCGGCGCAACCGGTGCACAGGCCCGTGTTGATGACCTCTTCGTACAACTCTTTCCATTGCGCCGTCCAGCGTGTGCTGGCGGGCACATCCGTCACCGTCACGCGCCCCACACTACGAGCGGCGGCACATCGCGGCTCGAATCGTCGTTGCTGGCGCCCGCCCGACAGAATGAGCGCATGGCTTCCGTGCAGACCCCCGTTCGTTCCAGCATCATTTCGTATCCGCCCGACGTGGAGAAATTCCGCGGTGAAGTGCGCGAGTGGCTCGAGGCCAATCTGCCCAAGGGTTGGTTCGACGAGGGATACGAAATGTCGGCCGCCGAGCGCAAGAAGTTCAACGACGAGTGGCCCGACAAGTTGTTCAAGGGCGGTTGGATTTGTGCGACGTGGCCCAAGGAGTACGGCGGCAAGGGGCTCTCCACGTTGCAGGGCGTGGTGCTCACCGAAGAGTTCGCGCGCGCCCGCGCGCCGATGCGCGCCGACTTCTTCGGCGACACGCTGGTCGGCCCGACGCTCTTGCAGTGGGGCACCGAAGAGCAGAAGAAGGAATTCCTCCCGCAGATTCTCTCGGGCAAGATGCGCTGGTGTCAGGGATTCAGCGAGCCCAACAGCGGCAGCGACCTGGCGAGCCTGAAGACCACCGCGGTGCTCGACGGCGACGAGTGGGTGATCAACGGCCAGAAAGTGTGGACCACCGGCGGGCACCACGCCGACTACTGCTTCCTCCTCACGCGCACCGACCCGAGCGCGCCGAAGCACAAGGGCATCTCGTATCTGTTGGTGCCGATGCGCCAACCCGGCGTCGAAGTGCGCGGCATCACGCAACCTGACGGCACGGCGGAGTTCTGCGAGGTGTTCTTCACCGACGCGCGTTGCCCGAAAGACAACGTGGTCGGCGGCGCCAACAACGGCTGGAAGGTCGCCAACTCGACGCTCGCATTCGAGCGGGGCATGAGTGCCACCACCGGCTACCGACGCTTCGAAGAAGAGTTCCGCCTGATGGTTGAGACCGCCACCGCGAACGGTCGCATCTGCGACCACGTCGTGCGCCAGCGCCTGATGCAGTACTACTCGAAGATTCAGATCTTGCGTTTCAACGGCCTGCGCTCGCTCGGCGCGAACCTTGCCGACAAGAAAGACTTCGGCGTGATGGCGCTCGGGGCCGCCAACAAGATGTTCTGGAGCGAGATGCACAAGCAAGCGATGGAACTCGCGCTCGACATCCATGGCACTCACTCGATGTTGGTCGACACGGGCCCCGCTTCTGGTACATGGCCAGGTGCCCTGCGCGAGAAGCGCCGCGCTGGATACCCTGCAAGCGCGATGATGTCGTCGTTCTTCTTCTCGCGCTCCGAAACCATCTGGGGTGGCACGAGCCAGATTCAGCGCAACATCGTGGGCGAGCGCGTGCTCGGCCTGCCAAAAGAACCCAAGACTGCTGGAGGGGAATAGCAATGTCGTTCGTCGACGCCGTCAAGTCGAGCCTGCGCAACTACGCCGTATTCAAGGGTCGCGCGACGCGAAGTGAATACTGGTGGTTCTTCCTCTTCGGGGTGATCGCGCAGTTGGCAGCCGGCAGCATTTCGGAGGGATTGGGCAACCTCGTCTCGGTCGCGTTGATCCTCCCCTCGATCGCGGTCGGTGTGCGTCGCCTGCACGACATCGGCAAGCGCGGCTGGTGGCTCATTATTCCGATCGTGAATCTCATCTTGCTACTGCGCGCCGGCGACACGGGGCTCAATGCGTTCGGTCCGCCGGCCCCGCCGAGTGCGCCGCCGAGTGCTCCGCCAGCCGGAATGAACTGACCGTGCCGTTCGTCGACGCCGTCAAGTCGAGCCTGCGCAACTATGCGCGGTTCCGCGGACGTTCGACGCGCAGCGAGTTCTGGTGGTTCACGCTGTTCACCGTCATCGTGCAAGCGGCGACCTCGGGCTACGACGCATTGAACGGCATTGTGTCGCTCGCACTGCTGCTGCCCGGCATCGCTGTGCACGTGCGTCGGCTGCACGACACCGGTCGCACTGGGTGGTGGGTGTTGTGGCCCGTCGTCGGATTCGCGTTTGCACTCGCGGGATTCATCGTGTTCGCGGTGTCGACGGCCTTCGACATCGTGAACCCCGATGAGTGGGACCCGCAGACCGCATTCGAGGGCGCTTCGGCGTGGGCGATCGCTCTGGTCGGCATCGGACTCCTCGCCGGAATCGTCACCAGCATCATGAACCTCGTCTTCCTCGTGCAGCGCGGCGACGCCAACATGAATCGTTTCGGTCCGCCGCCCCCGCCGCGTTCGTTGCCGACCGGTCCGGTGCCGGCGTGACACGCTTGGCGCGCATCGTTGGAACCGTCGGCATCGTCGCGGCATTCGCACTCGCCGCATGTGGCGGCGTGAGCGTGGGCAGCACGTACGTCGGCAACGCCGACCTCGGCGCTTTCACCAAAGCGCCGTCTGAGTGGAAGACAGAAGTGGTACAAACCGCGCCCGAGTTCACGATGCACGGCTTCTGGGCGCCGGGCGGCAGCAAAGCCACGCTGCTCGAGCCGAGTTCGGCGGTGAGCGGCGTGGTGATTCGCCGGCTTCCGACCACCGACGAGCAGACCGACCTCGACTATCTCGGGCGCACCGTCGCCTTCACCGACCTCGACCAGGCGCTCGAAGAGGGTTACGCCGTGCTGAGCGAGGGCCCGACCGACACGCGGGTCTCCAAGCTCTCGGGCGAGCGGCTGGTGTACGACCTGCAGACCGACACCGGCACTTTGCGCATCTTGCAGGTGAGCGTCGCTGACCGCGGCAAAGGCGAGGTGTACGGCGTCGTGATCGGGTGCAGCGTCGCATGTTTCAACGAGAACCGCGCGACGATAGACAACATCGCAGCGAACTTCCGCCTCAACCTGTAGGAGCCACCTGTGAGAGACGCGCTTCCCGCACCGAGCACACAGGCTCCGCGTATGCGCCGCCGCCGCAAGCGCGGCATTAAGAAAGCCAAGCCTGGTTGCCGCCGACCGCTCATGGTGTTCGACCGAGTGAAGGTGTCGGTCGTCTTGGTCGCGGTGTTCTTCTTTCTCGCGCTGCTGAAGATGGCCGACAACCCGTTGATTGGCTTCGCCGACGGCGTGCGCATGACGTTCAACTCGTACGGATGGATTCTCACGCTCGTTTCGCTCGACGTGCTGCGCCAGTTGCACTACTTCGTCGCCGAGCGTTCGGCGAAGTATTGGCGAGTCGTCGGTCGCGTGGAGGGCGCAATCAAGTGGCCGTGGAACCGGCTGACTTCCTTCACGCAGTATCGCCTCGCTCGCGTCGCGCGATTCCTCGCCATCGTCGGCATCGGTGCGCTCGTCTTCTCCGCGGCATTCGATACCGAACCGATTCGGGCGTGGATGGAGGCGTTGGTGCGTCTCTGGCAGGCGTTGCCGACGATCTTGCAGTTCGTCGCCTATCTGTTGCTCGCCATCCTGCAGTTCGTCGCCATCTTCTGGTTCCTCTCCAAGGGCGGCGTCGAAGTGCTGATGCCAGAAGACATCAAGACGTCGTTCGACGACGTGTGGGGACAAGACCAAGTCGTCGCGCGAGTGAAAGAAACGCTGAGCCTGCTCGAAGACCCCGACCTGATCGAGGCAAAGGGCGGCTACGTGCCGGGCGGCATCTTGCTGTACGGCCCGCCGGGCACCGGCAAGACGCTGATTGCCGAAGCGCTCGCCGGCGAGACCGGCAAGCCGTTCGTGCTCATCGAGCCGGGCGCATTCCAGGCGATGTTCATCGGCGTGAACATCCTGAAGGTGAAGTCGCTCTATCGCAAGTTGCGCAAGCTCGCGCTGCGCTACGGCGGCGTGGTGGCGTTCTTCGACGAAGCCGACGTGCTCGGCCGCCGCGCGTTGTCGACCACGCCGCAGCGCAGCACGCGCGGTGCTGCCACGCTCGCAAGCACCGGTTCGCTTGCGTCGCTCAATCCGGCGTCGCTCGATTCGCTCGCGTACCTGAGCCCGGTGAGCCAAGCCGTCGTGCTCGGCCACATCGACTCGATGGTCGGGCCGAAGATCGACCAACTCGTAGTGCCCGGTGGCGGCGGCGACCTCGGCACGCTGAACGCGATTCTCGCCTCGATGCAAGGCCTGAAGAAGCCGCGCGGTCTCATCAACCGCTTGAAGCGTCTCGTCGGCATGAAACCGTCGAACCCGCCGAAGTACCGCATCCTGCACGTGATGGCGACCAACTTGCCAGAGTCGCTCGACGAGGCGTTGCTGCGCCCGGGTCGCATCGACCGCAAGTTCCGCGTCGGATATCCGTCGCGCGAGGGTCGCATCCGCACGTACCGCGGGTATCTCGACAAGGTGAAGAACTCGCTCACCGACACCGACATCGAGCGACTCGCGACATCGAGCCCGTACGCGTCGGGCGCGGTGATCAAAGACATCGTCAACGAAGGATTGATGGCCGCCTTGCGCGACGGACGTGAAGTCATCGAGTGGCGCGACATCGTGGCGGCCAAGAGCCTGAAAGAGCACGGCGTCACCGACGGATTCGAATATGTCGACCGCGAGCGACACGCCATCGCCATCCACGAGGCCTGCCACGCGATCGCGGCGTACCGCTTGAAGGCCGACTTCCAGATCGACGTCGCCACCATCGAGCGCCGCGGCGACGTCGGCGGATTCGTGTCGCGCGTTCCGGTCGTCGAGCGCATGTTCGAGTGGAAGACCGAACTCGAGAACGACATCCAGATTTCGATCGCGAGCCTCGTGGGCGAGCGGATGTTTTTTGACGGCGACAGCACCAACGGGGTGGGCGGCGACCTCGACAACGCCACACGACTCGCGCTCGTGATGGAGTCGCGCTGGGGCATGGGCGAAAACATCGCGTCGCACTCCGTGCTCGTCGCTGGTTCGGCGGGCGGCGCGGGCAACGGCGGCAACGGCAAGCAACCCGAAGACGATCTCAAGGTGTCGCCGGTGCTCGGCGAGCGCGTAGAAAAACGTCTGCGCGAAATCTATGAACGTACGCGCGCGATGCTCGAGGCCAATCGCTACGAAATCCTTTGTCTCGCGCACGCGCTGGAGTGGCACCGCACGCTGAACGGTGCCGACGTCGAAGCCGTGATCAACCGCACCCGCGGGCCGATCGTCGACGGCAGCGTCTATGCGGTCGACTCGGTGCGCTCGACGCTCGAGGCGTACCACGCCGAGGCCGCTCACCTGCACAAGACGGGCCAGGGCCAGCCCCGTCTGCCCGACGTGAAGGCCGTGATCACCGCGACGCTCACGCCCGCTACGCCGGGTGCGTGAGCCAGACTCAAGGAGCATGAGTCGGCGGTCGGGAGTCGCGCAGCGATCGCTGCGCACACCGGTCGGTATCTTGCGAGTCACTGCCGACGACCGTGGCGTCGTCGCGATAGAGCGTGTCGCAAAGTCGGTCGTTGTAGCCGGCAGCGCGAAAGCGAGTCGGCACGCCGAGAAGGCGGTGCGTGAACTGCGCGAATACTTCGCGGGCAAACGTCGCCGCTTCACCGTCAAGCTGCACCTGGAGGGCACCGACTTTCAACGGCGCGCCTGGGCGGCGATGCGAACGATTCCCTACGGCGACACCATGTCGTACGCGCAGCAGTCGAAGCAGATCGGAAAGCCGCGTGCGACGCGCGCCGTGGGCTCCGCAAACGGTGCCAACCCGGTGCCGATCATCGTGCCGTGCCACCGCGTGATCGCGAGTGACGGCTCGCTCGGCGGCTACGCGCTCGGGTTGGCGATGAAGCGCCGACTGCTCGCACTCGAACAGGGGAGTTGACACAGGCCGCGCCGTCGACGCGGCTCGCGGTCGTCAGTGCGGTTGCGTGAAGCCGAAGCACTCGCGCACGTTGTCGTCGCTCAGCGCTTGTGACGGCGGGCCGAACGCCACCACGCGTTGAGCGAGCAACATCACCGCCGTCGCCGAAGCTGCATCGTTCAGGTCGTGAGTCGCGAGCACCACGGTGACGCCACGCGCCCGCTCGGCGGCGATGATGTCGGCCACCGCAGCTTTGCCGTTCAGGTCGATACCTGCCGTCGGTTCGTCGAGCAACAACACTTCGGCCTCGCGGGCGAGCACTTGCGCCAGGTGCGTGCGTTGTTGCTGGCCGCCCGACAAGTCGCGCAACGGCAGCCGCGAAAAATCGGCGACTCCGGTGCGGGAAATCGCGTCGCGCACCGCCGCGCGGTCGGCCGCGGTCTCGCGTCGGAACAGTCCGAGATGCGCGTAACGGCCCATCGCCACCACGTCGTGCGAACGCAGCGGCAGCGTGTGCGACGACACCGGGTGCTGGGGCAGATATGCGGCACGTTTCGGAGTGGCCCCCGGCGCGCCGCCGAGCACGCTCACCTTGCCGCCGAGCGCAGGCAGCAGCCCGGCGAGTGTTTTCAGCAGCGTCGACTTGCCCGAGCCGTTCGTGCCGATGAGCACGACGAGATCGCCCTTGCCGAGCTGAAGGTCGATGCCGTCGACGATGGTGTGGCGGCCGTAGCCGACGGCGAGTGATTCGCTGTGCACGGTGAACGCGTCGTCGGCAAACGTGTCTCGCGTCATGTCAGTGCCGATGCTCGTGCTGATGCGGAATCTCGGCGGTGTTGCGTCGCGAAGCAAGTTGCGACACCATCGCGGTGAGAGCAAAGAGCACCACCGACGCGAGCACGATGCTCCCGCCGGCAGCGAAGTCGTAGTGAAAGCTCACGAGCAAACCCACGTAACTCGCCAGCGAGCCGTAGACCGCGGCCACCAGCATCATCGTCGACACCCGGCGCGCGACGAGGGCACCGCTCGCGGCGGGCGCCACGAGCATGCCGAGCACGAGCAGCGTGCCGACGCTCTGAAAACTGGCGACCACCGTCAATCCGACGAGCGCGAGCATCAACGAGTGAAAGAACGGCACAGAGAATCCCGACGTGCGCGCCAAACCATCGTCGATCGACATGAGCACGAACGGCCGGTGCGCGACGAATGCGACGGCGCCGACCACGACCAACGCCGCGAACTGCCACCACAAGTCGCTCGTGCTGACCCCGAGCAGTTCGCCGAACAAGATCCGCGTGATGTCACCGACGAATGATCGCGAGCGTGACGTGATGATCACGCCGAGCGCGAGCATTCCGACGAACGCCAAACCGATGCTCGTGTCGCTCGACAAGCGCGACTTGCGCGTGATGAGCGACACCGCGCCCATCATCACCGCTGCACCCGCGGCAGCCCCGAGCACGCCGGAGAACCCTGCGATAAGCGCCACTGCGATGCCGGGCACCACGCCGTGGGCGAGCGCGTCGCCGACAAATGACAGCCCGCGCAGCACGACATACGTGCCGGTGACTGCGCACACGAGCGCGACGAGCACGCTGCCGATGAGCGCATGGCGCATGAACTCGTTGGCGACAAAGGGCTCGACGAACGGATTCGCCGCCCAGATCACGGCGGGCCTTACTTCAGCGCGTCGGCGATTTGTTTGGCGACCGACTGCACGAATTCAGCGTAGGTAGTCGAGCCGCCCATCGAGTGTGTGGAGAGTTCGACCAGCGTCGTGCCGGTTTCTTTCGCGATCTGTTCGGCAACTGCCTGCGGCGTGCCGAGGCTCACGAACACGACCTTGGCGCTGTGCTCGAGAATCACCTCTTTCAGCTCGGCGAGTTCGCCAGCGCTTGCTTCAGAAGTCGTAGTCGAGCTGGGGATGACTGCACCGATCACCTCGCATCCGTAGCGATCGGCGAAGTAGCCGAGCTCATCGTGGCCGGTGATGAGTTCGCACGGCTCGATTGCGTCAATCAGTGCCGCGACTTCGGTGTCGAGTGCCGTCAAGCCGTCGGTCACCGTGGCGAGTGCTGCCGACAAGTCGGTGCCGAGTGCCGCACCAAGTTCGCTGGCGAGCTCGGGGAGCATCTCGAGCATCGCGGCGGGGCTCAACCACAGGTGCGGGTCGCCGTCGGAGTGCGCGTGCTCGTCGCCGTGGCTGTGACCGTCATCGTCCTTCGACTTGTCTTCGCTGCCGTGATCTCCGCTGCCGTGAGCATGGTCATCACCTTCGGCCATCTCGCGCACGGTGATGTGCTCGCCGACGAAGAACACCGGGCCGTTTGCATCGTGCAGTTCTTCGAGCGACGTCTCGAGACCTTCCTCAAAGTTGAGCCCGTTGGCGACCACGAACACCGCATCGTTGATGGCTGCGATGTCTTTTGCCGACGGTTCGAAGTCGTGCGGATCTTGCCCGTCAGGAATGATGGTGACCACGTCGGCGACGCCCGTGACGAGTTCGCTCACCACGCTGGCCAGCACGGAGTAGGTGACCACGACATCGGGCAGGTCGACTGCCGGCGCTTGCGTGGTGGCCGGCGATTCGTCGGCGGGGGCGGGTGCCGGAGTCGTCGTGTCGGCGGTGTCGGCGTCGGAGGAGCAGGAGAGCCCGAGCGTCGCAAGCGAGAAGGCAATAAGTGGCACGAGGGCGCGGCGGGTGAGTTGTGTCATGGCGCCACCCTATCGGAAATGAGAATGATTCTCATTCCGCGCGTCGCCGACGCGAAGTCGACGAGCGAGCGTTACAGCCCGAGGGCCGCGTTGATCTTGTCTGTAAGCGCTTCGGACGAGATCTCGCCGCTGTTGCGCCACAGCACGGTGCCGTCGGCACCGACCAGCGTCATGAACGGGTATCCCGAAAGACCGAACGCGTTGCCGGCGGTCTGGTCTTTGTTGTCGACCAAGACGGGCCACAACTCAGGCCAGCGTTCACTCGCCAGCCATTCCGACGGCGGAAAGTTGGGTGCACCCTGGTCGGTGCCGGTCGCGACCGCAATCACGTCGAGCGACGCCGGCACGAGACCGCTTTGGCTCCACTTCACCAACACAGGCACCTCGGCTTGGCAGTGCGGGCACCAGTGGGCGAGGAACACGATCAACATCGGCGTACCCGGTGTCGTGGTCACTTCGTTGCCGAGGAAGCCGAACCCTTCGAGCACCGGCGCTTGCTTACCGATGGCGGCGTCTGCCGCATCGGCGGAGAATTCCGGCAGCGCATCGCCGGTGACGATGACATTCTGGAATTCCGACGCACCTTCGACTTGCGTATCTTCGCCGCCAGCGGTGAGCGCGACCACCCCGAAGACTGCGGCGAGCACGGCGATGGCACCTACGACGATTCCGGTCAACTTGTTCATGCGGGTTCCATTCTCGCAGCATTCTGGCCAGACAGCACACCGAGGAAGACGAGCACCGTCACGAACGCACACAGCGCCATGAAGGCGAGCGACACGAATCCGAACACCTCGAAATAGGGCACCGAGCACGGCGCGTCGGGCGAGCACGAGCCGGTGTCGATGCTCGGCCAGCGCTCGAGCAACCAGTGGTACACCGACACCGCCGCACCGACCCCCGCCAGCACCATCGCATAGGGCACGATGCTGCGATCGCGGCGCACTGCCGCCACCACAAGCACGATGGCCAACGAATACATCGCGATGCGCTGGTACCAGCACAACACGCAGGGTCGGTAGCCGACCACTTCAGAGAACCACAGGCTGCCGAGCATCGCGACGCTCGTGACGAGCGCCGGCACAGGCAGTCGCAGCGGCGCGAGACCGTCGAGCAGGGGACGTGCGGCACCGCCCACGAGTCGCGCGACGACGAGCGCAACACTGCCGGCCAGCGCCAACAGTGCCAGCAGCGCAAAAAAAAGCTGCAACTGCTCGTCGCTCACCCTGCCAAGGGTACCGAGGCCGGACGGATGCGAAGTCGTGCCGAGTGCGCACGGCAGACTGAAGGCATGGCGAGTCTGCTCGAGCAACTGCAACATGATCTGTCGGCGGCGATCAAAGCCGGCAAGGAGACGGAGAAGTCGACGCTGCGCATGGCGATCGCCGCGGTGAAGAACGCCGCAGTGGCAGGTGACGAAGCAGTGACGTTGAGCGACGAGCAAGTCGTCGGGGTGCTGCAAGCCGAAGCCAAAAAGCGCGCCGAGGCTGCAGACATCTATAAAGAAGCCGGCCGCGTCGACGCCGAGGCGAGCGAGCGCGCCGAACTCGCGGTGCTCGAGCGCTACCTTCCGGCGCGCATGGGCGAAAAAGAACTTCAGGCGATCATCGACGCCGAAATAGCGAGTGCTGCCGCAGCAGGCGCCACCGGACCGGAAGCCATGGGACGGGTCGTTAAAGCGGTGCGCGCCAAGGCGGGGCCTGGTGCCGACGGGGCACAAATCGCCGCGCTCGTCAAAGCTGCTCTCGCCTAACGGATTCGTGCGGCAATGCACGAAGTCTGCCACCTGAGACAATTGACACCTCCCCTCAATGCCCTGTACGGTGGCAATTGGGTCATCCACGACCCATCAACCTCGAGGGGGGAACAAGAAATGAAGCATCTATTCCGAGGTGGTCGCCGCAAGGTGGCTGCCGTCATGGCGGTGGCGCTCGTCGCCTCGCTCAGCCAAGTGGCGCCGACTAGCGCCGCCGAGAAGCCGAAGGCCGGCGGCACGTTGAGTGTCGGCATCTTCGACAGCTTCCCGGGCTATTGCATGGCCGACAACCTGGCGAACTCTTCGCTCATGGCCGCTCGTTCCATTTATGAGACATGGGTCGAGCAGCGCGCCGATGGCAAGATCGTGCCGTACGTGCTCTCCGCAGTGGAGAACAGCGCCGACTTCAAGTCGTGGAAGATGACCGTCCGCGACGGTGTGCAGTTCCACGACGGCACGCCGGTGAACGGTGACGCTCTCGTCACCAACCTGCAGGCGTTGCGCGGTGCGCTGACGCTGCTGGGTCGCGCTCCGAGCCCCGGCACCGCCGGCGGCTTTACCGCCAACATCCAAGACGTCGTCAAAGTGTCCACCAACACGGTGCAGGTCAACTTGTACCGTCCGCAGGTCGACTTCCTGGAGACCTTGTACGCCTCGGGTCGCTTCTTTGTGCGTGCTCCGTCGCAGATCCTCGGTGGTGCCAAGTGCTCCACCACGCCGATCGGCACCGGACCGTTCAAGTTGGTCTCGACCAAGCTGAACGAGCTCGTTGTCGCGAAGAACACCGCCTACTGGCGTGAAGACGCCAACGGCACGCGTTTGCCGTACCTCGATGGCATCACGTTCACCTTCCTGGCGGAAACCGCGAGCCGCGTCAGCGGTCTGAAGAGCAAGTCGCTCGACATCGCGATGTTCACCAGCGCCGGCGAAGTGAAGCAGATTCGCGACTTGCAGAAGAACAAGAACATGACGGTCATCGAGTCGCCCGAGGAGTACTACCCCTCGTTGTGGCTGAACCACCGCATTGCTCCGTTCAACAACAAGAACGCCCGCCTGGCGTTCTCGTATGCGATTGACCGCGTCGACTACAACAAGGTGCGCAACCGCGACTACGTGTCGCCGGCCAAGAGCATCGTCGGCCCGGCCAACATCATGTACAACGAGAAGGGCTTCATCCAGTACGACCTGAAGAAAGCCAAGGATGCCGCCGCTGCGTACAAGACGGAGACCGGCAAGGACCTCGAGTTCTCGTTCCCGTACACCGCAGGTTCGACTGAGTCGCTGGCCAACGCCACGCAGATTCAGAAGTACATGACCGCAGCCGGCATCAAGATGAACCTCCTGCCGCTCACTACGGCAGAGATCATCCAGCGTGCGTTCCCGCAGCAGTTCCAGGCCATGGCCTTGCTGTTGATGGAAGGCACCGGCACCGCGTTCATCGCACCGTTCATCATCAGCGACACCTCGGGTGGCAACCAGGCGCACATCCTGCGCAAGACGCCGCTCGCGGTGCTCTACGGCATCCTCAACCTCTCGGCGTTCCAAGACACCGTCAGCGAAGAGTTGATTTGGCAGGCCAAGGCCACGGCGAACGCCGCCGCGCGCAAGAAGGTCTACCAGCGTGCCACTGAGCAGATTCAGAAAGAGGCTCGCCTCACCACCATCTCGTACCAGAAGTACGCCCTCGCGTACCGCACGAACGTGAAAGGTGTCGGCGAACTCGGCCTGGTCAATGGAGGCGACCGCAAGTTGATGACCAACTTCGGCATCGACTTCACCGGCGTGTGGAAGTCGGGCAAGTAAGCCGAGTCATCTGAAACTCGCGTTGCGCGGGTGGCGGGGCGAAAGCTCCGCCACCCGCGTCGCGTTTAGGGGTGGCGGCTTGCCGTTGAGCATCACCGTCGCCTAGCGTCGCAACGTCACAAGGAGGGGTTGACATGCGTGCAACGTTCTGGCTGCAGCGACTTGCGCAACTGCTCATCACCGTGTTCTTCGTGACCTTCGGTTGCTCGTTGCTCGTGCAACTGCTCCCCGTGTCGCCGGCCGAAATCTTGCTGCCCGTGGGTTCGCCGGAGGAGCGCGAGTTGTTGACCAAAGAGATCGGCCTCGACCGCGGACCGATCGGCTACTACCTGAAATGGCTCGGCGAGTTCGTCACCGGCGACTTCGGCAACATCTACTACTCGGGCGGCACCGAAGAGGTGTCTTCGCGACTGGCGGTTGCGTTTCCGCGTTCGATGCTGCTCATGATTTACACGCAGATTCTCGCTCTGGCGGTCGCGATTCCGCTGGGAATCTGGTCGGCGTATCGAGTGGGCCGGCGTGCCGACAAGGTGATCAGCAACACGCTCTTCACTCTGTCTTCCATCCCGAATTTCGCGGTTGCGCTCGTCTTGGTGCTCTTCGTCGGAGTCCGACTGCAGTGGCTCCCGACGCTCGACTACCAGCCTTACTCGGCGGGCATCTGGGAACACTTCAAGCACATGATCATGCCGGTAGTGAGCCTGAGCGTCGGGTTGATCGCGGCGTACACCCGACTGTTGCGTGCCGACATGATCGCCACGTTGCGCGAGGACTACATCACGATGGCCGCATCAAAAGGCCTCTCGAACAGGCGCATCCTCTGGCGACACGCGTTTCGTCCGTCGAGCATCACGCTCTTCACTTCGGCAGCATTGAACATGGGCGGTCTGATTGGTGGCGCCATCGTCGTCGAGACGATCTTCGCCACCTATGGGGTGGGCTTCGAGGTGTTCGCAGCCATCAACGGTCGTCAGTACATCGCGTTGCAGTCGATCGTCGGACTCATTTCGATGTTCTACGTTCTGTTCAACGTGGTAATCGACGTGGCGGCCGGGTTCGTTGATCCGCGCACGAGAGACAGGCGCGTGAATGCGTAAGAAATACACGATTCCCACCTGGTTCGCCTTTGGTTGGCTCGGCTTGGCCGTGTTTCTCGCCATATTCGGCTCGTTCTTGCCCGTCGACGGGTATCAGGTGATCCACGGCGACTTCATCGACTCGCCGCCCTTCACGCCCGGCCACTGGTTCGGCGTCGACTCCAACGGCTACGACATCTTCTCGGGCATCATCAACGGCGCTCGTCTCTCCGTATTCATAGCTCTTGTGAGCGTGGGTCTCGGCGGGGCCATCGGTAGCGCGCTCGGTATTTCTGCCGCTTACTACCGCGGTCGCTACGACTCGTTCGTCAACACCACATTCAACGTCGTGCTCTCAGTGCCCAACCTCGTGCTCGCGCTTGCGCTGGTGGCCGTGCTCGCCACCAACGTCGACATCAACGAGGCGGTGCCGACATGGCGGCGACTCGCGACGCTGGTCATCTCGCTGACCGTGGTGATCATCCCGATTCTCGGGCGCATCGCCCGTGCAGCGACGCTTGCTTGGTCGGGCCGTGAGTTCGTCGTCGCCGCACGCTCGATGGGCATGCGCGACCGCGACATCATCTCTCGCCACATCGTTCCGAATGTGCTGCCTGCGCTCATTGCCGTGGGCTTTCTTGCGGTCGGCGTGGTGATCATCGCCGAGGCATCGTTGTCGCTGCTCGGAGTCGGCATCCCCGACGGCGCATCGTGGGGTGGCTTGATCGCGCGCGGCCGCAACGACCTCGAATACAACCCGCACGCGCTCTACATTCCGATCATTGCGCTTGCGTTCACGGTGATCAGCACCAATCACGTGGGCGACGTGTTGCGCGGCAAGCTCGACGGACGCGAGGGTCGCCTGTGACCACAATGATGTCGATCAAAGATCTGCACGTGAAGTTCGCGACGCCGTTCGGCTCACTCGAAGCCGTTCGCGGTGCGAGCCTCGACATTCCGGCTGGCATGAGCGTCGGCGTGGTCGGCGAGTCCGGCTCGGGCAAGACCGTGATGTGCCGCGCGTCGATGGGGCTCTTGTCGGGCTCCAACGTGCAGCGCGAGGGCACGGTCATGTTCGACGGCAAGGAACTCACATCGATGACGCGTGACCAGGTGCGCAACGAGTTCGGCACCGGCATGGCGATGATTTTCCAAGACCCGATGACTGCCCTCAACCCGGTGCGTCGCATCGGCACACAGATTTCCGAGAGCCTGCGGGTGCGCCTCGGCATGGACAAGAAAGCGGCGATGGCGCGCAGCGCCGAGTTGCTGTCGTTCGTACGCATTCCCGACCCCGAGGCGATGCTGAAGAAGTTCCCGTACCAGCTCTCGGGCGGCATGCGCCAACGCGTGATGATCGCCATCGCCATCTCGTGCAACCCCAAGTTGTTGTTTGCCGACGAGCCGACGACCGCACTCGATGTGACGGTGCAGGCGCAGATTTTGCAACTGCTCTCCGATCTGCGTCGCGACCTGAAGATGTCGATGGTGCTGATCACCCACGACCTCGGCGTCGTCGCGAACCACACCGACTTTGTGGCGGTGATGTATGCCGGCGAGATCGTCGAGCAGGCGAGCACCGCCGAGCTGTTCGCCAACATGAAGATGCCCTACACGGAGGCGCTGCTCAACTCGATTCCGAACATCGAGATGAAGAGCGGCGCGCGCCTGAAAGTCATTGAGGGTCGTTTGCCCAGCCCGGTCGATCGCCCGAAAGGCTGCGGTTTCGTCACGCGCTGCACCTACGCGCAGCAAAAGTGCCACGACGAGCACCCGCCGCTCGTCGACGCCGGCAACGGGCACCTGTATCGCTGCTGGTTCCCGCTCGGCCACACCATCGCGAGGAAGCAATAGTGGCCGGCTCGGGCGTGGCGCACATGCGCAACAATGACGACGTCGTGCTTGAAGTTCGCGACCTCGTCGTCGAGTTCAAGGTGGGCGGCGGGCGTGTGGTGAACGCGGTGTCGAAGATCAGCTTCGACGTCTGTCGCGGTGAGACGTTGGCCGTGGTGGGCGAGTCGGGCTGTGGCAAGACCACCCTCGGCAAGGCGGTGCTGCAGTTGCCGCCGCCGAACTCGGGTGATGTGATTTTCGAAGGAACCAACCTGACGAAGCTGCCGAAGGAGCAGTTGCGTTCGGCGCGCACCGCGATGCAGATGGTCTTCCAAGATCCGATCTCGTCGCTCGACCCGCGCATGACCGTGCGCGACCTCATCGAAGAGCCGTTGTGGATTTGGGAACGCGGCGACGAGGCCGCGCGCGCCGCGAAAATCAACGAACTGCTGAACAATGTGGGTCTCGATCCGAACCTCGTGCTCGACCGCCGCTCGTACGAGTTCTCCGGCGGGCAATGCCAGCGCATCAGCATCGCCCGCAGCCTGGCGCTCGAGCCGCGCATGCTGATTTGCGACGAGCCAGTGAGCGCGCTCGACGTGAGCATCCAGGCGCAGATTCTCAACCTGCTGCAAGACATGAAAGACCGCTATGGCCTGACGATGATCTTCATCAGCCACGACCTCGCAGTCGTGAAAGCAGTGAGCAACCGCATCATGGTGATGTACCTGGGCAAGATTTGCGAGGTCGGCTCACCCGACGCGATCTACACGCGCCCCGCGCACCACTACACCAGTGCGCTCATCGGCTCGGTGCCGATTCCCGACCCGACGCGCAAGAAGACCACCGTTCCGCTGCAGGGCGAGCCGCCCTCGCCGGTGGCGCCGCCCTCGGGATGTCGCTTCCGCACGCGCTGCCCGGCCGCCACCGAGAAGTGCGCCGCCGAAGAACCGCAGTTGCGCGAGGTGTCGCCCGGCCAGTTCGTGGCCTGCCACCACCCGCGCGGTTGATGCGGGCGGGGGCGGGTTGCCCGCGCGGCTGAGTTCAGCCCCTCGATCTTTCATTAACTTCTCGTTCGCTTCGTCGTATGACGACCGTCACCTCGTGTTATCGTGTAGGCGATTCGAACCGAATGGCGGTTCGAAAAGGGGAGAAACACTCAATGAAAAAGCAAGTAGCAAAGCTCGTCGCGGGGCTCACCGTCGCGGCGCTCGCTGCGCTGTCGATGCCGACCACTTCGGGTGCTGCAGCAACGCTGCGCATCTGGGCCGACGCCGACCGCAAGGCGTCCGTCGAGAAGGTGGCCAACGCTTGGGGCAAGAAGGCTGGCGTGACGGTCACCGTCGTGCAGAAAGACTTCGGCAAGATCCGCGACGACTTGAAGACCGTCGACTTGGCAACTGCACCCGACGTCATCGTCGGTGCGCATGACTGGGTCGGCGAACTCGCCGCAAACGGTTCGGTCATCCCGTTGACCGTCTCGAAGTCGGCTTCCGCCAAGATTCCGTCGTATGCGCTTGACGCGTTCTCATACGCAAACGCCAAGGGCAACAAGGTCGTCTACGGTGCGCCGGTCGCGTTGGAGAACGTCGGACTCGTGGTGAACACCAAGGTCGCCAAAGTCCCGACCTCGTTCGCCGACATGGAGAGCCAGGCGCTCGCATTCCAGAAGAAGGCCGCAGGCAACTTCGGCCTCGTCATCCCTGGTGGCGACGCGTACCACAACTATCCGTTGTTCTCGGGCCTCTGCGGCTACGTGTTCGGCAAGGATGCCAAAGGCAACCTCGACCCGAGCGACGTGGGCGTCGGCAACGCGAAGTTGCTCGCCAACGCTGGCGACATCGATAAGTGGAACAAGTCGGGTCTGCTCTCTTCGAAGGTCGACTACGGCGTGGCGAAGAATGCCTTCCTCGCCGGCAAGGCCGCCTTCTGGGTGACTGGTCCGTGGGAGAAGGACACGCTTGAAAAGAGCGGTCTGAAGATCAAGATCGTGCAGATGCCGAAGAACAAGTGTGACTCGGTGCCGTTCCTCGGCGTGCAGGGCTTCATGGTGACCAAGTTCGCCAAGAGCCACGGCGTGGAGAGCCAGGCGCGCGATCTCGTCGGCAACTACATGTTGTCGGCGGGCGCACAGACCCAACTCTCTTCGGAGAACGGTCGCGCACCGGCCAACACCGACTCGGCCGCACAGATCGACGACGCGTTGCTCAAGCAGTTCGCTGCTGCGGGCAAGGGCGGCGTCCCGATGCCGAACATCCCCGAGATGAGCTCGGTGTGGGGCGACCTCGGCACCGCGTGGACGAACGTGTTCAAGGGCGCTGATGCGACACCGGCGAAGGCCGCGTTCCGCACCGCCGGAAAGAACATCGTCGCCAAGATCGGCTGACGAGTTCACCACTCGCAAAGAGCGGGGCGGGGGTCGCTGAGACCCCCGCCCCGTTTGCGTATGCGAGAGTAAATGTTTAGGGGAGTCACGTGACCGCTACTCACACCACGAAGTACCGCCCGTCGTTCTTGGCGTGGCTCATCTCGCTGTTCTCCGGGGTCGGTGGCCTCATCGCGAAAATCGTGATGCTATGCATCTTGAACGGCATCACCGGATGGGCGATCATCGTGATGTTCACCCAAGACCGCGCCGTGTGGGCGCTTTCCACGCTGGCCGTGCTCGCCGCGATCGACTTCGTGTACTTGGTCCCGAATCGAATGTTGCCGGCGAAATTCATCGTGCCCGGCAGCGTGCTGCTCATTGCCTACCTGATTGTGCCGATTTTTTTCACCATCAATACCGCGTTCCAGAAGTATTCGACGGGTCACGTGCTCACGAAAGCCGAGGCCATCGACACCAACATCGTGCAGAACGTGGTGCAAGGAGACCGGTTCTTCATGATGGTGCCGACCCGCGACCAAGCAGGGGAGTTGGTGCTTGTGTTGGTCGACGACACCACCGGCCAGGCATACCTCGGACGTGCGTCGGGCCTGGAAGATATTGACCCGACGAGCGTGTCGGTGGACGACTTCGGATACCTCGTGCCGCCGCCCGGATTCACCGCAATCGAAGGCGAGGAGCTCTTTGCCATCGACGCCGAACTCGCGGCGTTCGTCGTGCCGCTTGAAGGCGGCGGCGAGATTCGCGCCGAAGGCGTCTCGGGCGCCTACGACTCGGTGCCGGGTTTCGAGTACGACCCCGTACGCGACGTGCTGGTGGCGACCGACACCGGCGACGCGTTCGCCGACAACGGCCGCGGCTCATTCGAGAACGCGCAAGGTGAGCAGCTCGTCGTCGGCTGGCGCGAGTACATCGGATTCGAGAACTTCACTGCGGTCGTCACCAACCCGATGGTGCGCCAACCGTTCTTGCGCGCGTTCGTGTGGACCGTCATCTTCGCCGCATCGACGGTGCTGATCTCGTTCGCGATCGGGTTGTTCATCGCCAAGGTGCTCGACAAGCCGAAGCTGCGCATGAAGCGTCTCTACCGCTCGATGCTCGTGGTGCCCTACGCCGTGCCGGGTTTTCTCTCGCTGCTCGTCTTCAAGGGCCTCTTGAACGAGGACTACGGTCTCATCAACAAACTGCTGCCGTTCGACCCGCCGTGGTTGTTCGACCCGTGGTGGGCGCGAATCTCGGTGATTCTTGTGTCGGTGTGGTTGACGACGCCGTATTTCATGCTCGTGTGCATGGGTGCCTTGCAGTCAATTCCGACCGAATTGGTTGAGGCAGCGCGCGTCGACGGGGCGGGCCGCTGGCAGGTGTTCAACAAGGTGACGCTGCCGTTGTTGCTCGCGGTGGTTACGCCGTTGCTCATCGCATCGTTCGCGTACAACTTCAACAACTTCAACAACGTGTACCTGCTCACCGGCGGCGGGCCCTCGGTCGACGACCAGGGCGTCGCCGGCGCCACCGACATCCTCATCTCGTACACCTACAAACTCGCCTTCGAGAGCGGCAAAGGCCAGGACTACGGCCTTGCGAGCGCAATCTCGATCTACATCTTCTTCATCGTCGCGGCCATGTCGGCGAGCGGATTCTTGCGCTCGAAGGCTCTGGAGAACATGAAGTGAGCGACCCGACGCAACGGCGCGGCGACCATTGGTGGCGCCATCTCGTGATTTGGGTGGTGATCTGCTTTGCCGTCTTTCCGCCGCTCTATGTGGTGACGGCCGCATTTAACGGCGACCAGACGTTGTCGGGCTCGAGCCTCATTCCGCGGTCGTTCACGTTCGAGAACTTCAAAGGTCTCTTCGTGCAGAAAGAAGGCGGAGCCGAGGTCTTCTTCGTACGCTGGTTCCGCGCATCGGTGATCATTGCGGTGCTGAATGCGTTTTTCACCGTGTTCATCGGCGCCCTCGCCGCCTATGCCTTCTCGCGCTTCCGCTTCCGCGGCCGGCGTATGGGGATGTTGTTCTTGTTGCTCATCCAGATGTTCCCGGGTCTGTTGAACCTCGTCGCGATCTACCTCATCGTGTTGCGCACCGGCGAAGTGGTGCCCGCGCTCGGACTCAACAAATTGACCGCGCTTCTCGTGGTGTATCTCTCGGGCGCGATGAGCGTGAACCTGTGGTTGATGAAGGGCTTCTTCGACTCGATCCCGGCCGAGCTCGACGAGTCGGCGCGCGTCGACGGTGCGACACCCGCACAGATTTTCTGGGGCGTCATCCTGCCGCTGGCAGTGCCGGTCTTGTCGGTGGTGGGCATGTTCTCGTTCGTCGGCACGTTGAACGAGTTCATCACGGCGAGCGTGCTGCTCGAGACGGTCGACAACTTCACGCTGCCGCTCGGACTGCAAGCTTTCGTCGGTACGAATTTCGAAGAGAACTGGGGCTCGTTCGCCGCCGGCGTGCTCATCGCGCAGATTCCCGCGATCATCGGGTTCGTCTTCGTGCAGAAATACATCATCTCTGGCCTGACGCAAGGGTCGGTCAAGGGATGACCTCACCTACATCACTGCACGCAGTGCTGTACGCACCGCACCACGACGGTTCTTCGGTTTATGTCGAGCGCACCGATTGGCGCCTCGGCGGTCGCGCTCGGGTCCGTGTGCGCGTGCCGCACCGCGCGGGCGTCGACGAGGTGGCCGTTCGCTACACCCACGACGGCGAGCAGGCGTGCATGGAGATGTCGCGAGAAGGCGACGACGCTGCGGCGGCGTGGTGGGCCTTCGACGTGCCGCTCACCAACCCGTTGGTGTCGTACCGGTTCTTGCTTTCGTCGAACGGCAACCCCGACTCGTGGCTCAATGCGACCGGGCTGCACCGACACGACACACCTGACGCCGATGACTTCGTGCTGCGCGTCGACGCGGAGTATCCGCAATGGCCGACCAAGTCGGTGGTGTATCAAATCTTCCCCGACCGCTTTGCGACGAGCGACCTCGATGTCGCCACGCCCGAATGGGCGCGCCGCCGAACGTGGTCAGACTTGCCGCAAGGCCCCGACTGGAGCAGCGAACTGTTCGGCGGCGACTTCTACGGGGCTGCCGAGCATCTCGACCACGTTGCTCGACTAGGTGCCGACGTGGTCTACCTCACCCCGTTCTTCACCGCCCGCAGCGCGCACCGCTACGACGCGGCCACCTTCGACGAAGTCGACCCGCTGCTGGGCGGCAACGCCGGCTTGGAGGCCCTCACCAAGCAGGCGCACGCCTGGAACATGCGCGTGATGGGCGACCTCACGCTCAATCACTGCGGGGTCGCCCACTCGTGGTACCAGTCGGCGATCTCTTCACCCGAGGCAGTCGAGCGCTCGTACTTCTACTTCGAACCTGACGCCACCGGCGCGCTGCAACCCGCCACGTGGCTGGGGGTGAGCTCGCTCATCAAACTGAACTTCGCCAGTCGCGCACTGCGCGACGTGGTGTACGGCCATCGCGACTCCATCGCGCGGCGATGGCTGCGCGGCGACAACGGGCTCGACGGCTGGCGCATCGACGTGGCGAACATGATGGCGCGCCGCGCCGCGCACGATGTGTCGCACGAGGTCTCGCGCGAGTTCGTCGCGAAGTGCGCCGACGCGAAGCCCGACTCGTACGTGGTCGGCGAGCACTTCCAAGATGGTCGCAACGATCTCGCGCGCGGCGGTTGGCACGGCATCATGGCGTATTCCGCCTTCACGCGGCCGGTGTGGGCGTGGTTGCGCGCCGCCGAAATGCCCGAAGGATTCCCGCGCTCGTTCCTCGGGTCGGCATTCGGTGTGCCGCGTCGCGACGGGGTGGCGATGGTCGAGGCGATGCGCGCGTTCACCGCGGGCGTGCCGTACGACGCCGTGTTGCGCTCGTGGCTGATTCTCGACAGCCACGACACGCCGCGCTTCCATGTGCTCGCTGGCGACCGCGCGCGCACGAAAGTGGGCGTCGGCCTGCAGATGACCATGCCCGGGGTGCCGATGGTGTGGATGGGCGACGAGATCGCCCTCGGCGGCACCACCTGCGGCGAAGACTCGCGACGCCCGATGCCCTGGGGTCGCGAGTCGGAGTGGGACGGCGATCTCTTCGACTGGTACGCGCGTTGCATCGCGCTGCGCCGCGCCAGCGATGCGCTGGCAACCGGGTCGCTGCGCTGGCTGCACGTCGCACCCGATGTGGTGGTGTATCTGCGCGAGACGAAAAACGACCGCATCCTGTGCCTCGCTGCGCGCGCAGTGCACGCACCCGTGCAGATCGCCGCCGAAGATCTCGGATGCGAACGGATGTCGACGCTCCTCGGTACAGATCCGACGGTGCTCGACGGAAGAGTGGTGCTGCCTGCGAGCGGCCCTGCATTTCACGCGTGGCGGCTCGACGGCTCTGCGCAAGTTCGTACACCATTACACACAACGGAGGCAGCACATGGCTGAAGTCAAATTCGCGAACGTCGACAAGGTGTTCGACAATGGAGTGAAGGCGGTGTCAGACCTCACGCTCGACGTGCGCGACGGTGAATTCCTCGTCTTGGTCGGGCCGTCGGGCTGCGGCAAGACCACGGCACTGCGGATGATCGCCGGACTTGAGGCGATCTCGTCCGGCGAAGTGTCGATTGGCGGCAACGTGGTGAATAATCTCACCTCCAAAGACCGCGACATCGCGATGGTGTTCCAGAACTATGCGCTGTACCCGCACCTGTCGGTCGCCGACAACATCGCGTTCGGCCTGCGGTTGCGCAAAGAACCCAAGGAGAAGATCGCGAGCCAGGTGGAGTGGGCGGCCAAGCTGCTCGACCTCGAGCCGTATCTCAATCGTCGGCCGAAGGAACTTTCGGGCGGCCAGCGCCAGCGCGTCGCGATGGGCCGCGCCATCGTGCGCCAGCCGAAGGTGTTCTTGATGGACGAGCCGCTCTCCAACCTCGACGCGAAATTGCGCGTGCAGATGCGCGCCGAGATCTCCAACTTGCAGAAGCAACTCGGCACCACGACCATCTACGTCACGCACGACCAGGTGGAGGCGATGACGATGGGCGATCGCGTCGCGGTGATGAGCATGGGCGTGCTGCAACAGGTCGCCGAGCCGCAGGTGCTCTACGACATGCCCGACAATCTGTTCGTCGCCGGATTCATCGGCACGCCGCCGATGAATCTTTTCCGTGCGCGACTCGTGCGCGACGGTGAGTACGTGGCCGTCGAACTCGCAGGCACGAAGATTCCGCTGCCCAAAGACCGCGCGTGGAGGTATCCACGACTTGCCGAATACGCCGGACGAGAAGTCGTGCTCGGCGTGCGAGCCGAAGACGTGTACGCCGCCGAACTGAAGAGCGACTGGCCGGCCATCAAGGGCCGCCTCGGATTGCTCGAGGCGTTGGGTTCATCGCAGATGGGTTATCTGCATATCGACGCGACCAAGGTGTCGACCACCACCACCGCCCAACAGGCGCAGGCGAGCACGACTCGCCCCGAAGATCTGCACACCGAGGCTGCCAGCAGCTTCGTCACGAATCTCGTCGCCTTCTTCCCGCCGCGCATGCCGCTCAAGATCAACACCGACGTGAATGTCGCTCTCGACTCCGCCAACCTCCACTTTTTTGACGCTGACTCCGGTGCTGCGCTTCGTTAGACATCTCGTCGTTGTCGCGTCGCTCGTCGGCGTGGCGGCGTGCGCGGCCAGCGACACGGCCGATGATGGCGCAACCGACAGCGCATCGCAGTCTGATTCGACGACTGCGCCGGGCGCACAGCCCGCCCCTGGTTCGCCCGAGGAGGCCGCGCTGATCGAGTCGCTCGCCGCGCCGATCGTCTATTCCGACTTTGCGTCGCGCGTCGTGTATTTCGTGATGACCGACCGCTACGCCAACGGCGACACGGCAAACGACTCGGGCTTCGTGACCGGGCCGCGAAAAGTCACCGGCTTCGACCCGACCGACATCGGCTTTTTTCACGGCGGCGACCTGAAGGGCTTGACGGGCGGCTGCACCGACCCCAAGACGGGCTTGCAGCGCCTCGCCGACCTCGGCTTCAACGGCATCTGGATCACCCCGCTCGTCGTGCAGCGCACCGTGCAGGGCGACAGCGCGGCGTACCACGGCTACTGGGGCGTCGACTTCACCACCATCGACCCGCGCTTCGGCACCGAAGACGATCTGCGTGCATTCGTCGACTGCGCGCACTCGCTCGACATGAAGGTGTATCTCGACGTGGTCGTCAACCACACCGGCGACGTGATTCTGCTGGTGGGTGGAAGCGGATTCGTCGAAGAGCCCGAGCCCGCGTACGAGGCGTTCGTGCTGCCGGTCGACGTCGACGCAAAGAAACCGGCGTGGATGAACGACACCGCGAACTACCACAACCGCGGCGACATCAACTGGGGAGGCTGCAGCCAGGCCTGCATCGAGCAGGGTGACTTCTCGGGTCTCGACGATTTGTACACCGAGAAGCCCGAAGTGGTCGACGGCCTCGCCGAAGTGTTCGGCAGTTGGATCGAGCGATTCAAGTTCGACGGATTCCGCGTCGACACCGCGCGCCATGTCGACCGCAAGTTCTACGAGCGGTGGGTGCCCCAGATTCTCGCGGCTGCGAAATCGGCGGGCGTCGACGACTTCGAGATCTTCGGCGAGACGTGGATCACCGAACCCATCACGCAGAGCGTGTACGAACGCGAGTGGGGAATCCCCAACCATCTCGACTTTCCGCTCTACGACGCACTCGGTCGCTACGCCGGCGGCCTTGTCGGCGGTGGGCCCGTGATGCTGCGGCTCGAAGACGACGATTATTCGCGCACTGCCGACGGTCGTGCGCCGACACCCGGCACGTTCATCGGCAACCACGACATCGGGCGCACCGCCACCGTGATCAAGTCGCAGTCGGGCGCCGAGGGGGAGGAGTTGTTGCGGCGCGTGAACCTGGCGCACAGCCTGCTGTATCTGCTGCGCGGTGCACCGATCATCTACTACGGCGATGAGTACGGCATCATGGGCACCGGCGGCGACAAAGAGGCGCGCCAAGATCTCTTTGCCACGCAAGTCACGTCGTGGCAGACGCAAGAACGCGTCGGCAGCAAGCCGATCGGCACCGGTTCGTCGTTCGACGTGACCGCGCACCCGGTCGGCGAACACCTGCGCGAACTCGCGCGCCTGCGCCGCGAGAATCCCGTGCTGTGGCGCGGCGCCACGTTGCCGCGCGAGCGCGGTGACGGCGCGATGGTCATCAGCCGATTCGACTTGGCCGATCGGCGCGAGTTCCTCGTGCTCTCCAACAACTCGCGCGATGCTGTGACACTCGACGTGCCCACATCGTCACCCGGTGCTTCGTTCGAGCCGCTGTGGGGCGAGGTCGCGAAGGCAACTTCGTCAGCTGACGGATTCGTGACGCTCACGATTCCTGCGTTGTCGGCGGCGGTCATGCGTGCCGACACGCAGTACGAGCTCGTGAAGTCGGCGCCGGTCATCGCGGTCGCCGAGGACGATTTCAGTGATCTCTGGTTGATCTCCGCCGAGACCTCAGAGTCGCCGCAAGAAGTCTCGTTCATGATCGACGATGGTTCGGGCTGGCGACGATTGAGCGTCGACGACTCGGCGCAGTACCGCGGGTTCGTGTCGCCCGAATCTCTCGCCCCCGGTGCATCGGCGCGCGTCGTCGCGGTGTCGCGGTTCGCCGACGGAACGCTGCTGCGTAGTACCGTCGTGACTTTCAAGAACTCGAGGTAGGCGATCGATGGCGAACAACGACTGGTGGCGTCAGGCCGTGGTGTACCAGATTTATCCGAAGTCGTTCGCCGACGGCAATGGCGACGGCGTGGGCGACCTGCCCGGCGCGATATCGCGACTTGATTACCTGCGCGACCTCGGCGTCGACGCCGTGTGGTTCAGCCCGATCTTCCCGAGTCCGCAGTGCGACGGCGGTTACGACGTGTCGGACTACCGCGACATCGACCCGCTCTTTGGCACCATCGCCGACGCCGAGCAATTCATCCGCGAAGCTCACGCTCGCGGCATCCGCGTCATTCTCGACGTGGTGCCCAACCACTCGAGCAGCCAGCACCGGTTCTTCCAAGAGGCGCTGCGCACGCCGCCCGGCTCGCCGGCCTGGCAGCGCTACCACTGCCTGCGTGGCAAGGGTGCCAACGGCGAATTGCCGCCCAACAACTGGCAGTCGATTTTCGGCGGCATCGCATGGACTCGCATCACCGACCAGACCGGCGCACCGACCGGCTGGTGGTACCTGCACCTCTTTGACTCCGGACAACCCGACGTCAACTGGGACCATCCCGACATCGTGCGTGAATTCGACGACACGCTGCGGTTCTGGTTCGACCGCGGCGTCGACGGAATCCGCATCGACGTGGCACAGGGGATGATCAAAGAAGCCGGGTATCCCGACGTGCTCGATCGCAACGATCCCGCGCTGCTCGACCCGCATGCGCGACCGTACTTCGACCAACCCGGCGTGCACGACGTGTACCGCCGCTGGCGCAAGATCGCCGACGAATACGACCCGCCGCGCGTGTTCGTCGCCGAAGCGTGGCTCGATACTCCCGAGAAGCGCGCCCGCTACTTGCGACCCGACGAGCTGCACACCGGCTTCAACTTCGACCTGCTCACCGCCGAGTGGGACGGCGACAAGTGGCGTCGAATCATCACCGACTCAATGGCTGCCGACGCACTCGTCGGTGCACCCACCACCTGGGTCACCGAGAATCACGACGTGCGCCGCGCGCCGACCCGCTACGGCGGGCGAGTGGTGCACCGTGAGATTGCGACGCCCGAACACCTCGCACTCGGTCGCGTGCGCTCGCTCGCCGCGATGCACACGATTCTCGCCCTGCCCGGCACCACGTATCTCTTCAACGGCCAAGAACTCGGGCTCGAAGAAGTCATCGACTTGGACGACGCCGAGCGCGAAGATCCGCACTTTCATCGCACCAAGGGCGAGCACCTCGGCCGCGACGGCTGCCGCGTACCGATGCCGTGGCGTCGCACGGGTGTTGGTCTCGGGTTCGGGCCCGACTCGGGCAAGGGTCCGTGGTTGTCGCAGCCGAAGCACTGGTCGGGTCTCTCCGTCGAGGCACAAGTGAGCGACTCGACCTCGACATTGTCGCGAGTGCGCGCGGCCATCGCCGTGCGCCGGGTGCGACAGGCACTGCTGCGCGGCGACTTTGCGTGGGAAGAGAGTCTCTGCCGAGACGGCATCGTGGCGTTTCGTCGCAGCTTGCGCGGCGAAAAGACCGTGCTGTGCGTGGCGAACATGGGTGCCAACGACACGCCCGTCGTGCACGGCGAGTTGCTGTGCGCCTCCGGCGACGTGCGCGGCAACGCTGCCGGC
>VFQT010001173.1_pt1 | contig 33140 bp, 18 predicted proteins | sample 3512381 | NCBI WGS metagenome assembly VFQT01 (sample SAMN10412376, study PRJNA504923) | tailings metagenome | isolation source: Relicate 2 Philex TSF3 active mining site | place: Philippines: Tuba, Benguet | collected 2017-08-29 | reverse complement strand
GTCACGCCACAGAGACCCGAAGTCGAGCTTCATCTTGAACTCCCCCTTTGTGACTACCTCACGATGACCACATCGGAGGCGCCGCGCCCGAAGGTCTCGGGCGAGTACATCTCCTCCGCTTTGGGCGGCGGGACGACGAACTCACCTGGCGTCGTCGCCCGCGCATAGTAGGTATAGGTATAGACACCCTCCCAGAGAAGGGTCGTGAAGGCCTCCGCGCGCTCGTCGCGGAGATTTTCGTGCTGATACCAGGGGCCCCACCACCAGTAGTAGCGGCCGCGACCGAGGTCGCCCGTGTCCCAGGCCCCGCCGTGCTCGTCGTCGTTGCGTCCTGGGGTCTTCTGGGTCCCCTGTAGCTCGGGGTTCAGCGCCTCGAGACCCGCGGGCATCGGGTCGACGAGGGCGACGTGGTAGCGGCGGTCTTCGGTGTGCATCGTGAGCTTCACCTTGACGCGCGCGCCCGCCCTGATGACCCAGCGACCTTCGCTGTCACGGGTGACGTCCTTCGGGTCGTCGACGCCTTCGTAGACGCGCTCGACGAAGAAGCCGTGGTTGCTCGGGGCGAGCTTCAGTGACTTCGGCGCATAGCGCATGCCGATGCGGTAGTACATGCGGCCCGGACCGTCCTTGAAGAGCGTGAGGTCTGCCTTGCCGCCGAGGTCTGCGAGCTTCTGCATCGGCACATCGATTTGATGCCGCTCGGTCGTGCGGCCCTTGAAGGTGTGCTCACCGGCGAAAAGGGCTCCGAGCCAGGCGCGGGCCTTGAAGTTCGGGACCTCTTTTTCATAGGTGTTGAAATAGAGGTCGAGGCCGAGCAGCACCCACGCGTTCTCCTGGGTCGAGCCCCAGCGGCCCTGCTTGCGGTGGCCGAGCAGCCCGCGGACGAGCTTCGGGATGAGGTCGGACTTCGGTTGGTCCTTGATGAGGCCCTCGAGGAGGAGGCCGTCCACGCGGCGGTCCGAGTGGAGCAACAAGTAGGCGCCGTCACCGTATGAAGTCACGAAGTGAGCAGCCCCGGCGGTCTCACTCACTCGATTATTGAGATGCTTGCGAATCGAGACAAGTGTCGCCTCGTCCTTGCCGGCATGAGAGACTGGATAGAGCCAGCCGACGAGTTCGAGGTTTGCCTTATCGGCGCCGCCCTCGGCGACTAGGAGCTGCGAGGCGCGTTTGGCATCGACGTCGCCCGCGAGCGCACGGACATAGAGGGCATAGCTCTCGATCGTGCGCTTGTAGCTCTCGGTGTACCACTCGCGGGTCATGTGGCTGCGGATGTCCCGGAGGTAGGCGAGCGCCCGACGAATCATGTCCTCGGGAACATCGAAGCCCTTCTCCTTGGCGCGCAGCAGCGCATGCGTCACATGCACCGTGAGGAAGGGCCAGGTCTCCTGATCGCGGCGCCAGAAGGCAAAGCCACCGTCATAGGCCTGCATGCCCCGGAGTCTCGTGAGGTCTCGATCGACGCTCGCGATCATCGCCTCGGGTTTGGGCAATCCGTCGGCCTTGAACGCGGTCAGCACGTCTTTGAGAGCCGCGAGCGACATGAGGCGTGAGGAGATCTGCTCGCTGCACTCGTAGGGGTAATTGACGAGGTAGACGATGGCGTCGGTCAGCGCCTGGAGCTGGGTCGAACTCGTCTGGATCTCGAGCCCGCCAAAGCTCGTCTGGACCTCGCCCGGGAGCGCCACGGGCTGCTTGATGCCGCCCTTGTCGATCTCTCCATAAGTCGCAAAGGCCTCGGTCGTGGCCGGCGTCCACACGGGGAGCTTCACCTCGGCGGCGTCCGCCCAGCGACCGCTGACGACGCCCGTTTGGAAGCGCGCGACACCAGGCTTCGCTGCGGCCATCGGCATGCGCACCTCGACGCGATCGTTCGCGGGCACCTTCACCTTGCGACCACCGCCGTCAGTCACGGTCGCGTTCGTCGCCCGGAGCGCGACCATCACCTCGAGAGGGGCGTCGGTCTGGTTCTGCAGGACGATGGGCAGCTCGAAGCGGTCACCGAAGTTGAGGAAGCGAGGCGGGGACATCCGCACCATGAGGGGCAGGCGCGCGGTGATGTTCGACTCGCCCTTGCCGAAGTGCTTCGGACCCGAGAGTGCCACGGCCACGACGCGATAGCGCGTGAGGTTGTCCGGCATCTTCACGGGCACGTTCAGCACACCCGAGGCGTCGGTCTTGCCGTCGGGGAGGAAGAGCGCGAGTGCATCGAAGTTCTTTCGCACGGCGATGGGACCCGCCGCAGGGCCTGCTCCGCCTTCGCCTGGTGCCTCGGCCTCGGCGGCCGCCATGGCTGATGGCGCTGGCATGACCCCCCCCGCGAAGCCCTCCCCATCGGCGGACTTCATCATCCGCATCGACTCTTCCTTCTTCTCTATCGCTTGTGCAGCGAGCTCCATCGCGGCGCCCATGTTGCCATTAGCCCCGTAGAGCTCCGAGAGGGCCGCGAGCATGACGTTCTCGCGGAGCTGTCGCGCCTGGACGGATTCGTTGCGGTGGCCGTAGAAGGCAAAGACCGGGTCTGGATACGCGTGGCCCGTCAGCGCAAGCACCGACTCGTCGACGACGACGACGGCGACCTCGGCGTTCTCGACCGGCTTGCCAGAGGCGTCCCTGACCTTCACGGCGACCGATGTCTCGGCGCCTGGCTCGACCTTCGGGGTCGCAGGTGTCACTTCGACCGCGAGCCTTCTGAGCGTCGGAGGCACGGAGAGCGAGAGCGACCCCATGGCGTAGGCTGGACGCTTCGGCAGGTTCGGGTTTGGCTTGCCGTCATCTCCAACACGATCGGCCTCACCGTTGAGATAGACCGAGAGCCCGAGGTTCGGGATCATCCACTCCTCGATGGGGATGGAAATCTTCGCAGAGCCCTCCTTCAACACAAAGGGTGTCTCCACGGCGACCCCATCGCGGACGGTCAAATAGACGCCCGAGCCCTTCGAGAACGGCGCCTGGACGAGCACTTCGGCGGTCTCACCGGGCTCGTACTTCTGCTTGCTCGGGATGAGAGTGAGCGACTCGCGCTCGAGATCGCGGTTCGCCGGCACCTTGCCACCCGGGACCCAGACCGAGAGCGAGGTCGTGTTCGGGCGCTTGTCCTTGTCTTCGATTCGGGCGGTGATGCGATGACGCCCACCCTCCTTCGGCGTGAACTTGCAGCGGACGGCATCTTTCGCGGAGACCACCTTGCAGGTCTCGCGGTCTTCCTCGACCTCGATCCACTCCTTTTTCACCTTGCGCCAGTCGAGCCTCACGATCTCGACCTCGACCGGGATGTCCGCCTGCCGATTGCCGTCGATGTTCACAGCGATCACATCGAGCTCGATCGGGCGTCCCTGCTCGACGAAATAGCGCTCGACCTTGAGTCCGACATAGACCGACGAGGGATGGACGAGGATCGAAGACGAGGTCGACCAGGTCTGCCGATTGACGTCCTCGACCGTCGCTTCGGCCATGACCGACACCGGGCGCGGCGGGTTCACTCCCTTGAAGTCGAGTGCCACCGTGTGGGTGCCCGAGGCATCGGTCATCCCCGAGAGGCTCTGCTGCGCGGTCTGCCAGCCACCATCGCGACCATTCCAGTCCCACCACGGGGTCCACTGACCAAAGACGAACTCGTCATTGTTCGGCGGCGCATAGCCCGATGGCGAGGACGACACGTTCCAGGTGACGGCCGCATTCGGCAGCGGCCCACCGGCGAAATAGCTCGCGGTAATCGAGACAGTCGCCGTCTTTCCTATCATGTGGGGGCCGTCGCTCACGGTCGAGCCCACCTCGAACTCGGGCCGACGGAACTCTTGAATTTCGAAATAATGGGAGGTGTTCGAACTCCCCCCGCGCAGCTCGATGCGGGCCCCACCGAGGTTTGGGGTCTTCGGGAGCTTCAACTGCAGATGGAAGGTGCCGAGCGTCGAGACTAGGCTTTCACCTTCGCCGAGCTTGTTGTTCGTCGAGTCAAAGGCCGTCCACCTGACCGCGGTGATCGAGCCCGCCATCGCGACATCTCCCTTCCTTCCTCCCTCGATGTCGCGAACGACACCCTTCACCGAGACGGTTTCGTCGGGGCGGTAGAGGTGTCTGTCATCGAAGGTGAGCCAGCGGGTGTTGGTCGGTCGCGCGTACTCGACCCAGTTGCCACTCTCGTTCCAGCTGTTCTCGTCGTCGGGCAGGAAAGCGATATCCTCACCGCGTTTCGCGACGAGCATCTGCCGTCCCGAGGTGCTCGGAAGCCCGAAAGATGCGAGCCCGGAGCCGTTGGTCTTCTTCTTGTCGTCCTGCGGCACGAGGGTGACATCGATGTCCGCGAGGGGCTCGCCATTGCCGAGGGCGGTCGTCCACGCGATGAGGTCCTCGCCGTCGTAGAACGCGTCGAGACCAATCTGTGTCGCCTGCACCCAGGTGACGGCCGTCATGCTGTCGCGCTCCCAGGAGTTCTCGATGCCCGTCGGTCGAATGATGGCGATGACTTGGCCGAACTCGCCAGAGAGCGCCGGCCCGAGGTCGACGCCGAATTCGAAGAGCTCTTCTGCGGGCGCCTCTGTCTTCACCGTTTGCGAGAACACGCGGGTCCCGGGAGGCTTCGGCGGCTCGTCTTGATTCCAGCGCTCGGACAAGTATTCGAGATAGGCCGAATAGTCGCTAGGGGCGACCTTGTAGAGTTCGACCTCGACCTTCTCCATGTTCATGACATAGACGGGCAGCCGACGCTTCTTCGCGACGGGGTCGAGGACGGTCATCCCCTTCAACTGCGAACTCAGGATCGAACGGCTCGGCCCGACCCTCCACTTGAAGGTCTCCTCCGAGTCGAGGGTTTGGCCGTAGATGTCCTTGATGGACTTGTCGAGGACGACCTCGTAGCTCGTCTTGCCCTTCGTGAGACCGCCGAGCGTCAAGTTATGCCATGAGGCGTCGGCCCGGAAACCCTTGATAGCCGGGCTCACGGAGACCTGCTTCGGGTCGAGGCTCTCCTCGTCAAGCGGGTTCGAGAATTGGATCTGAAACGCCATTCCCGGATAGCACTCGTCCCGCCAACCGCAGCGGGCCTCGACGACCTTCAGGGGACCGTAGGTCTTGAACGAGAACGACAGTTCCTTTTCCGTCTTGCGCGGTCCCTCGGCGGAGGGAAATCCCTTCGGGAAGGTGACGCTGACGTAGCTGTCCTTCGGGAGCTTTTCTTCCAGGCGGAAAACGAGCCAGCGCCCCTCGATGTCCTTGTTGTCCTTCCAGCCGACGAGGTCCTTCTTCGCCTCGTCTTCGGTCAGCGCACGGGCCTTCACGGTCTTCGTTCCGAGGGTGACCTTGACCGCCTGGAGAGCCACCTTCGCGTCGATTCGCTGATCGAAGAGCACGGTGATGGCCGGGTCGAGCGCGACACTGTCGCCGCCGGGCGACGAGGACACGATCGACGGGGGAGGGGTCTTGAAGGTGAAAGACTTGCCCTCGGCGAGAGGGCGACCGAGGGCATCCTTGACGCCCGCAGGCACCTCGACCTTGAAATCGGTCGCCATCGGTGCGCGCCCAACCGGGTCGAAGAACAGGGTCTTTGTCCCGACCCAGCGCCAGTTGCCCTCGATCGTGGGGCTGAGCTTCGCTGGCACCTGCTCGAGGGCGAGCGTGTCGTGAGAGGTGATGGCCACCATCGGGGTCGAAAACGTGATGCTGATCCGCGGCGCAAGCGGCACATCGCCTTCGGGCTGATAGCGCAGGACCGACGGCGTGACGCCCTCGACCTCGGGGACGGGCACATCAGGGGCGACGGGGGGAGGGAAGGACGCAAGCACGGTCTCACCGGTCAGCGGCGGTGGCTTGCTGCCTTCGCGCAGCGCAAATTCCACGACGTCGCCTTCCTCTGAGGAGATCGCTGGAAGTCGCGACAAGACCTGCTGGGTCTCTCCGTCGCTCAGCTTGTCGGCCTTCGCGGGCGGCCTCTCGTCGCCCTTTCCGAGGTCCGGAGTGCCAGGTCTCAACGTGAAGTCGAGGGTCCCCGGGGCGAGCTCAGCGTTCGGGGTGTAGGCCACTTTCGCCTCCTTGTCCGAGCCATTCGCGGTCGAATCGCCCTCGAGTCTCGGGTGGGTCGAGCCATCGCCGTCGATGGTGTTTTCGTTACACGCGCCGCCGAGGGAGAGCCCCCCGACGAGCGAGGTCGTCAGAAGGATGGCAATTTGTTTCAGGTGCAGTCTCATCCTGGACTCCTCAGTGCTGGAGCGATTTCGATGGGGGGACCGTAATTCATTTTCTGCGGGTTGTCGCGTGGCGAACCTCGGCGCTTCGTGCGCCTCATCGGCTGCCTCGGATATCCTCCGAACCCACTCGAGAGGCCGTCGTGGTGAGGCCGGTCTCCAGCGAACGGCCGAACTACGCAGAAGTCCCCGTTTCGGTTTCCACCCGCCCCTCAACATCCATCGCAACCGTTTGACCACGGGGCACAGGAAGCGCATCTTCCTCTCCTGCCCTTCGCGATTCGCTGCGATGTGTCCCTCAGGAGACCGAGATGGAGTCCAACCCTCTGAGCATTGCGATCGCCTGTGCATTGCTTGCGGGCTGTGCGACGGGCCATATCCGTCGCGAGGTCACGGTCGATTTCCTCTCGGTGAGAGGCACGGAGGGCAACACGACGCCCGCCCTTCTAAGCATCGAGGACAACCCGGCCGATCGCATCCGTGTCGGGGTCCTCGAAGGCTCGGCCCTCCAGCTCTCCGGCCAGTGGCGCGCCTCGATCTGGCTTGCGGCCTTCCAGGCCTCCCTCGCGCTCGACCGCCCGCTCTCGGATTGGGTCATCCTCGTCGAGGCCATCCGCAACGGCGAGCGCTTCGACGGGCCCTCTGCAGGCGGGTTGCTGACCGCTGGCATGCTCGCCGCCATGACCGGCCAGAAGGCCGACCCGAACTTCACGATGACCGGCACCATCAACCCCGATGGCACCATCGGGCCTGTCGGTGGGATCCCCCAGAAGTTCGAGGCCGCCATCGCCATGGGCAAGAAGCGGCTCGGCTATCCCCTCGGCCAGCACCGCGCCGTCGACCTCACGACCCAGGCCGAGGTCCCCCTCTCCCGCTACGCTCAAGGCGATGTCGAGGTCGTCGAGATCCCAGATATCGAAGCCGCCTATACCGCGCTCACCGGTGTTCGCCTCCCCCAGGCGAACCCCGTCCCGCCCGACGCGATGAAGATTCCCTCGAAAATCGAGCAATCTCTGCGCGCTCAGGCTGAACAGTGGCTTGCCAATATCCGCACGACCTGGGCCGATTACCGCGCTCTCGAGTTGTCGGACCCGGTCGTCGACAAGCGCTGGGCCGATCTCGACGCCCTCTTCAGCGAAGCGCAGAGCTTCCTCGACCACGCCGAGGTCGCCTCCGCCTATGCGCTCGCGAGCCGCATGTTCATCGAGGCCGACACTGCCTACCTCGAGGCGCGGGCGCTCAAGCTCATGCGCGACAGGCGCTGGGAGGAGGCCGATGCCTTCGTGCGGGGCGTCGTCGACAACGTCGATGACCGCATCGCCAAGACTGGCGAGCGCATGACCCACGAGCTCGCTCGCTCGACGAGCGACTTGATGAGCCTCACGACCGCTCACGAAGCGCTCGGAAGCTCGGTGAGACATTTCTTTGCGGCCCTCGACCTCCGTCGTGCCTACGACGTTCGTGTCGGGGAGATCATCCTCGGCCTCAAACAGAAGCGCCTCATGCCCACCGTCGAGCTCGTTTCGGAGCTCCGCACGATGCTCGTCGAGCCCCTCGCGGAGCTTGCCGTATCGAACGTTCAAAACCACATGGCGGACCAGTCGCTCGCCTTCCGCCCCGAGGTCTCTCCGCGTTCGAAAGAGGTCCCGCGCCGCTACATCCAGCGCCTCGCCGACCTCTTCCGGATCGCAGGCAGCGCGAATATCAGCTACTTCGAGCAGACCATCCTCGGCGTCATCGCGACCGACCACGGGGTTCCCCTCGACACCGTCAAGGCGAACTTCGACGAACCGGTCTACCAGCTCATCAAGGACGAGCTGCGGCTTACCGCCGAGGCGATCATCGAGCAGGTCCTCGGCGACGGTCCAACCCTCGACATGGTCCGCCTCGCAGGCGCTCTGTCTGCCTATGTGGACGCGAGCTTCCTCATCGCGAAGTACCTCTCGCTCGAGGCCGTCACGGGCGCGAAGGGGGACATACAGGCGCTGCCGCGCGAGCCCGTGCTGAAACAAATGCTCGAGCTCGCCGAGTCGAAGGCGCGCGTGCACGCAGCGCGGGCGAAGGCCGTGGCGGGGGAGATCCCGCTCGCGGCCCAGGTGGCCTATCAGATCGGACGCTCGTGGCAAGATGCGCCGGCTATCAGCGTGAGGCTCGAGGCGCTCCAGCAGTTCTGGAGGGCCTCGACGCTCAGCCGCATGGCCGTGCTGCTCAAGAAGTAGCCTCAGGGCTGCGAGACTCCCGCGCAGACCTCGAAGGCCGGGTTGCAGTTGGCTTCACGGCAGGTCGTGCAGCTCTCCGAGGTTGCGTCGAGGCACTGGAGCGCGCAGTTCTTGATGGTGCAGGCGATGACCTCGCCAAAGCAGGCCGCGCAGTCGAGCGAGAAGCCGGTCTCACGCGCGACGCAGGGCCCGGCACAGGCGGCGCCCGTCGCAATGCACTCGAAGGCGCAGGTCTGGATGTCGGCCTGCAGCGTGCTCTCGGAGCTCGCGAAGATGGCGAGGTCCGCAGGGTTGTCGCAGGCGCCCGCCGACACGGTGTCGGGGCCAGTGTCGGCCACGGTGTCGGCCTCGGGGGTGGTGTCAGGCGTCGGCGCTGTGTCGGGCGTGGGGGCCGTGTCAGGTGCAATGGCCGTGTCAGGGGCGGCCGCAGTGTCGGCTTCTGACGCCGTGTCGGGGCTCGCGTCGGTCGATGTCGACGTGTCTGCACGCGTGTCGGTCGTCGAGGTGTCCGGCGCGGTCTGCGTGTCCGAGTCGCAGGCGGAGAGCGCGATGAGGGAGAAGGCGAGCGCAGAGGCGAGACGCATGGGAAATCCTTTCACGGGCAAAGCGCGACAGGCGCTGGAAGGGGCGTGGGAGATACGGCAAGGCTTGACGTAAAGGCAAGCATCGAGGCCGTTTCGAACGATTTTCAGAGCTCCTTCGAGGGCTTCAGAGGTCGCGGAAGGTCTCGATGAGCAGGCTCGCGATGCGCATCGCCTCGCGTTCGTCCTCGGGATAGTCGAGCTCGCGGTAGAAGCGGGCGAGGCGCGTCACGCGATTGACCGACAGGTCAGAGGTTCCTGCTTGCAGCACCTCTGCGTGCGCGAGGAAGAAGACCGGATAACCGCGCAGGACCTCCTCCATGTCGGAGGCGGACAGTCCCCAGGTGCGTCCTGCGAAGGCGAAATACGGCTCGACCAACTTCAGTAGTTGTTCCCCGCGAGAGGCGAGGGCGCGTCTTGCGTCGTTGATCGACTTGAAGCCCGCGGCGCGCACCATGCGGACGAGATAGTCTGGAAAGAAGAGGCTCGAACCAAGCGGCTTACCGAGGAGCTTCGCGACCTGATGATCGAGGCGCTCGCATTCCTCGCATGACACGAGACCTTCGAGGGTGAGCCTGTCGATGGGGATGGGCTCGTCGGCGGCGAGGCGCTCGGGGAGGCGCTCGGCGTAGTGTTCGAGGTCCTGTCGGATTTTCACGAACTCATGGTCGGCGAGCTCGAGCATGCCCGCGAGCCGCTGCAGGCGCCGCCTCACGGGGGCGGGCATCGCTTCCTTCGATTTGTAGCCGAGATCGTGCTCGATTTCGGCCCACGCATGCTCGAGCATCGTCCGAATCTGCACCTCGAAGCGCGGTGTCGAGCCTCCGAGCTCGAGCTCGCCAGTCGGTGGGAGCGCGCAGATGTAATGCAGTGAGCGATAGCCGAATCGGCCTTCGCTCTGCAGGTGGCGCTTGTCGATGGAGTGGGCGTAATCGACTGTGAAGTGGCGCTCGATGAGGCGCCCGATGAGGTCGACCTCGTCCTCGAAATACGTGATGACGCGGAGACCGAGGAGGTCCGTGATGTCCCAGAGCTCGCGGTAGGTCCTATCGGGGCGCGCGAGCTTTTGGGCGAGGCTCGTCGGGTCCTTGAGGCGCATCTGAATCGAATGGACCTTCAGCCGAGCCTCGTGTTCGAGGAGCGAGGTCAGCCTCTCGCAAAGCGCCTCGCCAAGCTGTTCGACGCGTGGTCTCAGCGTGAGCCAGGCGGAGAGCTGCGCGTCGCGTTGCATCCGGGTGTCTCCTCAGAGGGTAAAGACGAGGTAGCGGAGGATCGCGAGCATGTCCGTCGTCGTCTGTGCGTCGTTATGGAAGTTCGTGTAGATGACGCGGCCCGCCCCCGAGGCAGGGATATACGAAAGTGCGAGCGGGACGCCTGTCACATTGAGCTCGAAGGGGACGACAATGTTCGCGACGACGTGCGCGAAGGCGCCGTTCTGGACTGCGACAGGCAGGATCTGAGGGCCCTGGTCGAAAGTGATCGGCAAGGTCGTCTTGCCGAGATAGTTCGCGAGATTGCCATCGCTCACGGTCGCCGTGACATTGAGGTCCGACGGGATGACCTGGGGGCTGTCCTGTTGTCCCATGCCTGCCGGGTCGTCGTTGTCATACCAGTCGACCTTGTCGGGGAAGCTCCACTCGCCGAGCACCCAGGCATAATCCGACATGTAGAGTGACCCACCGCGAAGGACGAAGTCCTTGACGTTCGGCATGACGGCAGGCGCATCCTGAGGAAGCCAGCCGACGGTGCCGCCACACTCGGCAAAGAGGATGTCGTAACCCTGAAGGCGAGTCGGGTCGCTCAGCAGGTCGACGATCGCCCCATCGGCGCCCTCGTCACCGTCATCGTTGAAAAAATCATACTGTAGGCCGAGGTTCTCGAGGAGCCCGCCGAGGTCATCCCACGTGCCGGCGAGGACTGCGATTTTCGCGGCCCCCGAACCAAAGCAGAGCTTTTGACCCGCGCCCGTCACGTCGAGAAGCTCACCGCCCCGAACGGCGACTGGGAATTGAGACCGGAAGGAGCCCTTCTCGATTTTCAGCGTGTGCGCGCCGCAGGGGACATCGAGGAGGTAATAGCTGCCGTCCATGCCCGAGGTGGTCTCGACTGTGAAGGGCTCGCCATTGCAGCCGAGGCCTTCGACCATGACCTTCGCGTCGTTGACGAAGACCTCGGTGTTCGGCGCACAGACCTTGCCCTTGATGCTGCCCTTGTCGTCACAGGGATCACAGGCGAGCGCATCAGAAGGCCCGGTTTCAGGGAGGTCGACATTCTGGGTGTCGCGCGTATCCGATGTCGTGTCGGTATTGGTATCGGATGTCGTATCCGTCACGGGTGGTACACCGCAGGCGGCAAAGCGCCAGCAGTCCTGGTCTGCGCAGTCCGTGAAGCCATCGCCGTCATCGTCGGTGCCATTACCACAGAGGAGGTCTGACCCTTCCCCCGCACCCGAGTCGTCACTGCAACCGGGTAGCGAGACTGCGAGGGTGAGTACGCAGAGGAGAATTGGCTTCATGAGGGAGCTCCGGGATCAGTATGGCAGGCACACGCCGCGTGTCACCGTGGGCTGACCATAGCGCGGCTCGACCTCGCAGGTCGTTCCGAGTGCGCAATCGTCGTTGTTCGTGCAGGTCGCCGTGCACATGCCCTGCGAGAGCCCGCTCTCTTCGCTCGCCGTGACGCAGAAGGTCGTCGCATAGCTCGGCTTGTCGGGGCAGCTTCTCGAGCAGGGCTGCGTGCAAATCCCTGCGCCCTCGCCATCGGCGGGCATGGCACACACTCCGCCAGCGCATTCCGCCTTCGCGAGACACCGGTCGCCCATCCACCCCTCGGTGCCCGGCAGGCAGACGTCGGCCTTGGTCGCTGCCTGGTTCATGCGCGCGACACCCTTCTTCGTCACGAAGTGGTCATAGCGACGGCAGGTGTTGTCGACCGCGACCGACTTTGCGACGCACATCCCCTCGCCGGGCTTTTTCGGATTTGCGACGCAGAAGGTCGGCGCATAGCCCGCGCGATCGGTGCAGAACTGGCTGCAGCGGGTCGTGCAGAAGCCGCGCCCCGAGTAGTCGTTGACCTGGCAGAAGCCTCCGTCGAAATTGCAGTCGCTGTCGATTTGGCACTCGGAGCCGACCCACTTCGCGGCGAGATCGACCGCGCGCTCGTTCTTGCGCTCGACCGCTTGCTGGATGCGCACGGGCGTCTTCTTCCCCTGGATGAGGGCATAGACCTCGACGAGGTCGACCGCGTCCATGCGCACGCAGCCGTGGCTCACGTAGCCGCGTCGGAGGGTGCCGCCATTGGGCTGGGTGAACTTGTCGATCGGCCCGTGAATGCCGTAGGCCGTTGTGCTCGGTCCCTCGAGGCGGATGAAGGGCAGGCCCGCGAAGACCGGGATCTGCTTTCCCTGCTCGTCCTTCCACCACATCCGGCAGGCGTAGTTCCAGGACCAGACCTGCTGCGCTGGCGTCGGGCCGTCGTAGCCCTTCGGCATGTCCGTTCGCGCATAGAAGACCTGGTCGGGTCGCCCGGTCGAGACCGGGGTGAGGCTCACTCCGTTCTCGATCGCGCCAGGTCCAATCGCAAAGACCTTGTCATAGGTGCCCTGGCGGTCGACGAGGTGGAGCGTCAGACCGTCGAGGGATACGACGATCATCGGGTCCTTCAGCGGCGTGAGGTTCGGGATCGGCTTGCAGGTCGTGGCCGAGCCCCAGTTCCCGTCCTCTTTCATCTCGTCGACAAGGCCGAGACCGAGGTCGCTCTCGTCGAGGGCTGGCGCCTCCGGAGTAGCCTCCTCCGCGCAGGCGGCGAGGAGTCCGAGGAGCAGGGTGGAGAATCGAGCGAACGTCTTCATCGCGTACCCGTGGGTTCGAGAGCGCGCGCCGGGTAGCAGGTCGCCACGGTGAACGCAAGCTCGGGAACGAGAACCTGGCGGCCAGCTTCATTCGTTCATGCGCAGAAACGAATGAAGCTTGTTTCAACGGACTGCGAAGCCCTCGGAACCCGGGATGTCGAGCCAGGTGATGCGCCGTCCAGCGACATGGCGGAGCGTGGCAGGGTCGACGAGGATCGTGACGCCGAGGCACTCGAAGACGACATCGTCGGGCTCGAGGTGGTCATCGAAGGCGAAGTCGAGCTCGGGGCGGGTCATGCCCGGGCTCATGCTCGTCAAGATCCGCAGCCCGCTGCCTGGCACACCCGCCTCCCAGGCCATGAGCTGAATCTGGCGCGCAGCCTGCGCGGTGAGCTCGAGCGGTGTTTGGCGGGTCCTCGGAGCCGCCTGCGGGGTCATGGCAGGGCGAGGCTCGCGGCGGGCGCGGAGGTCGATCTCCATCGTCATGACACCTGGCGTCGCCATCATCCGCCGGTCGGGCAGCTCGAGGTCGAGGTCGGCGGGCTGTACCTGTCGAAGGTCGAAGCGGATACGGTCCTGCTCGCGTCGCGCGTTGAACTCGCGCCTCGCGGCGAGCTCGGACGGGGTGGGTTCGCGAGAGCGCGGCGGCGGGTCGGGCGGCCTCGAGCGCCGGAGCTCTTCTGCGCGCTGGGCCCGCCGGGCTTCAGGTGTCAGCGAGGCGCGGGTCGTCCTCGCGTTGTCGTTGAGGTGTTCCGCCATCTCGGCGAGGGCCTGGAGATCGGGGTCCCTCGCCGCGCCAACCGAGGTTGGCTCAGCACCTCGCGACGACGGACTCGCGTTCGGCGGTGCGCTGGTCGAGGGTCGGCTCGCGGTCGGAGGTCCCTGGCGCGGTGCGGGACTCGACGGCCTCTGAGCCGGGGACCGCGGCGTCTCGGCTCTTTGCTGCGGCTTCTCACGCGGTGGCGCCTCGACACCATCGATCTCGAGGTTTGCAAAACGCTTGAGCACCGGCGGCTTCGGCCGCGCAGCCCACGGATCGCCAGGTGCAGAGGGATTATCGGAGGCAGACTTCGACATCGGCCACGACTCTAGCATCGTCGGAGGGTCCGCTTCCAGCTCCTGCGCAAGGAGGGTTGGCTTCCAGCCGACCCAAACGCAAGGAGGGTTCGCCTCTAGCCGACCCTGAACAGCTCAGCGCCCAGTCTCGAAAAGCTGCACCTCGACGAGCAGATCGCGACCGACCTCCTCGAGGGTCGCCCGCAAACGCTCGAGTGAGAGCCCCTCGGGAAGGTGGACCTCGGCCTTCGCCTCAAACACAGTGATGCCCGACATCGCCCCGAGATAGGTGCGGGTCTCGAGTTCGTCGACGTTGACGCGGCTCTCGGCGAGCACGGTCGAGATCGCCTGGACGAGCCCGGGACGATCGTGGCCGACGAAGGACAGTCGCGCGACCCGCGCTGGCGTTTGCACAGGGCCAGCTTCGGCCTCGGTCACGGTGATGTGCAAACCCTCGAGGCGCGCGAGCGTCACCCGCAGTGGCCCCACCGAGGCCGCCGGCAGAGCGACCTCGACGATACCCGCGAACTGACCAGCGAGATGAGCCATGCGGCTCTCCTGCCAGGAGCCAGAGACTCCTGCGATGGCAGCCGAGAGTTGGCCGACGAGGCCGGGGCGATCAGGACCAATGACGGTGAGCACGATGCGAGCAGTCATGCTCGCGATAGTAGCCATGCAAACTGCGCCTGTCGATATGCAGGCGCATTGAAATCGACTCGCCCAAGAGCTGACCCCGGAATTTATCGGGCGTTGGTATTCTCCGAGATTTCGGCTGACAGGATGTAGTCGAGGCTCGGGAACGACGCCTTCAAGTAGGTGTTGCCTTCGGCCTGGATGCGGCCCTGATCGGGCCCTGCGCCTCGCGGAGCGCCCTCGCCATAGCCAGCGAAGATGGTGTCGACGATGTCCATCCCCTCGGTCACTTCGGCAAATGGCGAAAATCCCATGCCGTCTAGTGCCGAGTTATTGACGAAATTGATGAAGAGCTGGGTCGTGCGCGAATTCGGTCCAGACATCGCGAAGCTGATGCGGCCGCGGGTGTTCGACTGCGCGACGGGGTCGTCGGTGATGCGCGCCATACGCCACGCAGTGCTCACGCGCGGGTCGCCGTGGATACCGAACTGAGCCATGAAGCCCGAGATGACGCGGAAGAAGGCGATATCTTTGTAGAAGCCCGCCTTGACGAGGTTGTAGAAGCGGTCGACGCCATTGGGCGCCCAGGCGCGGGTGACCGAGACGACGAAAGCGCCGCGGGTCGTCTCGAAGCGGACCTTGAAGTCGGAAGGGGCGGTTTCATTGAGCTGCGAGGGATTCATGAGGAGCTCCGGAGGGGACGAGTCGGTGTCGGTGGTTTCGGGGACAGAAGTCTGCGTATCGCAGGAACAGAGGACGAGAAGCGCAAGAAGAGCGACATTTTCGAGGTGGCGCATGAGGTCCCCATGGATTGAAAATCAAACAACTTGAAAATCGAGACAACGGATCTCTTTCGACCGAAACGACGACGGGCCCCACCGAGGAGACTCGATGAGGCCCGTTGACGTCAGGAGTCCAGAGCGATCAGGGAGCGAGCTCGGCAGACTGGAGGTAGTCCATCTGGGGGAAGCTCGCCTTGAGGTAGGCGTTGCCCTCGCCCTGGATGCGGCCCTGGTCGGGGCCCTGGCCGCGGGGCGCGCCCTCGCCGTAGCCGGAGTAGATCGCGTCGACGACCTCCATGCCGGAAACGACTTCGCCGAACGGCGAGAAGCCCATCTGGTCGAGGTTGGCGTTGTTGTTGAAGTTGATGAAGAGCTGGGTCGTGCGGGTATTCGGACCAGCGGTCGCGAAGGTGATGCGGCCGCGGGTGTTCGACTGCTTGACCGCGTCGTCCTGGATGCGGGCCTCACGCCACACGTTGTTGAGCTTCGGGTCGCCATGGATACCGAACTGCACCATGAAGCCCGAGACGACGCGGAAGAACGCGATGTCCTTGAAGTAGCCGTTCTTCACAAGGTTGAAGAAGCGGTCGGCGCCATTCGGCGACCACTCGCGGTTGACCTGCACGACGAATTCGCCCTTCGTGGTCTTGAAGTTGACCTTGAAGGTCGCAGGTGCGGTCTCGGTGAGCTTCGAGGGGTCCATCAGCGCATCGGCTGCGGGGGCTGCGGCAGCCGCAGCGGGATCGGCCGCCGCAGGCGCGGGTGTCGGGGCGGCCGCGGGATCGGCCGGAGCTACGGGGGGCTGAGCGCCACCTGCTGGTACGGCCGGAGCCTCTTCAGGCTTCTTGTCCTCGGGCTTGGCCTCGGCGGCCTTCACCTCGGCTGGCTTCTCGTCGGCCTTCTTGTCCTCGGGCTTCGCCTCGGTGGGCTTGGCCTCGTCCTTCTTGACCTCGGCGGCGTTGTTCTGGGCGGCGACGGGCTCGGCCTTCTTGCCGCAGGCGGAGAGGGCGAGGGTCGAAACGAGAGCGATGGAGAGCTTGCGCATGTGCTTTGTTCCTCGGAAGAAAGCGAGCCGTTGAGTGCGGGTCGGTGCCCCGTCCGCTCGCGGGGCGGAACATGGATCCACGAGCTTCTTCCGTCAATAGTCGAGGTCGATAGCCGACCTTCAACCCGCACTGGGCGCTGCGGCGCCTGGAACTTGCGACGTCTTGCGGGTGCGTCGGGCGAAATAGAGCCCCGAGAAAGCGAAACAAGACACGCAGAGAATCGAGGTGAAATAGCTCATGCCCGAGAAGAACTCGAGCCACGAGAGATGGCTCGCGCCGAAGTTCTTGAACAGGGTCACCGCGACAGACCCGACGTAGCCGAAGGCATCCGTGACGTAGATCATGAAACCCGCCGTCGCGACCCAGCCCGAGGCCGCGATGATGCGGTCGAACAACATCGAACCGAAAGGGACGTAGGCGAGATAGAGACCGAGACCGACGGTGATCATCCAGACCTCGGGACCGATGAACCCCGCCTCCAGGGCGAGTGTCGAGAGCCCGACGAGCGCTGCCCCCGCAGCCATGAGCAGGTGGACGACGAGCAACGCGTTTCGGTTGTCGCGTATCCGCGCGAGCACGGCGAGACTGATGAGCACCCCGGCTGCGACCGGGAGCTCCGACCAGGTCATGATCTCCGGGGCCTTCCCAAAGCCGAGCTCGCGCCAGATATCGACGGCGAAGTCGTCTCGGACCGAGCGGTAGGCCGTGAGCACGACGTAGAGCGAAGTCAGCGCCACGAACCCCGGCCAGAACGCGCCGAAGAATCGACGCCGAGCGGCACCATCCATCGGTTCGCGTTTCGTTCTGAGCGCCTCGTCCTCCTTCGAGGGGCGGGGAAGCTGGACGAGCATCCACACGAACAGGAGGAGCGCTGGAAAGAAAATCAGACCTGTCACGACGGGCATCCAGCGTTCTGGCACACCCCAGTCGAGAACCCAGACCCCGACCGTCTTCACCGCGCCCGAAGCGACGATATAGCTCGCCGAGAGCCCCGCGCCGAGCGCCTCTGTCATTTTCCGTCCCTCGAGAAATCCAAAGACGAGACCCCAGATCATGCCGAGCGGAATCCCATTCGCGAAGAGCCAGACGGCCGCCCACGGGGTTGGCGTCACGGCGAAGAGCAGCAGCGAGATTTCGGCGAGCGCGATGAGTACCACGAGCGCGAGTCCTCGCCTTGCAGGCGACATCTCGCTGACGACCTTGATTCCTGCGAATTTGCTCAGCGTGTAACCAAAGACCTGGCTCACGACGAGCAGGATCTTCCAGTTGATGGTCCCACCCCAGGGCAGGGGAACCTCTTCTGAGAAAGTGCCGGCCGTAAATGGCTTCCGGAAGGCGTACATGCAGAAATAGGTCGAAAATGCCGCGAAAGTCGCCCAGATGGCAAATATGCCTGGGCGAGCAGAGGCGAGCCAGGTCGTCACTCGGCCTTCACGCTGAGGGACAAAGGGGTCACTCATGTCTGGTACCTCACAAGGGCTGGCTGCCGCGGGTTCAGCGGGTGCATCCATGGGCCTCGCGCAGGCGGGCGATTTCTTCGACGAGCTCAGGCGTTTTCACGAGCGTCTCGATGGTGTCATCGTTGATTCCCAGATTCTGTGAACTCCTGCTCGCCTCGAGATAGAGCCACGCGCGCCCCCATACCGTGAGGATCGCCTCGCGCCAGCAGGCATCGGTCGTGAGCCGATCGTAGGCCTCTGGGAAGGTGGTCCGCGCCATCTGCAGGTAGCGTTCGACATACCAGAGGAAGGTCAGGATCCCATCGCGGGCCGAGACCGACATCCCGCCGCGCAGGTCGCGCATGTAGAAATCGGTCGCGAGCGAATTGACATATTGCACGGTCTCTTCCAGGACGGAATTGAACCCCTGATCGCCGCTCTCGAAGTTGGCGTCATCGGGATTTCCGTCGAGATAGATGTTCCGATACATGTCGGACGGCCACAGCGCCGCATGGACATCGCCGTTGAGCAGGCTCCGAGCGAAGGTGTCGCCCCCGCGAGAGGTCGTGTCTCCGCGCCCGCAGGTGAAGGTTTTCTCCTCGGTGACGAGGTAGAAACTACCCGAAAAACCCCCGCGCGAAATATCGAGGATGTGTCCACACTCGTGGACCACAGTCGAGAGCTGGAAGACGAGCGACTGGGCCGAGCCCCGATTCGAGGTGAAGAGCGTCACGCAATTGCCGAAGGTGCTCGCGCCAAGACGAACGCCCTCGCTGACAAGCAGGGCCCCGAGAGGGTAGCGGTTCGCGAGGAGGTCATCGACGAAGGCGAGGTAGTTCGTCTCCTGATACCCGCTCATGAGGCCGCTCACGTCGGGGAAATCGACTGGAATCTCTTCTCGATATTGACCATCGACACAGTTCGGGTCGACGACGAGGGGCTCGTCGCTCGAACCTCCCCCACCTGACGAGTCGGCCCCTGTGGATACATCCGAGCTGCCTGTCTCAGAGGTTGTGTCTGTCTGCTCGGACGCGATGCTCCGCCCCCCGGGTTCATCGCAGGCGGCAAGCGCGCTTGCAGCGAGGACGAGGCAGAGCAGGTGACGAGGTGAAGCGCTATCGTTCATGGAACGGACTCCGGGAAATACGAAAGGCATATTCAGGTGGATTTTCGCGGCTCAATATTCGACATGTCCGATGCCACACGCCGCTGCATCATCATTGCATCGACCTTCTTCGAGGGCGGGCGCGACACACGCGTGCAGCCGCGAGAAGTCCTCGAGGCAAGTACCGAGAATGCACTCGACGATGTCCATGTCCTCGGGACAATTGTCCATACAAGCCCCCATGGTCGCGAGAGGGACGAGGCAGCCTTCGTTCGCCGCGCAGTCTTTCCATATCGGCAGAAATGCACATGAAGGACAGCTCACACCCGCCCAGGACAGGCAGTCCACCGGGCAGAGCGCGTCCGATGGCTTGCCCGCGCACTCAGCGGCGTAACAGGACTCGAAGCCGTCGCAGACCCCAGTGCCGCCATCCCGATATCGAGGTGTCGTCGTCACGACATAAGCGAGGCACATCTCATCGAAGGTCCCCTCGCCCCAGTGTACGGTCTCTGGCTCGCGCCTGACGCCGTCGACCGTCGCCTGATTCCCCGGGCTGTTGTCGTAGATGCACTCGAGCGTGACCTTGTCGCCGAGGTGGACTTCGACGTGATCATCGTCCTCGAACATGTACGTCTGCTGCCAATGAAAATCCCAGACGGGAATGTCGGCGAGGCAGGTCGAAGTCGAACCATCGGGTGGGGCGACCGACAGCTTGATGCTGCGGCCGAGCATGTGCATGTGCGGGATGACGCCGACCGCGGTCTCGCTAAATGGTGTCGTCAGCGTGAGCCCCTCGACCACTTCGGAGGCGCCCTTCGTGATGTCGAGATCGAAGTCGGCGACGTCGCGGATTCGGACCTCGCGAAGAGGTTCTTGCCCGGGCGTGAGCTCCCAGAGCGAGGCGCCTGTCGCATCGGCGGGCACGGTCGCTCCGTTCGGGAGATTGACGGTGTTGTAGTGCATCTGGACGACGAAGCGCGAGCCCTTCGGAACGGGAAAGGCCGAGCCACTCGGGAAGATGATGGGCTGCATGCCCGGAACCCAGCCAGCGATGAGCTGCGCCTCGTCGCTGCCAGCGCCGCCGAGGCATGGGTAGCCCGGGACCGAGTCCGTCGTATTGTCGAGATTCTCGATTTTCGAGCCATCTTCTTCTGGGACAACGAAGAGCAGAACATGGTGGACGATCTCCGGCTTGTCAGGGACGATGTCGACAGCCGTGACCCAGGTGTCCTTCGACACCGCATCGGGATAGATGAAACAGCGGTAGTCGTCGGGACTCACGCGGCTCGGCGTGTAGGCGTCTGTCCTCGAGAGTCTCCGGGTCGGTTCCCCGAGGAGGGCTCGGGGAGGGGCGGCGGGGGCGACGTATTTTGCCGCGTCACCTTCTGGGAAACCCGAGTTTTCCCAAGCGCGGAAGACGGCCTTCTCCGCGCTCGTCAGGATGCGCGCGTCCTTGATCTTCCGGCAATCGGGTGACATCGGCCAGGGCGGCATGGCGAGGCGGTCACCCGTCCCGTGGGGCACATCGACGCGGCCCACCATCAGCTCGCGGTAGCCAGCCGTGTCTGCGTACGACGAGAGCGGCATGACGCCGATACCGCCAGCCTTGTGACAGCTCGCACAGTGGGTCTCGACGAGGGGCCGGACGTGTTCGTGCCAGGTCGTAAGCGGACCACTTGCCGTCTCGCTCGTGTCGGCGCCGCGCGGTGTAGCTGGACTGTCGTAGTCGCTGCAGCCCGAGATAATGGTGACGAGGATGGCCGAAGAACGAAGAAGCGATGGCATCGGAGACCTCTCTCGGGGGCTCTTACCGGAAATCGTCTCAGAAGTCTCCCTCTGGAGACTCGAAAAACTGAGTCGCAGAGCGGATGTGATCGAGCGGTCTCAGCGTCGAGAAGAGGTTCTCGGCGTGATGGAAGATCGGGTCTTCCTTTGAAGACCCCGCTGAGAAGGCGATCGCGAGCGCACTCGACTGCCCAGACGCTGCGCCGTGGTGCCACGCGGCGGCGAGCGCCATCCAGTGCAGATCGGTGATGAAGCTCAGCCGTCCCGCGACGATCCCGTCGGGGTCTTGTGAGAGCTCGAGCCCGTGCCTCGCGTCGGAAAATCCCCGGGTGGCGGCGAATCGTTCGAGTGCGCCGCGGACGGCCGTCTCCGGGTCGTCGGAAATCGGCGCGAAGGCGGCAAGCAGGAGTGGCGTCTCGGCCCCGCGAAAGCGCATCTCGATCATTTCGCCGAGGTCGTGCGCGCTCGCGTCGCGCGGGACATCGAGTTCGAAGAGGTCACCCCATTGCCATGGTTCGGTCGCCGTCATGGCGGGTGAAAGAGCATGCAGTCCGGACTCTTCGCAACACCTTTTGTCCTGTCGACCGAGACTTTTTGCGATACGCGGTGTGGCGTTGGATTTTATCCACCGCGACACCTCCACGGATTGGCGGCTTCTAGCAACTCGAAGCGTCGGTTTCTGGCCGCCCGAACGTCGAAGTGCTCGGCGTCATCGGAGACACCTCGGTCTTGACATGAAACGCTGGAGAGCACGCGATGGGCACCATGAAACAAGTGTCTCTCGGCGTGTGCCTCATCCTCCCGCTCATCGCCTGCGGTGACCCGGAGACGTACGAATCAAACGACATCGACGCGGACATCGAAGAGGCCGCAACCGACCTCGAGGACGACCTCGATTCCGCCGATCCTCATGTAGCCCCACCCGAGCTTGTCTCGACCCGCTTGAGAATCGGGGGGCTCTGGCAAGAGACCGATCGCATCGAGGCTCGCATCGAGCCTGGCCTAATCCATGTCGCCCTCCGCGGTGGGGACGACGTCGAAGGCGTCGAGGTCGAGCTCGCCTTTGACATGCCCGGGGCCCATGCCTGGCTCTCTAACGGATTTCAGTCCTGGTCCCAGAGCGGCGTCATTGCGCTCGCGGACAGCCCGCCTCCGTCCGAGGACCTCGAAGTTGCATTGGCAGCGCGCGGAGACGCCGAGGTCATCCGCGACGGCAAGCACCTCTCTTGGTGGTATACCTGGGTTGCAACCCCTGCCGAAGACGGACTAGTCGCTGTCATCGGGGCCTTGTCGGCGAAGCGACTCACGCCATCGGTGAGCGTCTGGCGTCAGGGCGACGAGGTCCGCGCCGTCCTGAGATCGGGGGGACAGGGAGACCGTATTGCCGTGGGCTCCGAGGGGCTCGAGCTCGAGACGTGGCATGTCGAACTCCGCATGGGAAAAGGAGCCCTCAATGCGGCGCTCGATGCCTTTGGCGCGGCTCTTCCTTCGCGTCATCGGACCGTGCCCCACCCCGCCGAGCTCGGGTGGAATTCCTGGTATGACCTCTGGTCGGATGTCGACGAACTCGCGGTTCGCGAAACCGCCACGAAATTGCGCGAAATCATCGCCGAAAGAGGCCCCATCGATATCCCGGTGCGGGTCGTCATCGACGATGGCTGGCAACGCGCATGGGGCGATTGGTATCCCAATGACAAATTCCCCTCAGGCCTCGATGGACTCGCTGCCGATCTCAAACACGACGGCCTCGAGGTCGGCGTCTGGCTCGCGCCACTCCTCGTCCACCGCGACAGCGAGCTCGCGCGCCTCCACCCCGAATGGCTCGTCGAGGGCCTCACCTACGACCACTTCGTCGAGGGCCCGATGGGTATCCTCGATCCCTTCCACCCCGAGGCCGCGGCCCACCTCCGCGACACAGCCGCACGTCTCGTCGGTTGGGGCATGGGGCTACTGAAAATCGATTTTCTCTTCGCGGGCACCTGGCCTGGCAACAGATTCGGCGGCCACACCGGGCTCGAGGCCTATATCCGCGCTCTCGAGCTCCTCCGGGAGGGGGCGGGCGAAAATGCAATCCTCCTCGCGGTCGGAAATCCGCCGACGCCTGCGCTGCCACTGATCGACATGTGGAGGGTCGGTCCTGATATCGCGGTCGAGCCCTTCGGCCCTTCCTTTCCGTTCATCCTCAACGCGCTCAGAGCCATCGCCGCCCGCTATCCCTTCTGTCTCGCGACCCTTTGTGACGCGGACCCTCCGCTCCTGCGCGACCTCCCCACCCACGAAGTCGACTTCGGGGTTGCAGTGGCGAGCCTCACCGGAGGCGGGATTTTCCTCTCCGATGATTTGCGAAAATTGTCACCAGAACGCCTCGAACACCTTTCTCCAAATTTTCTCGGGGTCGGCGTCTCGGGGGAGGTCTCGGTACCGCTCGACCTCGTGCCCGAATCGCCACCCCCGGATTTGCGCAGCGCCCTCGTCGACCACCTCTCGGGGACCCGCGAACATGTCGTCCCGAGACAATGGCAAATGCCTCGCGACCGCCTCCTGCAATTCAATCCCGAGACAGGAAAAATCACCCGCAGTCCCGTTCCCGTGCAGGCCGGGGTGTCTTGGCAGATCCAGCTCGAGGGCGCCCTCGACCGAGCCCCCGAGGTCGAGGTCTGGGATATCGACCTCTTCGACACTTCCATGCGCGAAATTGCCACTCTCGCGACTTCCAGCGTCGTCATCTGCTATTTCTCTGCGGGCTCGTGGGAGGATTTCCGGCCAGACGCGAACGCCTTCCCCGATGTCGCTCGAGGCGAAAATCTCGAAGGCTTTCCCGACGAACGCTGGCTCGATATCCGCAATGCCGACGTGCGAAGAGCCCTCGCTGCCCGCCTCGACCTCGCGGTCTCGAAAGGCTGTGACGCGGTCGACCCCGACAATGTCAACGGCTACCTCGCCGACACGGGCTTCGATCTCACGTCGGAAGACCAGCTCGAATTCAATCGCTGGCTCGCTTCAGAAGCCCGTCTTCGCGGTCTCGCCATCGGTCTCAAGAACGACCTCGACCAGGTCACAGAACTCGTCGACGTGTTCGATTTTGCCGTCAACGAGTCCTGCCTTCGCTGGGACGAATGTGACCTGCTGAGGCCCTTTATCGACCATGGCAAAGCCGTCCTGCACATCGAATATCAGGACGAGGGACAGACGCTCGACTCGGTCTGCCAAGCCGCGGCGCGCGCCGGATTTTCGACCCTCATCAAACGTTCGACCTCACAGGTCGATGCCTATCGGCAGGCTTGCTCGCCTTGATGAGATTCATCACATGCCAGAACTATTTTGGCATATTGGACGGTGTGCTCAGTTTCAGCGGATGCTGAACCGCAAAGAGCGATACACATGCCCACCGCTGTCGACGACCTGAACGGTCCAGGCGCCCGCGTCCTTCTTGTTCACGCGCCTCTTCACCCACGTCCGCCAAGTCTTGCCGCTGCCCACCTGGAAGGGGAAGCGCCACTTCTCTTTGCCGTCCTGTTTCCAGACGGTCTCGAGGGTGACCTCGGGGCCGCTGTTCTTCCACTCCATCCAGACGAGGAACTCCGCGTCGCGACCAATGACCCACTCGGTGCGAGTCTCATCCGGCAGACGGTCCACGATCTGGTTCGTCAATGTCATCTTCTGCAGGGTGAGGTCGCCCTTGCGCGAGGGCTTCTCCTCCTCCTCGGGAGCATTTTCGGCTGGCTTGTCCTGCTCGGCTCCCCGCTCGGCTTCGTACGGCATTTGGGGCGCCTCTGGCGGCGCATCTGCGACCTCGGGCTTGTCCGCCTTGTCGACGACTTCGGGCTTGTCCGCCGCGCCACTGTCCGGCCTTGCCTCGACCTCTGGATCGGTCGCGATGTCCGTCGTCGCCTTCGACGCATCAGCCTTGTCCGGCTCGGGCACCTTGAAATCGCCGATATCGGCTCGAGGTGAGGCGACGTCCACCATCGGCTTCGCCTCCTCATTGACGGCCGCGGTTCGTCCGCCGTTGGATGCGACCTCGGGTGGCTTCTGGTGACTGCAGGCCATGCCAAGACACGACGAAAACAACAGAACTCGATACATCATCGCCATCCCTCCGAACCCTTCGGCCTTTTCTCCCAACCCCGACGACACGGCAAGGTTTTGCTCCTCCGGTTTCCTTCCCACTTGGCGCTCCTCCTGCCAGGCTCTCTCCCAGCCCAGCCGAGCGATCGCTCGCAAGCTGCGCCAAAGGCCGAGTTGAGGTGGGTCTTCAAGTCATGGTTGACACCCCCGACCCTGCCGCTAGGGTGCGCCCGGAGGTGGCAACGATGAACGCTCAGCCCGAACATTCGCGGACATTCAGCTTCGAGCGTGTCGCCATCGTCAATCGCGGCGAGGCGGCCGTCCGCTTCATCCGCGCCCTCCGCGACTACAACCGCGAGCGTGGCACCCGCATCGAGGCGGTCGCCTTCTACACCGACACCGACCGCGGCGCCCCGTTTACGCGCCTCGCCGACGTCGCCATCCCCATCGGTCCCGCCATGAGACCTGGCGCAGCGGGGCCCATCAGCGCCTACACCGATCTCCCCCACATCCTGACGGCCATCACCTCCGCCCGCTGCGACGCCGTCTGGCCCGGCTGGGGATTTGTCGCGGAAAATGCCGAATTTGTCACATTGCTCGAATCTCGCGGCATCGTCTTCATCGGCCCGTCGAGTCACGCGATGCGCCAGCTCGGCGACAAGATTGCCGCAAAATCCATCGCCCAGGCCTCGGCCGTCCCGATGGCCGACTGGCACCTCATCGCCGCGGACGAGCCCTTCGAGGTGACGCGCGAGGCGGCCGCGAGGATCGGCGTCCCACTCGTCGTGAAGGCCGCGGCTGGAGGGGGAGGGCGGGGGATCCGAGTCGTCCGGGACCTCGCCGAATTGCGCCCCGCGATGAGCGCCGTCGCCGACGAGGTGCGTCGCAGTTTTGGCGGCGGGGGCATGTTCCTCGAAGCCTGCGTCGGTGATGCCCGTCACATCGAGGTCCAGCTCGTCGTCGGTGCCGATGGGGTCGGTCGTGCCCTCGGGGTTCGCGACTGCTCGATTCAGCGGAAACACCAGAAGGTCATCGAGGAGGCCCCCTCTCCCGTGCTTTCGGACACCATGTCCCAGACCCTTCAAGAGGCCGCCATCCGACTCGGAGAAGCGGTCGGTTATCGCGGGGTCGGGACGGTCGAATTCCTCGTCGATCCCCGTCGCGAATTTGCCCATTTCCTCGAGGTCAATACGCGGCTCCAGGTCGAGCACACCGTCACCGAATGCGTGACCGGACTCGACCTCGTCCAACTCCAGCTCGACATCGCACAAGGCCTCCCCTGGGAGCATTTCCAACCGCCCACTGCACCGACGGGACACGCCATCGAGGTGAGACTCAACGCCGAAGACCCCGAGCGCGGCTTCATGCCGAGCCCGGGCATCATCCGCGTCTTTCGACCCCCGCTCGGACCGGGCCTCCGCGTCGACTCTGGCGTCGCCGAAGGGGTCGCGATCGCCCCCGAGTTCGACTCGATGATTGCGAAAATCATCGCCCACGGTCGCGACCGGAGACAGGCCATCGCCCGTATTGTCCGCGCCCTCCGCGAGCTCGAGCTCGTGGTCGAGGACGGGACGAGCAACAAGCATTTCCTCCTCGAACTCCTCCACCACCCGGCCGTCCTCGATGCGACCGCCGACACAGGCTGGCTCGACCGTCAGTCATCTGCGAATATCACCGAAAATGAATCGCTGAACTCTGGCATATTCGAAGCCCTCTGCACCGCCGCCATCGTCGCCCGCCAGCAGGTCATCGCCCAGGCCATCGCCGGCTTTCACGAGGACGTCCAGGGCGGCATCCCCTGGCCTCTGCGCGTCGCCCCCCGCGAGGGCATCGAGCTCTCCTCTCGCGGTGATGACTTTACCTTCGAGGCTCACCTCATCGGCAGAGATCGCTTCCTCGTCGGGCCAAAGGGCGCCCGCTTCGAGATCGGCATCGAGCATCGCGGTCCCCAGTCTGCCTCTCTCGAACTCGCGACCACCGAGGGCTCCCGCAAGTTCGACGTGCTCTACGCACGCGGGCGACAGGGCTTCGTCATCGACGTCGACGGTCGGAGCCACCGCGTCGACCTCGCCTCGGGCGGTCGGATCTCCGCCCCAGCGCCCGCCCTCGTCATCGCCATCCACGTCAAGGACGGTGCCGAGGTCGAGGTCGGCGAGAGGCTCGCGACCCTCGAGGCGATGAAGATGGAGGTCCCGGTCCTCGCCCGCGAACGCGGCCGCATCGGAGAGGTCCTCTGCCGCACCCACGAGCAGGTCCAGGCGGGACAAGCCCTCTTTAGGATGGAGCGTCGCGCCGACCGACACGATGGCGAAACTCGCGGCTCGCGCCTGTCCCTGCCTCTCTCCCAAACCTCGATTGCGGCCGTCGATCTCCACACCCTCGACCGCCTCCCCATCGAGCTCGCTCACCCCATCATCGCCCGCCACCTCGACACGTTGCGCGCCTTCATCCTCGGCTGGGAGGTCCCTCCCGAGCGCCTCGACGACGTCATCCGCCTCCTCGACGACGAGGACGCCTTCCGCACCCTCGCCGACCCCTCGCGCTGGCGACCCCTCGCCGAGCTCATCGCGTCGTTTGCCGACATCGAACAGTGCTTCGAGCAGCACCTCGAAGACCCCGACATGCGCGGCATGATCCGCGCCGAGGCCCTCTTCTTTCAGGCCTGCCGAGCCTCCCGGGGCGAGGGGCTGCCGAGTCACCCTGCCTTCGAGGCGGCGCTTAGTCGCGCCCTCCGCCACTACGGCGTCGGCTCGACCGAGTCCTCCCCCGGACTCGACGCGGCGCTCTATCGCATGGCCGTCGCGCACGCCGAGGGACGCCGCCACGACCTCATCAACCAGGTCCTGCGCGCCCTCATCTCGCTCGGCTCGGCAGGCGTCCGCTTCGACGAGCGTGAGCTCGAACTCCAGCTCGCCCGCTGCGCCGAGGTCGCCCGTTCCGACAAGCCGATGCTGCGCGACAATGCGCGCCAGGCCCGCTACCTCCTCTTCCGACGAGAGCGTCAGACCCGGGGCGCCGCAGATCTCCCACTCGCAGCCCAGCTCTCGCGTCTCGTGTCCTCGCCTTCTCGAAAGCTTGAAAATCGAGATGAAACACTCGAAAATCGAGATGAAACACTCGAGTATCAAACCAAGGATTCCGAGCTCAGTCAGGTCCTCCAGGCCCTCTACGGCGAGGAGCGTACGTTCACGCCGGTCGGCGACGGTCCCCATCTCGAGTCTCGTCTCCACGACGATATCGAGGGCGCAGGCCGCGTGCTCGTCTCGGTCCTCGACTCCGAAGACGCGCTCCAGGAATGTCGCGTCGCGATGCGCGAAATGGCGAAGGCTGGCCGCTTCGAGCTCCATCTTCTCTGCGGGTCCCATTCACGGCCACTCGAGACCCTGCTCGAAGGCGAGCCACCCGCCGAGCTCACCCGCGTCGCGGTGAGCGATGTCGAAGGAGGCCGCATCCGGCATCGGAGCTATCTGCGCTCCTCGGGAGCGTCCTTCGAAGAAGCGCTCCACCTGCACGACATCCACCCCGAGAGGGCCCGTCGCCTCGAGCTCTGGCGGCTCGATGGCTTCGACATCGAGCGCCTCGACAGCGGTGACTCCGACGACTCTGACGACGGGCCGCGCCTCATCGCCTTTCGCATTGCGGCTCGCACCAACCCGCGCGACGAGCGCATCATCGTCTTTGGCGAAATCCAACGGGTGCCACGCCTCACCGATGAGCCTCTGACGCGTCTCTCCCGTCGGGCGGACGCCGATATCCGGGCCCAGCGCGAGCTCGACTTCCTCTTTGCAGAATCGCTCCGCGTCATCCGCGAGGCCCAGGCGCGTCGGAAATCGAATGAGCGCTATTTCCTGAATCGCATCGTCCTGCACATCCATGAGCCCATCGAGGTCAAACCCCAGGGGCTCCGCGCCATCGCGCGTCGCCTCGAGGGTGCAACCCGCGGCCATGGGCTTCAAAAGGTGGTCGTTCGGGCCCGCGTCCTTCGCGACCAGTCCGTCTCGAGCCGCGTCTTCAGCTTCGCAACACGCGGTCGCCATCGCCTCGAGGTTCGCGAGGACGAGCCCTCGTCAGCGCCCATTCGGCCAGCGACGGATTATCAGATCCGAGTCGAGAGGGCGCGCCGCCTCGGTCAAGTCTATCCCTACGAGACGCTCCGCGCGCTGCTCGGGACGGCGGGCGCAGACGCGGCGATGGCACCCCACCCCGACCTCTCGCGCCCCGGTGCGAATTTCGTCGAATATGATTTCGATTCCGACGGACATTTCGTGCCGGTCGACCGCGCGCCCGGACAGAATCGGGCGGGCGTCGTCATAGGACTCCTCACCCATCCGACCCGCAAATTCCCTGACGGCATCGCTCGGGTCTTTGTCGCGTCCGATCCGACGATGGCGATGGGCGCCCTCTCTGAGCCGGAATGTGCCCGGATCTTGGCGGCGATTTCACTCGCCGAAGAAATGAAGGTGCCGATCGAGTGGCTGCCCGTCTCGTCGGGCGCGAAGATCGCCATGGACTCTGGCACCGAGAACCTCGACTGGACTGCGCGCGTGCTGAGGCGTCTCATCGCGTTCACGCAGGACGGAGGTGAGGTCAATATCATCGTGTCTGGTGTCAATGTCGGCGCGCAGAGCTATTGGAATGCCGAGGCGACGATGCTCATGCACACGCGCGGTCTCCTCATTCAGACCCCCGAGGGCTCGATGGTGCTGACGGGCAAGAAGGCCCTCGAGGTCTCAGGCAGCGTCGCCGCCGAGGACGAGCGCGGTATCGGCGGGTTCGAAAGGATCATGGGACGAAATGGTCAGGCCCAGGTCTTTGCCCGCAATATCGGCGACGCCTATCGGATCCTCTTCGATTATTACGACCTCACCTATGTCGCGCCTGGTGAAAGTCGTCCTCGCCGATGGCCGACCGCCGATATCGATCATCGCTCCATCCTCGAGAGTCCCTACGAAGATGTCGACGGCTCGAGGACGACCATCGGCGTGCTATTTTCGGAAGTGACAAATCCCGGTCGAAAAAAGCCATTTTCGATACGCGAGGTAATGAAGGCCGTTCACGATGTGGACGCGGTCAGTCTCGAGCGCTTCTCTTCGATGGAGGGCGCCGAGACCGCGGTCGTCTGGGAGACCCATGTCGGTGGGTTTCCGGTCTCGCTCATCGGCTTCGAGTCTCGCAATCTACCACGCCGGGACAAGGCGCCCCTCGATGGTCCCGAGCGCTGGACGGGGGGGACCCTCTTTCCGCAGAGCTCGAAGAAGGTCGCGCGCGCCATCAACGCGGCGAGCGGCAATCGGCCTGTCGTGGTGCTCGCCAACCTCTCGGGCTTCGACGGGAGCCCTGAGTCGATGCGCAGATTGCAGCTCGAATATGGCGCGGAGATCGGACGGGCCGTCGTCAATTTCAAGGGCCCCATCATCTTCGTCGTCATCGGGCGCTATCACGGGGGCGCCTACGTCGTGTTCTCAAAGGCGCTGAACCCGAATCTCGTCGCCTTCGCGGTCGAGGGGGCCTTCGCTTCCGTCATCGGTGGAGCGCCCGCCGCGGCCGTGGTCTTCCCGCGCGAGGTCCGCGCACGGGCCCTGAAGGACCCGAAGGTCGTCAAAATCCGTCGCGAGCTCGAGAGCGGCACCTTCTCCGACGGGGCGCGCGGAGTGCTCGAAAATCAGCTCGAAGAGGCATTATCAGACGCCATTTTGGAGCATCAGGCGAGACTCGCGCAGGAGTTCGACAAAATCCACTCGGTCGAGAGGGCGGTGGCCGTCGGCTCGCTTGACGCGGTCATTCCGGCCTCTCGACTCCGAGGTGCTGTCATCGAGGTGCTCTCACGCACCTCTTATTGACTGTCGCCAAGTATCTTTCGGAGTCCCCCGAGGGCCCCCTCGGCAAATGACAAGGTGCCTGGCGGGCCATCAGATTCGCGGGGGTTGATGCGGATGAGCTTGCCTCCGTGGCGCGCTTTTCTCGCCGTGATCTCCGAGCAGCTCCTCACCGTCGGGATGGCACCTCCCGCCCCCATCTCGATGATGACGAGCGGTCCCGAGAGGGTCTCGAGCCAACTGTCGAAACGCGCGTCCTGCGCGTCGCTGCGCTCGCCGAGCCACAGGCTGTCGCCGAACATCAGGATATTCGGTCGCGCGATCTTTCCGCATTTCGGGCATTTCGGGAAAGGCTCGGAGGCGCGCATGGTCGTCTCGTCGACCGTGATGCGTTCGGTCGAGTGCCAGATCCCCGAGCCGCAGGGGTGCGTGCACTGAAGATGGTGAATCGAGCCGTGGGCCTCGACGATGCGCTCGGGGGTAAATCCCGCCTTGTGAAATTGACCGTCCACATTCGAAGTAAAAACGAAATACTTGTCGGGGAGGGACTCGCCGAATTCTCTCAATATCCGAAATCCGTCATGGGGGACGGTGTCGAAATAGAGGTTCTTGCGGTGGCCGTAAAATCCCCACGCGAGCGTCGGGTCGCGTTCGAACCAGCGCGGGTTCGCGAGATCGACGAAGCTCAGCCCGAGGCTCTTGAACGGGGGATAGGCGCGCCAGAAGCCCTCGTCACCGCGAAAATCAGGCAGTCCGGAGTCGACCCCCATGCCCGCGCCAGCGGTGATGAGCAGCGCCTTAGCGTCCTTCAGTGCGGCGCGCGCGGCGGAAAGCGAAACGTCGGGCGAATTTGTCATGGATGTCTCCGAGGTCTGGGATGGCTGCTGCGGGAGGGCTCGAGGCGGGCGTACCGAAGCTTGGCGGTGCGTAGGTCCGAGCTTCGGGGACGACCGGGGTCGGGGGCTCGAAGCTCGGCGGAGCATATTGTCGGGCGTAGGCACGCGAGGGCTTCGACGTCTCCCTCGAGGGGATCATCCCCCGATAGTCGCCGACGAAACCCGCCTCGCGCATGGACGGCTCCCAGCTCGATCCCCGGACAGTGCGACCATCGATTTCCAGGACGGGCTGGCTGCCGAGCGCGCGGAGACGAGGCAAGAGCGCGCGGAAGACCTCGACCGCGAGCCTCGGATCTTCCCGCAGGGAGGCAAAGCTCAGGAGTTTTTGACCGCGTGACCCGACCCACATGACCGGCGCGCCCCGGTGCATGACGACAAAGGTCTGAACCGCGCGCTTCGGGGTGAGCTTCGGCGCGGTCTCGCCCGGATGGACGACCGCGGGCCACGGGAGGACGAGCCCCCAGGGGTTCCCGGGGTCGGTCGAGGCGAGGATGTCGATGTCGCGCGGATGACTCGCGGGGTCGCGCGCGCCGCGAAGCCGGTCGACGACGCCCGGCAACGCAAACTGGATCCCGAGCCCGTCTACAAAGTGGCCGCGCCTCACCTTGCCGAGGTCCTCCATCATCTTGAGCCCCTCGTAGATGCTGCCGAGTCCGCCTTCGAGGTCTTCGGCTTTGGCGATATCCGAACAGATCATCCCCCAGCGCTCGAGCATCCCGTGGATTTTCGCGAGCGCATAATCGGTCGCGCGCGATTTCGATGGAGAGATGTCATTTCCGCAGAGATCGCCGACCAGGGACCAGCGCCCCCCCATGCCCGAGCGCCCCTCTCGCAATTCGCGCAGCGGGACGAAGGTGTCATTGGTGACGAGCCCCCTCCAGACGAGCGCCCAGAGGGCTCCCGCGACCTCGCTCGAATTGGCACCCCTCACTTGTCCGACGCGAATCAGGAGCTCTGCGAAAAAGGCCGCACCCCGCTCGCTCAGATGGGCGTGCAGCGCGCGCTCGAGGAGAGGCGCGTCCTCGGGGAGGGGATTCACCCGGATCAATTTCGCGGCATTTTCACGCCGATAGAGTGCGACTCTCCCGTCGCGCTGACCGATGGCGCCCGCCCCGACCCAGACGAGGTGTCCCATGGCCGTCAAATCATCGAGCTCGCGCGGGCGTGTGCCCGGGACGCGGGTCGGCAAGATGGCGTCCTCGAGTTCGGAAAAGGGCAGGGCGAGCCCCTCGAGCTGGGTGCAAATCTCGAGCAGCCTCTGCGGGCTCCGCACGGTCGCACCGACCCCCTGCCAACCGATGAGGAAGCGAGAAAGCGTTGGCCCGTCGACGGGCGCGACCTCGTCTCTCAGCCGCGCGAGCATGCGGCGACGAAGGCGTCTCAGGACCTCGGTCTCGCAGTATTCCTGCCCCTGACCGCCCGGGCGGAATTGCCCCTCCGAAAGCCGCCCCTTGCGGGTCAGCGCGACGAGGATGGGCTCGACCGCGAGGACGGGGAGATCGAGATATGACGCGACTTCTTTGGCCGTAAATGGCGCATGCGTCCGGCCGTATCGCAATATCAGGGTCGTGAGCGCGTCTGCGACGGGCAGCAGCAAAGAGGCTGGCAGCCCCGCTGGCGGAGCGGCGCCGAGGCTGTCGCGATAGAGGGCACAGTCCTCGACCGCGACATATGACATTCGATTT
>VFQT010001172.1_pt1 | contig 33146 bp, 25 predicted proteins | sample 3512381 | NCBI WGS metagenome assembly VFQT01 (sample SAMN10412376, study PRJNA504923) | tailings metagenome | isolation source: Relicate 2 Philex TSF3 active mining site | place: Philippines: Tuba, Benguet | collected 2017-08-29 | reverse complement strand
AGTATGCGTATGGTCCTTACAACGAGGGCCGCATGGATCCTCAGGTTGAGGGCTGGCCGCTGACGGTCGAGGAGCGGGCATATGTGGTGGGGCAGTGTGCTGGACAGCGGCAGCCTGAACTCTGCGTGGCGAGGGGTGTTTGGTGAATTGAAGGTGATCAACATTGGGATTGGCGGTGACAAAACGCAGAACGTGCTGTGGCGACTGGATCATGGCGGAGTGGCGGGCCTGCAGCCGCGTGTGATTGTGCTGATGATTGGCAACAACAACGTGTTTTTTGTGCCGGAAACGGGAGTGGAGGCAGTGGCGGCGGGGGTGCAGGCGTGCGTGAAGAACCTGCGTGGGAAGTTTCCTGATGCGGCGATTGTGGTGGCGAAGATTCTGCCGGCCCATGCTCCGGGACACAGATTTTATGAAGACATAGTGCGGACGAATGCCGCTCTGGAGCAGCTGGGGCTTGAGGAGGACAGAGCGCTGCGTGTGGTGGATCTGTGGTCAGACTTTACTGGTGCTGACGGACAGTTGCGGGGTGAGTTGTATGCGGGGGATCGGATTCATCTGTCGGAGGCTGGCTATGGGGTGTATGCGCGGCGTCTGCAGCCGCTGGTGACTGCGGGTGTGAAGGGTGAGTTCAGGTGAGCAGTCTGAGTGCTGCGGGCAGGACAGTGACGGTGATGGGTGTGGTGCCGGAGATTTCGCCGTCGAGATTGAGAGGATCGGGTGAACTGGTGTGGATGGTGATGGATCGTCCCTGGAGGTATTCGATTCCGGGCAGATTGCGGTGACTGCCGTCGGCGATTCCCTGGAAGACTTTCAGCAGGTTCCAGCGTGAGGTTGGGCGGAGGAGCAGCACGTCGAGGAGTCCGTCATCGCAGCGTGCGTCGGGCGCCAGCAGCATGCGGTGTCCGGCGAAGCGGGTATTGCAGGCAACGGCGAAGAGGAACGGGCCTGTCAGGCTGTGGTTATCGAGGGTGATGGAGGCCGGGCGGATGTGGGGGTGCAGGATTTGCAGGAGTGCAGCGATTGAGTAGCGGGACCGTCCGAGGCAGCGAAGTTTCTCGGCGGTGATGTTGATATCGGTGGCGGCGCCCCAGCCGGCGATATTGATGCAGCAGGTGGTGCTGTGCTGCTGTGTTACCTGGAGGACGTCGAGTGGTGTGGGGTGGCCGCGAAGAATTTTGTCGGCTGCGTCTCTGACGGACAGCAGGTTGTACTGGAGTGCGAGGGCATTGCCGGTTCCGGCGGGGACGATGGCGATGGGTATTTGGGCGGGTGTGGAACGCTGCATCAGACCATTGACGATTTCGTGGATGGTGCCGTCACCACCGATGGCAGCGATGCAGTGGAAGTTCTGCAGTTCGGCTGCGGCGGCGATGTGTGTGGCGTGTCCAGGGCCGCGGGTGGTGATGACGGTCAGCTGGCAGCCGGCCTGTTGCAGGGAAGTTTGCAGCGTGTTGGCAGCCTGCAGTCCGAGTTGCAGGCCGCTGCGGGGGTTGACTATGGCCAGAACGTGGTGACGTTCCATAGCTGTGGGTGCTGTTTGCTGTGTTGAGATCGGCAGGTTTGGGGAAGTCAACGAAAATCCGGAAGGGATTGGGTTGCAGAGGTTTACAGCTGAGGAATATGTCGAGATGTTGCGGAAAAGCAACACGAAATGGGGTGGATTGGTGGGAGTGTGGATGGATTGAGTGTGGTTGCCTGAACGTGCGGAATTTTTTGAAACCTGAATTTTGTGTGAACCCGTGAGCTGTGACCGGGGAATAAGGGGTATGGAAACCGACGCGACCACATCTGAGACAGAACTTATCCGCCGTGCAGCGGCCGGGGATACGGTGGCATTTCAGGTGTTGGTGCGGGGGCATTGCGGTCGTTTGCTGCGTGGGGCCCTGGCACTGTGCCGTGATCATCAGCAGTCTGAAGATTTGGTTCAGGAGACGCTGCTGGAGTCCTGGCGGGGCCTGGAGCGATTTGATGGTCGCTGTCGGTTTTCGACGTGGTTATACGGCATATTGAGACATCGTTATTTGAAGTGGGCAGGCCGGCGTCGGTTATTGCAGGAGGGGGAACATGGTGTGGAGGCGGCAGTGGATGGACCGCAGGGGCAGTCGCAGCGTGGTTTGTCCGGATCTGAGTCGCTTGAGATTCAGGAGGAAGCGGAGCAACTGCGGCGAGCGGTGGCTTTGCTGCCGGAGGAGCATCGCCAGGTGATTGAGTTGAGATTTCAGGCAGAGTTGAGTTTGGAGGAGATTTCCGGTGCGTTGGGGATTCCTTTGGGAACGGTGAAATCGCGGTTGCATCATGGTCTGGAAAAACTGCGGCAGCAGAGATTTTGTGTGAACCTTTTTTCGACGACTGTGGAATCACGGGCGAGGCAGGCATGATTGCGATGAAAGACAACTGTGAACAGTATTCCGAGGGGCTGAGCCTGCTGGCAGCGGGCTGCGTTACGGAGCGGGAGGAGCAGGAACTGCGTGGTCATGTGGAGGGGTGTGCGGTCTGTCGGGAGCGTCTGAGCGAGCTGCAGGGGGTCAGTGCTGGTCTGTTCAGTCTGCGTTCGGCGGGGGATTCGGCTGTTGTGGATGTGCTGTTGAAGCGTGTTGTGGCCGAGCTTCAGCCGGTGGTGCTGAAGTCAGTGTTTTCCGGAACGAAGCGGCATGTGGGTTTGCGTGGTTTGGGTGTGTTTCCGGTGGTGGTGGCAGTGTTGTTGCTGCTGGTGTCAGCGGGGGGGCTGCGTTTCAGTGCGGGGCCCAAAGCGGGGTCAGTGGCGGTGGCAGCGGAGAGGCCTTTGCCAGGGGCGCTGACTCTGACGATGGCGGCAGTGGATTCGGAGCAGTCATTGGATCTGTTGTTGGATCGTTTTGCTGATTCAGGGGTCCTGGAGCCTCTGAGCAGACCAACTTTTGTGCAGGAGTCGTTGCGATGAAGCGGATCATGAGCGGTGTGTGGCTGTTGTGTGTGATCTGTCTGAATTCTGCGATTGTCGTTGTCCCGGCAGTGGCGGACGAGGCAGTTTCCGTTGGTGGGCGGGTGGTATCTGTGCCGAATGCGGCGGGGATTTACTGGCTGGCATTTGCGGCGATGCCTGTTTTGGAGGATGCGGAGCGGGAGGCGGTGGAGTCAGCGGCGGGGGACATTCGGCAGCCTGTTTCGGAGCTGCTGAAGCGAGTGGTGGGGCGTTATGATGTATCGCTGCGTGAGCTGCAGCGGGCGCGGACTGTGGTTCCGTGCGACTGGCAGCTGGACGGGGAGGCTGGTCCGGCGTTGTTGATGACGCATCTGCAGAAGGCTCGTGATTTGAGCCGAGTGGCGTTGCTGCGATCACGGCTGCGATTTGAGACGGGCGAGATTGCGGGGGCATTGGCAGATTTGCTGGCAGTCTTCAAGCTGGGACGCGACTGTGCAGTCTCGCCATGGATCGTGGCAGCGCTCGTGGACGCAGCGATTGAGGAGCGGGCGGGTGAAGTGCTGGCGCTGCATTTGCCGGGACTGTCGCAGGCTCAGGTGGAGGACGTGATGAGTGAGTTGCGGCGGCTGCCGGCCGGCTGGTCGGGAATTGAGGTACTGGAGGCGGAGGGTACGAATTTTTCCGGTTGGGTGGAGCGGTGGGTGACTGCCGAGGCTGCTCGGCTGGGAGCTGCGGCGACGGGCGGTGGGTTGCTGGCAGCATTTGCGCAGGAGTTTGACGTAGTCCTGGGTGTTGAGGGCGAGAGTGCCGAAGTGAAGTCTGAGCGTGCATTGATGCTGCAATCGCTGACGGTGGCCGATGTGCAGGGGGCGCTTGGACAAATGCGTCGTGACCAGCAGGAGCTTGTGCGTCTGGCGGGGCTGTCGGCAGCCGAGCGTAAGCAGCCGCTGCAGCAATTTACGGAGCGACTGGAGTCAGGGCGTTCGTTGCGGACGAAGGCTGATGCGATGCTGTGTTTTTCGCAGATGCTGCTGCCGAGTGCTATTCGGGTGATTGATCGTCTGGAGCAGGTGCAGTTGCGACGGCAGCTGTTGCAGCAGGCATTGCGTGTCCAGCGTCATGGTGAGGCGGCGCTGCAGCCGATAGGGGGAGTGAAGGTTGAGTATCGGCGGACTGCGGGAGGTTTTGAGCTGAGTTTCCCGCATGCGGGTAGTGTCGAATCGATTGTGGCGGGGCGCAAGTGATGTGCGATGACGAGTCGGAAAACGGTGTTGGCGGAGTTGTGCTGGAGCGAGTGGCGACACTGGCTGCGGGGCTGGCTGAGCGATTGTTGCTGGCTGCGGGTGATCGGGAGCGGTTGATGGTGGCGATTGCCGGTGCTCCGGGGGCCGGCAAGTCGACTATTTCCGCGGCTTTGGTCGAGGTGCTGTCAGCGCGTGGTGAGCGGGCGATTGTTGTGCCGATGGACGGCTTTCATTTTGACGACGTGGTGCTGAATCAGCGGGGGCATCGTGCGCGGAAGGGGGCGGCGTTTACGTTTGACTGTGCGGGGTTCGAGGTCCTGTTGAGGCGCATTCGTCAACGTGAGGAGCAGATCGCGATTCCGGTGTTTGATCGGCGGCATGAGCTTTCGCGGGCGGGTGCGGCGATCGTTCATGCCGATGCAAGGATTGTGCTGATTGAGGGGAATTACCTGCTGTTGCGTGAGCAGCCGTGGTGTCGACTGCATGAGTTGTTCGATTATCGGGTGTTTCTGGATGTACCGAGGGAGGAGTTGCAGCGGCGGTTGCGGCAGCGGATTCTTTCGCACGGGCACAGTGCTGAGTTTGCAGAACATTGGCTGGCAGGTAATGATCTGCTGAATATTGACCACGTGTTGAACGGCAGTGTGGCTGCGGATCTGCGGCTGCCGGGGTGACGTGGCGTGGGTCGTTGGGCGGGAGGGGTTGTGTGATGTGGGCCATGAGATTGTCCTGTGTGGTGGCGTCGTTGTGTGCGGTCCTGAACTGGGTGCTGTTGCCGGCTGAGTCTGTGGAGGCGGCGGAACGTCCGAATGTGATTTTGGTGATGGCTGACGATCAGGGCTGGGGTGATACGGGTTACAACGGGCATCCGCACCTGAAGACTCCGAATCTGGATGCGATGGCTGCTGCCGGTCTGCGGCTGAATCATTTCTATACAGCGCATTTTAACTGTTCGCCGACGCGTGCCAGCATCATGACGGGGCGTCATCCGCATCGGATGGGGACATTTTCGCCGGGGCGTCCGATTCGTGCTGAAGAGCTGACAGTGGCGAAGGTGCTGCAGGGAGCCGGGTATGCGACGGGGCATTTCGGCAAGTGGCATCTGAACGGGAAGAATGGTGATCGCAACACGAAAGTGCTGCCTGGTCGAGCAGTTTTGGCGGCAGATCCGCTGTCTCCGGGGAGGCTCGGATTTGACGAGTGGGTCTCGGCGGACAATTTTTTTGATCTGGATCCGGTGCTGGGTCGGAATGGAGCACCTGAAAAATTTGAGGGTGATGGTTCTGATGTAGTGATGGGTGAGGCATTGAAGTTCATTCGTCGTCAGTCGGAAGCCGGCCAGCCGTTTCTGGCGGTGATCTGGTTTGGTAATCCGCATGTGCCGCACGAGGCATTACCGGCGGATCGTGAGCAGTATGCGGGGCTGTCCGAGGCGTTGCAGAATTACTATGGAGAGATTACGGGGATTGACCGCAACGTTGGGCGGCTGCGTGAGGCGCTGCGTGAGTTGAAGGTGGCGGAGAACACGGTGCTGTGTTACTGCAGTGACAACGGGGGAGCGGCGGGTCCGCTTTCGACGGGGAATCTGCGAGGTTCCAAGGGGACATTGTGGGAGGGTGGTTTGCGGGTGCCGGGTTTGATTGAGTGGCCGTCTCGAATTCGCAGGCCGGCGGCGAGTGACCTGCCCTGCTCGACTTTGGATTTGTATCCCACGATTCTGGCGGTGACCGGTGCCGTGGCAAAGGATCAGATTGAGCCGCTGGATGGTGTCAGTCTGCTGCCGCTGCTGGAAGGTCGGATGGAGTCCCGGGGCAAAGCGATTCCATTCGTCTCGATGATCAATACCGAGGGATCGCATGCCGCGCTGCTGGACTGGCCGTGGAAGCTGCATACGGATCCGCGGGCTGGAAACGGAAAGAAGAAGCAGGCGGATGTGGGAACGGTGGAGCCGGTGATGCTGTTTGATCTCCAGGCTGATCCTCGTGAGACGACGAATCTGGCGTCTGCTGAGCCGGAGCGGGTGGCGAAGATGGTGTCGGCTTTGTCGGAGTGGAAGCGTTCGGTGAAGCGGAGTCTGACGGGTGCTGATTATCCGGCAGCGGGCGGCAGGTGAGCGGGGAGTTGCCGTTTTTTCACGACAGAGTCACAGAGGACGCGCGGGGGCGGGGTGAGCCAACGGAATTCAATCCGGATTGCCGGAAGGATGTCGAGTCTGTCTGATGTCCTTTGGGCAATCAGGGTGTCAGCAGTTTCAGTCCGGCTTGTGCATCGGGAATGGCGGTGCGGATTTTTCCATTGCAGCCAGTGCTGTCACTGCAACTTCCAGTGGCGAACAGCAGTCGTCCTCCGGGAAGTGTTTCGATGCCGAGTGAGCAGTTCCAGTTGTGCCGTCCCAGCATGCGAAAATCTGTGTCTGTGATCAGCAGTTGCTGTGGTTTTCCGTAGCAGCCGAAGTACCAGCGACCTTGAGCGAAGGTGGCGGTTTGAATGCCGAGGTCGGTGTGTCCGCTGGCGATGGTGTGTTTTTTCTGAAAGGCGAACCGGGGATCGTATTCGTAAACGTAGTTTTCGGGGACGGCATCCGGCAGACCTCCGACGACGAAGAAGTTTCCGTTGCGCACTGCGATGCCGCCGGCACCATGGACAACTTCCGGAACCGGGTGGCGGGCCAGTTCTCTGAGGCTGGCGGCGTCATAGGCAAAGACCCATGAGTCGGCATTGCCGGCCGGGTCATTGAATTTCCCGAGGTTGACGGCGACGAAGACCTTGCCGTTGTGATGGCACAGGTCGCCATGATGATCGGCGACGGGCACGGTCTTCAGTATTTTCCCCTGCAGATCTGTTTTGACGAGTCTGGTGGTGAAGGACCAGAACATTGAGTGTCCATCGCAGCAGATACCCTGCAGATGTTGGGGGAATTTTTGTTCGCAGGTGATTTCCGGTGCCAGTGTGGGTGAGGCGTGGAAGCCGAGGCTGGCGGTGGTGGCCTGTTTGTTAAAGACCAGTCTGGCGAAGTGCCAGAGGTTGTGTTTCCAGTGTGTGGGATCGTGGGCGTGGCTGTCGAGGTTCCAGATGTGCGGGAGCTGCTGCTGTCGCAGGCAGCGCTGAGTTCTTTGGCTGATGCCGAGCAGATCATCGCGGCTGCCGCAGGAGAGCCAGATCAGGTGGAACGGATTGTCGGTGAGCTTACCGGCGGGGATGAGCTGATCGGGGCTGCGAGTATTGGGGGCGGCCGAGAATGCTGCGAGCCAGGCGAATTTGTCGGGGTTGGCGAAGGCGAAGTTCAGTGACTGACCTCCTCCCATGGACAGACCGGCGATGCCGCGGTGATCGCGATCCGTGTGAACGGAGTAGTTGGATTCGATGGCTGGAATGACGTCATTGAGCAGGTCCTGTTCGAAGGTGGCGAATGCTGGTGCGGCGGCGAAGACGTTGCCTTCTGCGCGGTCATTCTTTTGTGCTCGCCCGTTCGGCATAACCACGATCATGGGTGTGGCCTGTTCTGCGGCGAAGAGGTTGTCGAGCAGGTTTGCGGGGTCGGCAAATCGCTGCCATTCGGTTTCGTCACCGCCGATGCCGTGGAGCAGGTAGAGGACGGGGTATTTTTTTTCGGATGAGTATCCGGGGGGTGTGTAGACATTCATGCGGCGTGTGGTGCCGACGGTTTTTGACTGGTATTCGATGATTTCGAGTTTTCCGTGGGGGACTTGTGGCTGATGCTGAGTGATGTTCGAGGGTGGTTCCGGGAACATCTGAATGTCAGCGGCGTCGGGCTCCATGCGTGCGGGGGTTGCTCGGCGTGGTGGCTGGGCTGCGGCGATTTCGGACCCGATGCTGTTGAGAGCAAGCAGGAGGAGCAGCAGAGTGGCGGGGCGCGGGGTGTGCGCAGAGGGGGTGGAGTGCATGGGGCTGATCCTGCGAAAATGGTGGCGTAGTTCAATACCCGCGGGGGATTAACGTTTGCCTTTGGGGTCAAGATTTTCCATGATTTCGCTGTCTGAGACGGGGTCTGAGTCGATGCCGTGGTCGGGCACGGTGACGCCGGCGATCCAGCAGAGGGCATTCAGGATTGTGCGTCGGAACTGATCGTTCTGCCAGTTGATATGGAAGTGGCCACCGGTGAAACCGAAGCCTTTTCCGCCATCGGGACGTTCAACGGCCCACAGCAGTGATTCTTTGCGACCGACGGCCTGCTGGATGTGGGGATAGGGTCCTTTAGGGTAGACGTAGGGGCCATTGCGGGTGGCTTCGGAGGGAATGGCGGCAAGCACCGGAGTGAACCTGACGCCGTCGATTTGTGTGGGTTCGGCGGTATCGAAGCCATCCTGAAATCGCATGTTGAAGTACCATTCGTCACGAATTTCGAAGGGCATGACGCCGCGGCTGATGGGGTGTTCGGGGAAGGATTCGAAGCGGGCATCCCAGATGGGGTTGCAGGACCACTGATGTTCGTAGTGTCCGCCAATCCAGCGTTTGAATTCTGCGCCACCGCGGTCTTTGGGCACTTCAACGCCGAAGTGCATGCAGCCGAATCCGACACCGCGGGCGATAAGTTTTTCGAACAGTTGCAGGCGATTTTCCTGGATGGCCGGGTGTCCGGCACCACCATCGGAGAAGATGACCACTGCGGCAGCATCATCGAAGGTGGCTTCGTCGCTGACCCAGCCCATTTCGTGTCGTTCGACTTTGAGATTTGTGATGTGCTGGAGTCGTTTTTCGAGGAGGATTGTGCCGGCACGGAACTCGTGCATCAGTGGCGGGTGGCTGGGTTTTCCGGCAATGAGGACCAGTTTTTTCGGTGCGTGGCTGCGGCTGGCGGCCTGCAGAGCGACGGGTCCGGCAGCGAATGAGGACAGCATGAGGCGGACGAAGGTGGAACGCAGCATGATGGTGGCTTTCGGGGAAGGCAGGATGGCCTGGGACATCAGGACAAAATGCGAAGTGCAGGGTCGGTGTATTATATCTGCGAGCGCCAACAGAGTACACTCAGGCGGGCCGTGGATCGTCCTGTGTATTGCTGAGTTGTTGTGACAGGAGAGGCTGATGCTGTTTGTATTGTCTGTGTCGCGATGGTTGCTGTCAGCGTTGTGTGTGCTGGGGGCCGTATGCTGTGGATCGGCTGTGCTGTTTTCCGCTGAGCGTGTACGCCCGAATTTCATTTTCATTCTGACGGACGATCAGGGCTGGGGCGATGCGGGGTTTGCGGGTCATCCGTATGTGCGGACTCCTGCGCTGGACCGATTGAAGCGTGAGGGAACGTGGCTGCAGCAGTTTTATGTGGCGGCGACGGTGTGTTCGCCCAGTCGCACGGCGTTTATGACGGGTCAGTATCCAGCGCGGCATGCGATTCATGGGCATTTGTCGACGGCTGAGCAGAATGCAGCGCGGGCGATGCCGAACTGGCTGAATGCGGAAGCGCCGATGCTGCCGAGGCTTTTACAGCGGGCGGGCTATGCGACGGCGCATTTTGGAAAGTGGCATCTGGGGCATGGCGAGGGAGCTCCGCCGCCGCGTGATTATGGTTTTGATGCTTCGAAGGTGGTGAATGGGAATGGTCCCAGTCTGGGCAATGAGGGAACGGAGCCTTATTTTCGAGCGAGATCGACGGCGCAGATCATGGATGAAACGATTGAGTTTATTCGGGCGAATCGGGAGCGACCATTTTTTGTCAATGCGTGGACTCTGCTGCCGCATGCGAAGCTGGATCCGACTGCCGAGCAGCTGTCTGAATATACGGGGCTGCAGCCGCGTGCTGACGATCCGGCATTTGGGGACTGGATGCAGAAGTATCTGGGGCGTGCGAAGTCACTGCCTGATCAGATGCGTGTGTTTTGTGCGTCGCTGACCGATCTGGATACTCAGGTGGGGCGATTGCTGGATGCACTGGAAGAGCTGGGGCTGGCAGAGAACACGGTGATTTTTTATTCGAGTGACAACGGTCCGGAGGATTATCGTGTGGGGAATGCGGCGAATGCGGGGGTGGGCAGTCCAGGTGTGCTGCGTGGTCGGAAACGCAGCATGTATGAGGGCGGGGTTCGTACATTTGGGCTGGTGCGATGGCCGGGGCATGTTCCGGCCGGGCGTGTGGACAGCGTGAGTGTGACAGGTGCGGTTGATTTTCTGCCGACGGTGTGTGCGTTGGCGGGTGTGGATGTGCCGGTGGATTTCATGGGTGACGGTGAGAATGTGAGCGATATCTGGCTGGGTGGGGAGCGTGAGCGTCGCGGGCCGCTGTACTGGGAATGGTTGTTTGGTGTACAGGGGGCGGATGATGGCTATTTGCCGCCGCCGCTGGCGATGCGTTATGGCGACTGGAAGTTGTTTGCGGATCATCGCGGTGAGCGACTGCAGATGTTCAATATTGCGGCGGATCCGGGGGAACAGCGGGATGTGGTGCTGGAGCAGCCGGTGCTGGCTGAGTTCATGAAGAAGCGGCTGCTGGCCTGGGCGGGCGGGTTACCGGCGAGCCGGGCTCGGGAGAAACTGATGTCCGAGGGTTTGGGGTCGTCGGGAGCGGCGTCGGGAAAGACTGCTGGGGGCCAATCGGGGAAGAAAGCGACTGCGGGTGCGCGAGCTGCGGCGATGAAGCGGTGGGACAGGGATGGGGATGGTGAATTGACACTGGAGGAGTATCGGGCGGGTTTGAAGCAGCCGGATGCGGAGCAGCGTTTCAGGGGATTTGATACGAATCAGGATGGTCGGCTGACTCGGGAGGAGTTTGTGGGGGCGTGAATTCAGGCACCAATGTTATGAGGCAGCGCCCGGCGTGAGGTTGGCGGGTGGTTCACGTGTGCTGCGTTCGGGCACACAGCTGCAGCAGTTCTCCGATGGTGCGGTGTGATTCGATGGGGTGTCGGAGTGGTACCGAGGTTTCGATGTGATAGCGATTTTGTCGACCGACGCGTGTGCGCTGGAGGATGCCAGCATTTTCAAGTTCGGCGAGGATGTGCTGTACGGCGCGTTCGGTGATACCGACCTGTCGGGCGACTTCGCGAACGATCATGGCGGGGTTTTGCCAGAGCAGCACGAGAACGTGGGCATGGTTGGTGAGAAAGGTCCAGCGGGGCTGCTCTGTTTGCGGCTGGGTTGGAAGGGCAGCAACAGGTGGGGGGCTGCTGGTGTTTGGGGGAGTAGCGGCAGCGGGCATACGGCGACGGCTGGTATTGCCGGAGGTGGATTGTCGGATGTCTGTCGCGGGTGATGAACGCCGTTTCTTCACTGCAGAGGCTCCTGATTGCACTTCCGGGCGGTGGGACTGCCCGGGATGCTGTGCAAATCCTGCGTCTCTGTCAACGGATCTGGAGGAAAAAGCGGGCTGCGTTCGCAGCCTGCACGCCGGGTTGCGGGTGAATTCGGGGCTTGAGCATCAGACAGCGATCTCGACGGGGGTGACGACACCTGTTTTCAGGTCATAGACGCCCCCGGCGATGATCAGTTCTCCCTGACGCAGCAGTCTGCCGATGACGGGCGAGGATTCGGCGAGGAGGAGTGCCTGGTTTCGCACATTTTGGTTTACTGCTGCGGCCAGATCCGGGGCCTGTCGAACGGCCGGCCGGATGTACTGGAACAGTCCGCTGATTTGCCCGGGGACCTCATCACCCTTCATGGTTGCGTGGACGGCGCCGCATTCGGTGTGTCCCAGCACGTACAGGACTCGAGCGCCGAGTACGCGTGTTCCGAATTCGAGGCTGCCGATATTCTCGCTGCAGGCCACATTGCCGGCGATGCGTGTGACGAAGACATCCCCGAATCCCTGGTCAAAGACGATCTCGATGGGGACTCGTGAGTCGGCGCAGCCGAGGAAGGCGGCGAAGGGTTTTTGCCCGGCGGCCAGTGCACGGACGCGGTCCATGTCGCGGTTTTCGGCAAGTGGTTTTCCGGAGGCGAATCTCTGATTGCCTTCGTAGAGTTTTTTGAGGGCCTCTGCCGGTGCGATGTCGGCGGGTGCGCCGCTTGCGTGGGACGGAGTCGGGTTGACGGCAGCGGAGAGAGAGGTCTGATGTCGGAGCCAGCCGGTAAGGCCACAGGCGGTGGCCACCAGTCCCTGTCCGATCAGCAGTCGTCGGCTTTGACGCGTTTGCTGACAGTTGCAGGTGTCGTTGTGAACTGAGCGTTCGCGGTTCATATGAAGCTTTCTGATGGGTGATCCTGACGTCTTGAACGGGACTTTCAGTTGCAGAAAAACTGGGCGAAGCGATAGTAGAGGGGAATCCCGGCAATCAGGTTAAAGGGGAAGGTGATGGCCAGTGCTGCGGTCAGGTAGTACGTCGGGTTGGCTTCCGGGAGTGCCATGCGGACAGCGGGCGGCGCGGCGATGTAGGAAGCACTTGCAGCCATAGTGGCCAGCATCGTGGTGCCGCCGACACTGAGTCCGGAGAGCGAACCGAGCCATGCGCCGAGCAGTCCATGCAGGATTGGGACGGCGATTCCGAAAGCGGCCAGGAACAGTCCGCTGGAGCGAAGATCCTGCAGTCTTGCCCCGGCAGTGAGACCCATTTCCAGCAGGAAGAGTGCCAGGATTCCCTTGAACATGCCTTCAAAGACCGGCTGGACGGGTTTCCAGCCTTCGGTTCCCACGGCCGTTCCGATGATCAGGCCTCCGACCAGCAGCATGGTGGATGGTGCACTGAGGAGTTCGTGGCAGACGGCGAGCAGTCTGGAACCAGCGGACGTTTGGTTGGAATCGCTGGAAGGCAGCTGAGCCATCTGGAAGGCTCCGATGGCCAGAGCGACCTGAATACCGGGAATTTCGAGGAGGGTGAGAAGTGTGGGCATGAATCCTTCAGCGGGGGCTCCTGCAGCATTTGTGAACTGTTGGGCTGCGATGAAGGTGACGGCAGAGACGGATCCGTAGTGGGCGGCAATGCCGGCGGCGTCGGGGATGCTGAATTTGCCGAGGCGTCGGAGCACGAGGTAGGCGGAGATCGGCGTGAGGCAGCCGAGCAGCAGGGTGACTGCGGCGGGTGCTGCGAGTTGTGACAGGGAACTGTGCGACAGTTCGACTCCCCCCTTCAGTCCCAGCGCGAACAGCAGGTAGATGGAGAGTGATGTATAGAGTTCGCGTGGCAGTGCGAGCTGGCTGCGGATGACGCGGGCGAAGACACCGAGGGCAAAGCAGAGAGTCAGGGGTGAGACAAGATTCAGCCGGAGGACATCGAACATGAATTGCCTTTCAGTGGACCGGAGGGTCTGAAATCAGGAATTGCACAGAAGTGTGTTACGCGATTTAAAACACATGAACAATGTTTCGTGTATTCTGTGTCTGGTGTGGAGTTTGTCAATGAAGAATTTTCGCTGCGGCGAAAATGGGATCGGAGTGCGTCGGCTGGATTTGCCGGACTTCGCAGGTGATAATCTGCGGGGGCGGTTGGTGCCGTCAGGTGGGCGGGGTTGACGAGGCAAAAATCGGGTCAGGTATCATGGTCAGAGCGTACCGGGATCAGTTGAGCATCGGGGGGCTGGTGGTGCGTGCGGGTCTGGCGTGGCTGATGGTGGTCGCAGATCTGTCGATTGCGGGTCAGGATCCGGATCCGGAGGCTGCGCGGTCGGGTTTGCGGACTGTGGTGTATGGCGGCGTGCAGCAGGCGGTGCCGGGGGTGGCGGAGCGACCGGTATTTTTGGCTGGTGCCGGGCTGTCGGAAGTGCGTGGGGGAGTGGGGCAGCGTGTTGAGTATTCGGGCAGTTTGCTGGTGCGAAATCCGGGTCGAATTCGCTTCAGTGCGAAGCTTGCGGGTCGACTGGATCTGCTGGTGGATGGTCGGAGTGTGTTGTCTGGTCAGTCATCGGGGCTGTTGCTGGCGGGGGACCCGGTGGAGCTCGCGGGTGGAGATCACGAGGTTCTGGTGCGGTACTGGCGTGTGGAGGGAGTGGAGCCGGGGCAGTTGGCGATTTTTTGGTCTGGCGACGATTTTACTCTGGAGCCATTGCCGGCGGATGTGTTTAGTCATTACCCGCAGTCTGGTGATGCGGATCTTTCAGAGTTGTCTGTGGGTCGGACGATTTCCGATGCATTGCGTTGTGGTGCCTGTCATGAGGGCTGGGGTGAATCGGATCCGCTGCGTGCTCCGGACCTGGGTACTGCCCTGCCCCATCTGAGTGACGAGGAGATCGTGCGGAGGCTGATGAGTGGAGATGGCAATCACTCGATGCCGCATTTCGGGATGACTCGTGAGCAGTCGGAATCTGCGACTGCGTGGCTGCGATCGGTGACGGGCCCGGCGGCTGGAGGGTTGCCTGCGACCGTTGTGAAGAAGGGGGATCGAGAGGCGGGCGAGCGATTGCTGTTGACTCTGGGCTGTGTGGCCTGTCATCAGGTGTCGGCCGACGAGGTTGAGCGTCAGTGGTATGGCGGACCGGCATTGATCAAGGGGGCTTCCAGTCGCAGTCGGGGATGGCTGGAGCAGTGGCTGCAGAGTCCGGAGAAGCTGAATGTCAGTCATCGGATGCCGGTTTTCAGTCTGACGGACGACGAGCGGCGGCAGTTGGCGGTGGCTTTGAATGGTGAGTCGGAGGCGGCTGCGGTTGGGGGCTCAGATGGCGATCTTTCCCGGGTTGGCAAATCGGCGGTGGATGCTGGTCGTGGGATTGTAGCGGGTGCGAGGTGTGCGTCGTGTCATCGCATCCCGGGTCTGGAATCACCGCAGCGTCTGGAGTTTACGACGGGTGTGCGTGCGGTTGCGGCGACGGTTGCGGGTCGCAGTTGTGTGAACCCGGGTGCGGGGATCTCCGGCGTGGGAATGCGTCCGCAGTTTCGTGTGGGGGCGGAAGCAGCCGATGCTGTGCGTGTGTGGCTGGGGACGATCGGGGTGCCGCTGCTGCCTGCGGGTCAGCGGGATTCGGCGGCTGGATCGCTGTTACTGCGTCGCAATGGATGTCTTGCGTGTCATGAGCGGGACGGTGTGTCGGGGTTATCTGCACGGGCGGCGGAGATCGAGAGTCGGCGTGAGGATTTGCGTGGTCAGAGCGAGTATTTGATTCCTCCTGCATTAACGGCGGTGGGGGATCGATTGCGGGACGAGGTGCTGCTGGAGGCGATTCAGGGGCGGTCGGTGGAGCGGAGGCTGCCGTGGCTGCTGGTGCGGATGCCGCGTTTTCCGCTGACGGACAACGAAGCGGCAACGATAGCGGGGGGATTGATTGCTGAGGACCGGATTCCGGACGAGGCGGATTCATTGCGGGCTGATTTGTTTGAGCATTTGAATCCGCAGCATCCGTCCCTGGCGACATCGGAGCAACTTGTCTCGGGGACTCAGATGGCGGGTGCGGCGGGTTTCAACTGCATCGCCTGTCACAAGGCCGGGCGATTTGAGCCTCGTAATGTCGCTCCGGGGACTCGGGGTTCAGATCTTTTGGTGATGGGGCGTCGGCTGCGTTCGCGGTATTTCATGCGGTGGATGCAGAATCCGATCCGGGTGTTGCCGGGAATTGAGATGCCGGCGATTCGCAGGCCGCTGGACCGTGATCCGGCGGAGTCATTGAATCAGCAGTTTGCGGTGTTGTGGACAGCGCTGGCGGATCCTGGCTTTGTGCCTCCGACTGTTTCCAGTCGTTACGAGCAGGTGTTGACGGTTGGTCGTGGCGAGGGACCGCGGGTGTTGCGGGACGTCTTTCTGGCTGAGGGTGCGGCTGGTGGTTCGGGAACGGCGCGAGCTTTTGCTGTCGGCTTTGGTAATGGGTTCAGCGTATTGCTGGACGCGGACAGCGGTCAGTTGAAGCAGCTTGCGTTTGGTGAGTTTGCGAGGCAGCGGACGGAGGGGAAAAGCTGGTTTTGGGATCTGGCGGGGATCCCGCTGCTGTCGCGACCTGAGGATGCTGTTTTTTGTCGTCTGCTGGACTCAGATGGTGGCGGGGAGCCGTTGCTGCCAGTGCGTGATGAGCGTCGTACAGCGGAGCTGCTGTCGTGGCGTGTGCAGGGAAGCGTTGTGGAGCTGCGGCTGAGATTTCATTTCGGCCGTGTTCCGGAGGCGGCCGAGAAGTTGTTGGCTCACAGTGAGCAGACGGTCTGGAGTCTGCTGGAGCAGCATGAGGTTGTCGAGCTGACGCTGGAACTGTCGCCGCGTGGGACTGGTGGTTCGGGGGTAAAGTTGAGGGTGGTGGGGGCCAGTATCCCGAGTGGTCGAGTGGTGGAGTTACCGGGCTGGGGTGGGGATCGGCGGGGGGAGCGGATTCGACTGACGTCTGAAGTGGAGTCAGTGCATCGTTCTGCTGGTGGCTGGCCGCAGCTTGTTCAGGGAGAGGCGGCGGATTGGACATTGGGGCTTGAGCAGGAATTGCCGCAGCCGCTTTCACCGCCAGCGGTTGCTCCGCTGTTAACCAGGGTGGAGGAGTTGAAGTCGGTGCCAGGTTTCGGTGGTCAGCGGTTGTCGCTGCCTGCGGGAATTATGCCTACGGCGCTGGCGTGGTTGCCGGACGGTCGTCTGGCACTGACATCGCTGAAGGGGCAGGTCTGGGTGCTGTCGGACAGTGATGGCGATGGCCTTCCGGACAGGCCCATGTTGTTTGCCGAGGGTCTGGCTGCGCCTTATGGGGTTGTGGCGGATGGCAGTGATCTGCTGGTCTCTCACAAGCCGGAGGTGCTGCGTTTGAAAGATACGGATGCTGACGGGCGTGCGGATGAGTTTACGGTGCTGGCAGCGGGCTGGGGGTACAGTGATGATTATCATGACTGGACAGCCGGTCTGGTGCGGGACAGTCGGGGTGATTTGTATGTAGGTCTGGGCAGTGATTATTCGCAGAAGGGGCGAGCAGCGGACAACGATCGCTGGCGTGGGACGGTACTGCGCCTGGATTCGGGTGGTCGGATTGAGCCTTTTGCGTATTCGATGCGTTTTCCGATGGGGCTGGCGGTGGATCATCAGGATCGTTTGTTTGCCACGGACAATCAGGGTGTGCAGAACACCTGGAATGAGCTGAATCATCTGCAGCGGGGGCGGCATTACGGTGTACCGTCGCGGCATGATGCTGCGGAGGGTGTGGTGGCGGAGTCACCGGCGCTGATGATTCCTCATCCGTGGACTCGCAGCGTGAATGCGGTGGCATTTTTTCCGCGGGATTATCCGGTAGCGGCTTTGGCGGGTCAGGGTGTGGGCTGCGAGTATGATACTCAATGTCTGATCCGTTTTTCTCTGCAGGAAGTTGATGGTGTGATGCAGGGGGCGTGTTATCGGTTCAGTCGTTTGCCTGCAGCGGGTGAGCAGTCGGACCTGCTGGGGCCGATTGCGTGTGGTTTCTCAGCCGATGGTGGCTTGTGGATCGGCAGTATTCGGGACAGTGGCTGGCAGGGTGCCGGGAACATTGGTTGTCTGGAGGTGTTGCGGCCGCGGGGTGGCAGTCCGAATGGCATCCGGGAAATCCGAGCTGTGTCGAATGGTTTTGAGGTGGATTTTTTTGAGCCTTTGCCGGGTGGAACTGGCGACAAGCCGGAGGATTGGGACGTGCAGTCAGCGACGCGAGTGTGGAAGGGGAGTTATGCGACGGCGGACAGCGAGCGTCGACAGGTCCGGGTGACAGGTGTGGAGTTGCGGGGTGAGGGGCGTACTGTGCTGCTGCGGACTGGCGAGCATCAGTCGGGGCATTTGTATGAAATCCGTTTGTCGCAGGCGTCTGAGGCCGTCCGGCAATTCTGGCCGGTTGAGGGATTTTATTCAATGAAGCGTGTGCCGGTCAGGTAGCGTCGGGCTTCAGTCGGAATTCTGCTGACTGCGGATCGGGCCGGGTTCGCCGGAAGGGGCGTTGACGTCGTCATCGAGCATCATGATTTTCTGCCAGATTTTGCGGGCCAGTCCATTGGTGAGTTGTTCGATGTCGTTGACCGACTGCAGTACGACGGGGTCGGAAGTGCTTTGTGCGTAGAGGGCGGCCAGTTTGCCAACCAGCGACAGCAGCTCACTGCAATAGTCGAGGTAGCGAGTCAGTTGGAATGGGGTGAGTGATCTTGCGGGTGAGGATGCAGTGCGCAGTTCTGCCGATCCGAGGAGTTGACTGGGATCCTTGGTGAGCTGGTGCATGTCGATGACGTGTGAGATGGAGCGGAGTTCGTGGAGTGCCTGCAGGATATGGTGTCGCTTGATGCGTGATTCGAGTGACAGCAGGAAGAACAGTGACGCTCCGAAGAGGATCAGCACATTGAAGCCGGCGTCCAGTTCTTCAAGTTCCGGCTGTCCCTGCAGCTTGATGTAGCGGACGGCGAACCAGACGGCAGCGATGGCGGCGACGATGACGGAGCAGACGCCGGCGCGGATCCATGGGAGGCTGCGTGCGGTCCAGTTGACGCGGTCATGAGTTTCTCGAGCGATCTGGAGCAGTTCACGGCAAACGAGTCCTAGGCTGGCGCCTGGGAACCGTTCATCGATGCGTTTTCCCAGTGTTTGCAGCGTTTGGATGGTTTTTTCGGGATTGAGTGCGCGGTACATGCTGGGGGTCAGTGTGTGCGAGTGAGAGTAACGGGAGTGAGGCGCGAGGGTGTCTGTCGGTGGAACTTGAGGGATTGTGATCAGAACCGGGGCCTGGAATCAAGTTGGGGTGGATTGCGCCGTTCGTGCACATTCTGCAAAAAAAAAACAAGGCCAGGCATTGTGACAGTCCGATGAATGAGAGGGATCGAGTCTGTTGTCATGCGATTGGCGATTGTCCGGGGTGGATTGGCACCCGGGCTGGGACAGACTTGAGTGCAGCGGGTGATTTCGGGGGAAATCGCCCGCGCTGCGTTCGAAGTGCAGCGACACGCCGCGGATTCACGTGGCTGTGGGGGGAGTACAAATGAGATTCAGGCGGCCCGTGGTGCTGTTGCTTGGTGGAATGCTGGTGGCGTCCGGCATCGGATGTTCAGCGGCGAGCGCCCTGATGGGTGATTACGAGCCTGCGAGCTCGGCGCGTCAGGCGTCTGCGGATCGCATGCTGGCAATTGCTCAGATTTTTGAGCAACAGGGACAGCTGGATAAGGCAGAGACGATGTATCGGGGGGCTCTGAAAAAGAACCCTCAGAATGCAGCGATTCGGGAGCGACTGGCAGAAGTGCAGTCGAAGCGTCGGGGTGATGGTTCGGGAACTGCGGTGGTTCGTACTGCTGTCCCGAAACAACCGTCTCGGCCAGTTGCGAATGCTGCCGTTCCGGTGGCAGCTTTGAAAGCAGCACAACCGGTTTCGGCGCCGTCCTCGGCTCCGGAGAGTGGTCCGCAGGCGACACCGACTGCGGTGCCTGCTGCAGAGCCGGCAAAGGTGGCGGCACCGCCGGCTGTGGCAGCGAAGCCTGAGGCATCCACTGAGCAGGTTGCAACAGCCGTGGTGGCCGAGAAGGCTGCGGTTCCGGTGCGGTCCGTATCAGTAACTCAGGCGGGGCCTGTGACGCTGGACGCACTGTTGAAGGCGGCTGATGCCCCGGAGACAAGTTCGGCTCTGTTGATCCAGGCGCTGCAGCAGGGTGAGAGCAATGAGGCGAAGAGTCTGGCAGCGACACTGCTGGGGGAATGTCCGTCTGCGGATTCCGGAGTGAAGGATGCCCTGGAGAAGGTAGTGGCTGATCAGACGGTTGCTGTCGATGTGCTGCTGGCCGCTCTGGATTCTCAGGTTCAGCGGGGCGAACTGACCAGTGCATCAGCCGAGCGACTGAGCGTCGTGGCAGAAAAGGGTCAGCCTGGCGAACAGGTGCAGGCGATCACGATGCTGCGGTACTTTGCAGCGATGGACAGTCGTGAATGCTGTTTGCGATCACTGGAGTCGTGTCTGTCATCAGCGAGTGAAGATGTGCGGGCGTCCGCGGCCCTGACGCTGGGGGATTTCTGCCCGTTGTCTGAGTCGCAGCTGGCGAAGCTGCGGGACCTGTCTGAGAAGGATTCCAGCCAGGATGTGCGTGATGCCGCGGCAGCTACTCTGAAGCGAGCAGAGTTGACCACAGAGAAGTAGTCTGACGGGTTTGGAAACAGGCTCCGCCCTGCGGAGAGTGAATAACGAGGGGGAAGTTCAAATGACTATGAGATCCACAGGAAAATGGCTGGCACTGCTGTTTCTTTCGGCTGCGGGCTGCAGCAGCATCAGTGACGGGATCATTCGGACAGAAACGGATCTGCGAAACCAGATACTGGCCCAGAAGGCGTGGGGCGAGTGGTCATGGTGCTACGACGAACTGAATCATCCGTGGGACTTTGCGAAGGGCTTCAAGGCGGGCTACAGGAATATTCTGGAGGGTGGCAGTGGCTGTCAGCCGACGCTTCCTCCGCGAGCCTACTGGAAGCCCAGTTACGAAACAACGAACGGTCGCGGACGAATCAACTCATGGTTTGACGGGTATTCGCACGGTGCGTTGGCGGCCCAGCAGGACGGGATGGGTGGCATGGGTGTGCTGCCGATTTCTCCGACGGCTCGAGCCAACCTGATTTCGAAGAATGCCCCGGTTAATCCTGAGTGTTTCAACGGTCTGCAGAACACTCCGACTCCCGAGGGTGGTTTGTTGCCGCAGACGGATGAGATGGATGTTGATCCGGCAGTTCCCGCAGGCGAAGACATGCCACCGAATCCAGGCACGTCACCATCAGCGACCAGACCCTACGAAGGGAACTGATGTGCGGGGGCTTCAGCCGAGGAACCGGCGGGAGTTTGAAGTACGGGCGCTGTGAGTCAGCGTCAGGCATTGAAGAATCGGATTGATCAGGGAAGACATCAGACTGCTGGCAGTGACGAGCTGCTGTGCAGAGTCAGGTTACAGGGAGGCAGAGAAAATGTCAGCAAGTGCAGCACAGCAGGGTAAGTATGGAGGAAGAGACGGTCGGTCCAGCCTGCTGGGACTGGTCGCTCTGGCCTGTCTGGTGCAGACGGGCTGCCTGATGGACCGGGAGATTGATGCGATCCCGGTGTCTCGAGTGCCCAAGGAAATACTGGTGGTTGACCGGAAGGACAACTACAAGGATATCTCGCTGCTGAGGCTCCGCCAGGATCCTCCGGAGTCCTACCTGCTGGGGCCTGGCGACGTGCTGGGTGTTTACATTAAGGGTGTGCTTGGCAGCGAAGAGGAGTTGCCTCCGATTCATTTCCCGGAAGACGGCAATCGTCCTCCGGCGGTGGGTCTGCCGGTTCCGGTGCGTGAGGACGGAACATTGTCCCTGCCGATCATTGAGCCGATCAATGTGAAGGGAATGTCACTGGTTGAAGCGTCGAACGCCATCAAGATGGCCTACATTTACCCTGAGCCGATTATTCGCGAGGGTGAAGAGAGCATCATTGTGACGCTGATTCAGCAGCGTAAGGTGCGAGTGATGGTCATTCGCGAAGAGGCGGGCGGACAGCAGGGTGTAACGAAGCGTGGGACTGGTCAGGTCGTGGACCTGCCGGCCTACGAGAACGACGTGCTGCATGCCCTGGGTGCCACAGGTGGTATGCCGGGTACGGACGCGAAGAATGAGATCATGATTTACCGTGGTATGTATCAGGCTGGTGTCGACGCCGACTCGGTGCTGAATCAGATCTGTCAGGACAACTGCCAGAACAACTGTTTCTGCAGCGAGGCACCGCTGCCGGATCCGCCGAGCGTGACTCGAGTACCGCTGCGGTACGATCCGGCCAATCCGCCGAAATTCAGTCAGGACGACGTGATTCTGTCCGAGGGTGACATTGTGATTATTCGCAGTCGCGACGAGGAGACCTTCTACACCGCCGGGGTGCTGGGTGGTGGCGAATATCCTCTGCCGCGGGACAAGGACCTTGACATTCTTGGAGCGATTTCCCTCGCCCGTGGTCCGCTGGGCAGCAGTGGAACAGGTGTGATGGCCATCGGAGGTGGCGGTGGTGGTGGCATGGGCGGTGGCATGGGCGGTGGTCGTGGTGGTGGCGGTGGTGGCTTCTGCCAGCCATCTCAGGCGATCATCATCCGTGAGCTTCCCTGTGGCAGCCAGATTGCCATCAAGGTAAATCTGAACCGAGCCCTGACAAATCCGGGTGAACGAATCCTGATTCAGCCGAGGGACTTCATCGTGTTGAAGTACACACTGGGTGAAGAAGTCGGGAATGTGTTCCTCAGCCTGATCCAGTTCAACTTCCTGTGGGGTCTGGGCGGAAACGGTCTGAACAACTGACGACAACTCTGCTGAGTGGGTTAAGCAGCGAGGGCCCTGACGGATCAAATCCGTCAGGGCCCTGCTTCATTTTACTAAGTCGGCAGCGTTGCGTCAGTTGGCAGGGACAGTTTCGACGGGAGTCGGAACATTACCGTCCTGTTCTGAAGCAGGTTTTTGTACAGCCTCAGCATCGTTGTCGAGGCGGCTGACGCGACTGGCTCGTCGGTCAAGAACTACTCGTGCGGCTTCGCGAACTTCATCATCTCCGAGCCGTCGCAGGTTTACGATCTCGGTCAGAGGCTGAATAACACCAGCGACTCGAGCAATACTGGATTCCATCAGAGCGATTTCCATCAGCGTGCGACGCAGGACTTCGAGAGAACTGATGTGTCGGGCGGCTTCGTGCTGGAATTCGTCAAGGATTTCGAGGTTCTGCACAGCGCTGGCCACCTGCTCGGTGCCGGCAGCGAGGGCTTCCTGGATCGACAGCAGCAGGTTCAGGTTCTGCTGAGCGGTGATCACCTGCTGAGACTGCTGGCTGAGCAGGCTGGTAATTTCCGCTGAAGCATCGGCAGCAGTGCGGGCGGCCGGGAGATCACCTGCTGCTGCGATGACGGCATTTTTCAACTCGTTGAATGCAACCACCTCAGCGTTGGCCCTGTCCAGATCTGCTGCTGCAACGCTGACTGAGTTGCGGAACTGGAGGAACCTGTCGAAATCTGCTGCAGCCTGCTCGATGGTCTTGTCTTCGGCGATGATGCGTTCCGTGAGGTTGCTCATCCGCGTGATGCTGTTGCTGGCCTGCTCGTATCCATTGGAAGCTGCGATGAGGCGTTCCTGCAGTGCTTTCATGCCGCTCAGGGCTGAGTCAGCAACATCAGTTGCATCGCTGCCGCTGAGAATGGACTGCCGCAGAGATTCAAGTCCATCAACCGCTTTCATGGCTTGTGCGGTGCTTTCGTTCTCGGCGATCAGCCGGTCCTGAACGGCAGCGATCTGCTCGACAGCCTGCATGGCATCAATTGCGGCAACACCTTCGGAGGAGATGGTGTTTCGCAGTGCCTGAATGTCAGCGATGTTCCTTCGCAGGTTCTCGATACTGCTGGCCTGCTGATCCAGTGCGGACAGCAGGTCATTGGTTTGAGCCGCAGCGGCTCCGCTTTTCACAAGCTTACTCATGCTGCGGTCGGACTGGTCGAGTCTGGCCTGGATATTCTGGAGCCGTCCCTGCAGAGGTCCGACCATTAGAATCTGCATCCCGAAAAAGACCACTGCCAGTCCCGCGAGCAGCGAAACTCCGATCAGCGTACGAGGATTCATGATGCTGTCTTCCGAAAAACTAATTCAGGGGGGGAAACTCGGAGCAAACGCAACTGCATCGATTGTGCAGACAACGCGGTGCGTTGTCCTGGGAATCTGCGTTTCAGCGTTCCGGCAGGTGTGCTGTTGAGTTATCGCCAGGCAACTGCAGCAGAATTTGCCGGAATATGGCAGAGTGGCGGAAATTGCCGAATCGCTGTGTCAAACGGTAGCGAAGCTGCCGGTGCTCACGATTTGTCCGAAACAAGTTCTTCACGGTCGTGAATAATTGTGCAACATGTGCTCATGAAATGCGCATGGTGTACAGGTTGCACAGGTGGTTGCCGTTCAGTCTTCATCCAGGTCAGCAAAGGGCAGTTGTGGCTCCGAGCGTTCCGCCAGTCCCTGGTGGAAATGCCGTCGGCAGACGGATACGTAGCTTTCATTGCCCCCGATCTGAATCTGTTCGCCGGCTCTGACCGGTCTGCCACTGGCATCGATGCGGAGTACCATTGTGGCTTTGCGTCCGCAGTGGCAGACGGTTTTGATTTCTGAAAGCACATCAGCCCATGCGAGGAGGTACTGGCTGCCTTCGAAGAGAGCCCCCTGGAAGTCGGTGCGGAGGCCGTAGGCCAGCACTGGCACGGAATCGTCATCTGCGATGCGGCAGAGTTCGGAGACTTGTCGGCGAGTGAGGAACTGTGCTTCATCAACAAAGACGCAGGCGATGGGCGTCCGGCGGTGCTGACTGCGAAAGATTTCGAGGAGCGAGTCGGTGTCGTTGAAAGGGTGAGCATTGGCTTCGAGGCCGATGCGTGAAGCAATTTTTCCGAGCCCGTCGCGGGTATTCAGTCGCGGTGTAAGCAGCAGCGGCTGCATGCCTCGTTCGCGGTAATTCCATGCGGCCTGCAGGAGTGTGGTGGATTTGCCGGCGTTCATGGAGGAGTAGTAGAAGTAGACTTTCGCCATTCAGCGACTCTCCAACTCGCCGTGGAGGGTGAGGATCAGGTTTCGCCGGCCTCCGCGGTTTCTGTGTTCGCAGAGGCAGATTCCCTGCCAGGTGCCCAGGAGCAGTTTGTGATCTGCGACAGGAATGGAGAGTGAGGCTCCCATGAGTGAGTGTTTGACGTGTGCGGGCATGTCGTCAGGCCCTTCGCAGGTGTGTGTCCAGCGGGCATTCTCGGGTGCCAGCCGGTTGAGTGCCTGATTGAGGTCAGTGCGGACATCCGGGTCAGCATTTTCGTTGATGGTCAGCGATGCTGAGGTGTGCTGAATAAAGATATGCAACAGACCGACTCGACAGCGCGTCAATTCCGGCAGTTCCTGGATTACACTGGCGGTAATCAGGTGGCAGCCGCGAGGCATCTCGGGCAGCAGAAGTTGCCTCTGAATCCAGACTGTCATGTCTGCCGTGCCCTCCGAGACCTGCCCGATCAGTCACCTGTGGTCGGATTTTCGGTGTTTGCGGAGTTGGTCGGGTTTGTGGGAAAGGGGCGTGGTCCCAGAATCTGCTCGATCTGTTCCCTGACCAGGTCTTCAGATTCCAGCAGAGCGCTGACCAGTCGATCCATGCGGTCACGGTACTGAGTCAGCAGTTCGATGGCCCGGTGTTCGGCTTCCTTGATGATCCTTTGCACCTCACTGTCGATTTGTCGAGTCGTTTCTTCGCTGAATTCGCGATAGGTGTGCATTTCCTTACCGAGGAACGGGTGTTCTTCGGACTGTCGGAATGAGACGGGCCCGATAATTTCGGACATGCCCCAGCGTGCCACCATGCGACGTGCGAGTGAGGTGGACTGTTCGATATCGTTCTGCGCACCGGCGGAGTATTCGTTGTAGATCATTTTCTCAGCGGCTCGTCCACCCATCATCATGACGATGCGGGCTTTGAGTCGTCGTTCGCCGAGGTTGTGAATTTCACTTTCAGGCATGATGAGAGTGACACCTAGGCTTCGACCGCGAGGCACGATTGAGACTTTGTGGACGGGGTCGATTCCTTCCTGAGCCCATGCGAGGACAGCGTGTCCGGCTTCATGCCAGGCCGTGAGTTCCTTTTCGGACTGTTCAACTTTTTCGTCGCGCGGGGCGCCCATGGTGACGAGATCGATGGCGTATCTGAAGTCGGTCATTTCAACGCGTTTTTTGTTTTCGCGTGCGGCCTTCAGGGCGGATTCATTCACCAGTTTTTCAAGTTCTGCACCGCTGAATCCCATGGTGGTGCGGGAGAGGACTTCAAGGTCGACATCATCGTGCAGTGGCACTCTGCGAGTGTGTACTCGCAGTATTCCGAGTCTCCCTTCGCGTGCGGGCAGGTCGACGGTGACATGACGATCAAACCGGCCTGGCCGGAGCAGTGCCGGGTCGAGCACATCATGGCGGTTTGTGGCTGCCAGCACGATGACGGTCTCACCCTGCTGGAAGCCGTCCATTTCGCTGAGTATCTGATTGAGTGTTTGCTCGCGTTCATCGTGACCGCCACCGACCCCGGCTCCGCGGACGCGGCCAACGGCGTCGATTTCATCGATAAAGACGATGCAGGGAGCGGCTTCGCGTGCGGTTTTGAAGAGGTCTCGAACACGAGTGGCTCCGACGCCGACGAACATCTGGATGAATTCGGAGCCGTTGATTGAGAAGAAGGGGACTCCGGCCTCACCCGCGGTGGCGCGGGCCAGCAGCGTTTTTCCGGTGCCGGGAGGTCCAACGAGCAGCACGCCTTTGGGGATTTTGGCTCCGAGTCGCGTGAAGCGACCTGGGTCGCGGAGGAAGTCAACCACTTCCTGAAGGTCCTGTTTGGCGGATTTCAGTCCGGCGACATCGTCGAATTTTGCGGATTTGTCGTTCTTTTCGAACCGCCTGGCGGGGCTGCGAATGAAGCCTCCCATCATCCCGCCGGCACCGAACGGATCGGCTGAGCGGCGCATCATGTTCCACATCAGGAAGACGAAGAGCAGTGGCAGGAGTACCCAGAAGACCAGATTACCCAAACCCACATCGGTGACGGGCACGGAGTTGAACTGTACGCCGCGTTTCCGCAGTTCCGGTTCCAGTTCCGGCACCTGCACTGAGGGCAGTGCTGTGTTGAACTGTTCGACCAGTGTCCCGGTGAAGCCCTCCGGCGTTTCTGCGGGAATCTGTTTCCAGCGACCAATCAGCATCTCACCGTGGAAGGTCACATTGCGAACCTGATCCTTCTGCAGCTGGGTGTAAAAGAACGAGTACGGGACGGTGTTGCCGTGATTTTTTGGCAGACTGGTCCACGTAAAGATGGAGACGAGGACCGCCGCCACGAGCAGGACCAGCGTCATGGAACTGAAGTTGACCCTGCGGGGGTCGCCCCCGGGAGGGTTTTGGGGCTTTGGGGTACCGGAGTTTCCGGGCTTGCCTGAAGAATCACTCATGAATCGGACGTTCCGATGACCTGATGGAGAATTTCGGGAATTCCGGGGGAGGTTATCCGCAAACGGATGCTCTCGCAATTCAGTTGACTGTTCAATACCGTATCCGGCAGGCAGCGAATTCCAGGCGGGAACCTGCGGGGGACACTGCGGTTCCGGAAAATCGGAGTGTTCGAGGAATTTCGGTGATGGTTTCCGTCAGCGGGATTTTGGGGGGCTGATTGTGTTCATGACGGCGTTCGTTCCGGAATGGTCATGAGATTTGTGAGGAGTCAACAGTGATGTCTGAGCACCGGATTCGGCTGGCCGGACCGTGGCAGTTTCGGTTGTCCGGGCAATCCGGGTCCGGGCGGTCTGAACGACTGCCGCTGTCAGGAGCGGGGGTGACCGGAGCTGCGAAAGTTCAGCTGACGCGAGGATTTCATGCTCCGCCACGGCTTTCGAGTGATTCGCGGCTGCGACTGGCGTATGTGGGGAGCGGGCAGTTTGTGGTGCAGTTGAACGGCGAGGTACTCGGTTGTTCGTCAGAGCTGGCGGGCGAACCGTCGGCGGCAGCGTGTCTGCCGGAGCGATGCTGTCGGATTCCGACAGAACTGCTGAAATCGTTTAATGAAGTCCAGTTTGAGGTGGTGGGGGAACAGGCTGAGGAATGGAGTCTGGAGGGGGTGTGGCTGTTGATTTCCGAGCCTTGCGGGCAACCAGTCGATGGTGGTGAATCGTGAAAACCTGGCCGGAGAAGTGACTTGCTGCGGATTCAGTGATAGAATCCTGAGAGGACAGGTGCAGCTTCGGGATCGGCGACGTGATGACAGGCAGGACTTCCATGTACACACTGAAAATGGCCCGGCGAATGCTTCTTGAGACGGATAAGCGTCTGCTGTGGAAGCTGGTCTGGAATCTGGGTGTGCGTGGTTCACTGTCGGTGCTGCGGCATCGTTCACGGATGAAAAAGGGTGTGTTCTTTCCGCCATTTTTGTATGTGTCGATCATCAACAGCTGCAATCTGCGATGTCAGGGCTGCTGGGTGGACGTGGCCCATAAGCAGTCAACGATCGACTTGCCGGCGATGAATCGGCTGATCAGTGAGGCGAAGGCGCAGGGGAATTCCTTTTTTGGTCTGGTGGGTGGTGAGCCCTTCATGCATCCGGAGATTCTGGAGATCATTGAGGCGCATCCGGACTGTTATTTTCAGGTGTTTACGAATGGTCACTTCATCACGGAGGAAGTGGCAGCGCGGCTGCATCGTGCCGGCAATGTGACGCCTTTGATCAGCGTTGAGGGCAACGAGATCATCAGCGATGAGCGACGGGGTCGGAACGGTGTGTTCAGCAAAACTCTGCAGGGAATTCAGAACTGTCTGAAGCATCATGTGATGACGGGGGTCTGTACAAGTCTGGCGAAGTCCAACATCGATCATCTGCTGACCGAGGAGTGGGTTGATCGTCTGATTGAGATGGGTGTGCTTTACACATGGTTTCACGTTTATCGTCCCATGGGGCCGGATGCCAGTACGGAGCTGTGTCTGACGCCTGAGCAGCAGCGGCGTGCCCGTCAGTTTGTCGTGGACATGCGAGCGAAGAAGCCGATTGTGATCATTGATGCGTATTACGATGGCGAGGGTCGGGCACTGTGTCCTGCGGCCAACGGGATCAGCCATCACATCAATCCGTGGGGGGACATAGAACCGTGTCCGATTGTGCAGTTTTCGCGTGAATCGATTCATGCGACCAATGATTCTCGTTCGCTGTTCGAGAAGTTTACGGAATCGAAGTTTCTGGAGGGATTTCGCAGTCTGGCCCAGCAGACGACTCGTGGCTGCATAGTGCTGGAGCGTCCGGACCTGCTTGAGCAGCTGGTGGTGCAGCACGGGGCGAAGGATTCGACGGCTCGCGGAACGGCCCTGAGTGAACTGCGGTCGATGGTGCCGCGAACATCGCAGTATCATCCGGGCCATGAGATTCCTGAGAAGAATTTTTATTACAGGCTGGCGAAGCGATTTCTGTTCAATGATTTCGGTGTTTATGCGGGGCACGATCATCGGGCGACTGCGGCACCATTTCTGAAGCTGGCGGAGTCCGGTGTCGGCGGTTCAGCGGAGCGATCTGCAGGGTGTTGCTCTGAGCAGTTTGTGGAGCTGAAGGCAGAGTGAGGGAATTGGCCGGCGGAATGCGGCTGATGGCAGGGATGGCGGGATTGAATGGAGTGTGCAGGGATGCGACGGACAGGCTCGGTTGTCGCGGCAATATGGCTGCTGCTGGCAGTGTGCCGCAGCAGTATATGCGCCGGGTTTCAGTCTGAACCCGACGTGTCTTCGCCGGCGAATGAAGCTGCGGTGCGGCTGATTTCAGAGGACATTCCCGGGGAACTTTTGTCTGCAGCGGCTGCGGTGCGTTGTGCGGCGGTCCTGGAAGACGCGTGTCTGAATGATGTCGCGGCAGTTGGTCGGTACTGCTGGGCGGTGGGTGATCGTGGAGTGGTCTGTGATTCTGAGGACGGGGGGGTGACCTGGCGAACGCGTGCCCTGCCCTTTGACTGTCGACTGACCAGCGTGTGTTTCCTGACGAATCGGCGGGGCTGGATTGCGGGGATTCAGTCGGGCAGTGACGCATCCGGGCATGGTGTACTGCTGATGACTCGGGATGGTGGCGAGTCCTGGGAGTCGGTGAGTGGTGCGGCGCGATCTTTGCCTGGGATTTTGCAGGTCCGGTTTTTCGGTGGCGAGGAAGCGATCGCGGTGACTTTGCCATCGTCAGCGGAACAGGGGGCGACTCTGTTTCGCACGGTGGATGGTGGTGACGTTTGGGAGCCTCAGACTGCGAATCAGGCGGGCTCGTTGTGGCTGGCGGCGGGATTCAGCGGTGTGGATGAGGGAATCCTTGGGGGATTTCGTCAGGGGCTGGGTGTACTGACTACGAGTGAGGCTGTGGTTTTGCAGCAATCGGCCCGTGGCCTGCGGAGTCTGCGAGCGGTCTCGTCCGGGGGTGACCAGTCGGGCTGGGTGGCGGGCGATGGCGGTACGATTCTGCGGACTGAGGATGCGGGGATCACGTGGGCGGCTCCGGAGGGTGAACTTCCTGAGGATTCTGCGGACCTGTTTGACATTCGGGCGATTTGCCATCAGGGGGCTGTGGTGGTGGCGGCCGGTGATCCGGGGCAAAAGCTGCTGTATTCGGAGAACGGAGGTCGTTCGTGGCAGTTTTCTGAGCTCCCGGCAGCGGGGAGGATCTGTCGAATTCGGCGGCTTGGGAGTGCGGGTTTTCTTGCGGTCGGGAGTTTCGGTCAGATTTTGATGTCGGCTGATGGTCGAGCATGGGAGTGCGTGCGGGGTGCCGGTCGACATGCGGCGATACTGTCAGTCGGATCGGGGACGCTGGCCGGGCAGTCGTGGCTGCTGCTGGCCGGCCTGGCGGCGGACGGTGGCCTGCGGAGTGTGGTCTGGCAACCGGCGATCCTTGAGGGGCGTGAGACGGCCGAACGACTGGTACAGGAGCAGGAGTGGCTGGGGCCGGCGACAACAGCGGCTGTCGGGAGCGGGGATTATTGTGCGGACTGGCAGTTTTCTGTGAACGATCGATTTTCTGATCTGACGGCTGAGCGCCTGCTGGAGATCTGGGATCGTCAGACGGATGGCCGTGCGGAGGATTTGCTGACGCTGCGTCTGGCGAGGCAGATTCGGTGTTATCGACCGGTGATTATTGTGATTGAGTCCGCTGGCGAGGATGACTGTGTGGGCGAGGTGCTGCGGCGGCTGATACCCCGGGCGGTTGAGATGTCAGCGGATGCTGCGGAGCCGCGACTGGCGGCAATCGGCATTGAGCCGTGGCGTGTGCAGCGAGTGATTCAGCGACGGCCGATTGGACGAGTTTCATCTGTGGTGTTTTCTGCAGCGGATCTGCTTCGCAATGAAGGCACGACGGGTGGGTTACTGCAGCAGGCGGCACTGTCCATTCGCCCTGCGGTGAAATTCGGATCGGGGCTGTCTGAGAGCGTTGGTGACGAGGCTGCCTACGAAGTGATTCTGGATGCCAATGGTGAAGGTTCGGTGAAGTCGGTGTTTGCCGGGCTGGGGGAATTCCTGACACCTGCGGTGAGGCGACAGCGGACGAGTTTGGACCGGGATCGGCTGCAGCGAGCGGCGACAGCAGTGCGGCGGTGGCGACTGGAGTCGGGTGTGCTGGCTGGTGCTGCGAGCGCGGAGAATTCTGCGGAGTCATTTGTGGCGGGTCTTGAGCAGGCCGGGGTGGAGCTTCCGGAGTCGCTGGCGAAGCTGCAGCTGACTGCGGCGGCCGCGGCGGGGCTGACGCGGGGTAATTTGGAGGGGTGGGTGGCGATTCAGCAGGAATTGATTCGGCGTTTCCCGGGGACTCCGGAGGCTTTTGCTGCGGCTGAACTGCTGGTGCTGGCTTATGGATCTGCGGAGCTGCAGTTGCTGCGGCGATCCGAGCGGAGCGCGGAGAACGCAGCGGCTGGGGGCGTTCCGGAAGGCGGAGCTGAAGCGGGGGGGCTGCAGGTTCGGCCGGTGGTGCAGCCGGCGGCGGCGTCTGGATTTGGTGGTCAGCGAACAGCGCAGGCGGATGCACTGAGGGAGCTCTGGGATGCCAACGAGCGAACAGCCTGGAGACTGCTGACGCAGCGAGCGGACGGAGTTGTGGGTCGGGAGTCTTCGCCGGCGGCAGTGCTGCGGCATGCCGTGACGCTGCGTCGTCAGGAGCAGTTCGGAGCCGCAACGAGCCTGCTGGCCGGGTTGTCGGGCCGTTCGGACGTCTGGGGCACCTGGGCTCGTTCTGAGCAGTTGCTGACGCAGGGCGGGAAATCAGATCAGTTTCGCCAAATGGTGCTCACAGCTTCAAAATCCATGCCTGTGCTTGACGGGAAACTGGCTGAACCGATCTGGGAAGCGGCCGAGGAAGTGCGGCTGGTCTCGGACGACGCCGGGGAGCAGGCTGAGGACAGTCTGGTGTTGCTGGCGTGGGATGAGCAGTACCTGTATCTGACAGCCAGAATACCCCGTGCAGCTGGCGGATCGCGAGTTGAGCTGGCGGAGAATCGATACTACGACGAGCCGCATGCAGACAGGGATCGTCTGGAGATACAGCTGGATACGGATCGCGATCTGTCCACAGCGTTTCGTCTGTGTGTGGACGAGAGTGGGCGAACATCGGAGAGCTGCTGGGCACTGTCGAGCTGGAATCCGCGATGGCACGTGGCCGTTGACCAGGAGGATTCCGTGTGGCGTGTGGAGCTGGCGATTCCAGCGCGTGAGCTGGCTGCAGGGGGAATCAGGCCGGGTGCTCTGTGGGCGATTGACGTGCGTCGGCTTTTGCCGGGCAGAGTCGACCAGCGTCCGGAGGCAATGGTTTCGGATTCGCAGACGCGAACGCTGCTTGTGCGTTTTGCCCGTGATCGATGACAGCGTTGCTCAGGGTTGTTGCACAGGAACCGGCTGAACGCGAATCAGTCTTGCCGTGGGTTTTTTCAGGTCGACGATGACTGGCTGCGGGGTTTGTGCGGCCGACAGATTTCCTGCCTGATCACGAGCGGTGAGTCGAAAATAAACAGCGGGCGGCATACCTGGTCGGATCGCCATTTCGTAACTGTTGCGATTTGGCTGCCAGTCAAACACTGGAGTCCACGGCCCGGCGGCAGCAGCGGCATATTCAAGGCGTACGGAGTTTTGTGCGGGGTGGGCCTCGCGAATCCGCCATGCGAAGCGGACAGATCCCTGTCCCTCGCTGCGAACGTCAGGCTGAGCCATTTCGATGGCGGGCGCGGTTTGATCAACGGTGATGACGATTTCCGGCGGATCACCCGGCTGCGGTGGAATCTCGCTGACACCGACTCCGTTTCGAACGCGGACAGCAAAGCCGAATGTTCCTTCGGCCATGGCATCAACAGAGAAGGGGCTTTTGCGGTCGGCATCGGTTCCATACCGAAACCACTGTCGACCGTTGTCTTCTGTTACGAAGAGATCAACGGCACTGATCCCGGACGGGCCCACGTCATCCACCTGGTACTCAATATCGAAAATTCGATTGCTGACCATCAGGGATGTCCCGGCAGCCTCGCCGTAGCTGGCATCGACGGGCCGGGGAGGCGTTGATACTGGCGGGACTTCCGGGTTTCGTGCAACGATTGGACCGGGCAGAGGCTTCGATTCAGGTGCGACGGACGTCGCCGGCTGTTGCGGTACGACGGGGGCCGGCAGCGATCGCGGTGCTGTTCTGCTTGCGGGCATGGGTTCCGGCGCAGGTTCCGGCTC
>VFQT010001171.1_pt1 | contig 33169 bp, 27 predicted proteins | sample 3512381 | NCBI WGS metagenome assembly VFQT01 (sample SAMN10412376, study PRJNA504923) | tailings metagenome | isolation source: Relicate 2 Philex TSF3 active mining site | place: Philippines: Tuba, Benguet | collected 2017-08-29 | reverse complement strand
GTCTGCCCCATGGGCATCGACATCCGCGACGGCAACCAGCTCGAATGCATCAACTGCGCGCTGTGCATCGACGCCTGCGACGCGGTGATGGAGAAGATCGGCAAGCCGAAGGGCCTGATCAACTACACCACCTCGAGCCTCTACGCCGCCAACGTCGCCGGCAAGAACGAGCACTGGAGCAAGAGCCACCTGCTCCGCCCCCGCACCGCCATCTATTTCGGCCTGTGGGCTGCCGTCGGCATCGCCATGCTGGTGACGCTCCTCAACCGCACCCAGCTCGACGTCAACGTCGTGCCGGACCGCAACCCGCTCTACGTCACCCTGTCAGACGGCGCGATCCGCAACGGCTACACCGTGAAGATCCTGAACAAGCGCCAGGAACAGCGCACCTTCCGCCTGACGCTCCAGAACCTCCCCGGCGGCAGCATGGAAATGGTGGGCGAGTCGGGCGCCAAGGGCACCAGCTTCGACATCACCGTCGAGCCGGACAAGCTGAAGGCGGTGAAGATTTACGTGTCCACCAGCGATCCCGCGATCATCACCTCGGACCGCAGCGATTTCCTCTTCCGGGTCGACGAGCTGAACCCCGCGGGCGAGGCCGAGACCGCCACCTATGACGCCCTCTTCCACGCCCCCGAAGGCAAGGAGTAAGACAATGGCCATGGCAGCAACCCAGAAGCCCCTCACCGGCTGGCACGTGCTGGCGATGCTCGTCGCCTTCTTCGGCGTCATCATCGGCGTCAACCTCACCATGGCGTGGTTCGCCAACTCCACTTGGTCCGGCCTGGTGGTGGCCAACGGCTATGTCGCCAGCCAGAGCTTCGATGACGATCTCGCCCGGGCCCGCGCCCAGGAGGCCCTGGGCTGGAAGGTGGACTTCACCCAGTCGGGCGACCGCATCCGCCTCACCTTCGCCGATGCGCAGGGTGCGAAGATCGACGGCCTCGCCATCACCGGCGAACTGGAGCGCACCGTCACCGACAAGGAAGACCAGACGCTCGTCTTCACGCCCATGGGCGCGGGCGTCTATTCCGCCCCCGCCGCCCTCACGCCCGGCGTCTGGGAGGTCGAGGTCGACGCGAAGAGCGATGCGGTTCCCGACTACCACAAGATCTTCCGCTTCGTGGTGAAGGCAGAGACACCGTGACCCTCCCCTGCTGCACGATCGACGGCGAATATTTCCAGCCCTTCAAGCTGGAAGGCGAGGACGCGGACCGCTGGATTTCCTCCGCCGGGCCCGGCCTCAAGCGCATCGAATTCCTCGTGCCGCAGGCCAACCGGCCCGACGCCATGGCCCAGATCGAGGCGGACCTTCCCGCGCTCGATGGCGTGGAGTCGGCCCGCGTCAACCTCACCGGCCGCCGCGTCGCCGTCATCTACCGCGAGGGCGAGATCGAACCGCAGGCGCTCATCGACCGGCTCGGCTTCCTCGGCTACATGGCCCGCCCCTTCGACCCGCGCGAAACCGGCCTCACCAAGGATGACCGCGAGGGCGGCCGCCTGCTGAAGGCGCTGGCCGTCTCGGGCTTCGCCGCCTCCAACGTCATGCTGCTTTCCGTCTCCGTCTGGTCGGGCGCTGAGGATGCGACGCGCGATCTCTTCCACTGGCTCTCCGCCATGATCGCCCTTCCGGCGGTGGCCTATGCGGGCCGGCCTTTCTTCTATTCCGCCGTCAACGCGCTGCGCTTGGGCCGCGTCAACATGGACGTGCCGATCTCGCTCGGCGTGCTGCTCGCCTCCTTCATGAGCCTGTTCGAAACCATCAACGGTGCAGAGCACGCCTATTTCGACGCCTCCGTCACGCTGCTCTTCTTCCTGCTGGCGGGCCGCTATCTCGACCACCTGATGCGCGCCCGCGCGCGCTCCGCCATCGCGCAGCTCGTCTCGCTCTCCTCCGAAGGCGCGACACTGATCGAGGCGGACGGCACCCGCCGCTATGTTCCCGCGCGCGATCTCAAGGCCGGCATGACGGTGGCCGTCGCCGCCGGCGACAGGCTCCCGGCGGACGGCCTGGTGCGTGACGGCGTGAGCGACATGGACCGCTCGCTGCTCACCGGCGAATCCGCGCCAGAGACCGTGAAGCCCGGCTCCAAAGTCCATGCGGGCGAGTTGAACCTCACCGCCCCCGTGACGGTTGAGATCACGGCGGCCGGAAACGACACATTCTTGAGCGAACTCGTGCGGCTCATGTCGGCGGCCGAACAGGGCCAGTCCCGCTACATCCAGATCGCCGACAGGCTGGCGCGCTTCTATTCCCCCGCCGTCCACACGCTGGCCGCCGCCACCCTCACCGGCTGGCTGGTGCTCGGCATGGGCTGGCACGCGTCCATCATGGCGGCTGTGGCCGTTCTCATCATCACCTGCCCCTGCGCGCTGGGCCTGGCCGTCCCCGCCGTGCAGGTCGTGGCCAGTGGGCGGCTGTTTCGCTCCGGCGTGATGATCAAGGATGGCGCGGCCATTGAGAAGCTCTCGGAGGTCGATACCGTCATCTTCGACAAGACCGGCACCCTCACCAAGGGCGAGCCGGTTCTGGTCTCGCACCTCATGGTCTCGACGGAGACGCTGGCGCTCGCCGCAGGCCTCGCACAGGCCAGCAAGCACCCCCTCTCGCGCGCCCTGGTGCGCGAGGTCACGCAGCGCGGCCTCAGCCCGCTCGCCGTTGAGGAGATCGCGGAACATCCGGGCCTCGGCCTCTCCGGCCTCTACCATGGTGACAAGCTGCGCCTCGGCAGCCGCGCCTGGTGCGGACTGGAGGAGAGCGGGGAAGACAAGGGCCTCCTCGAATTCGCCTTCCGGCGCGGCGCCAAAACGCCTGTGGTCTTCCAGTTCGAGGACCGTATCCGCCCCGAAGCCGCCGAGACGGTGCAGCGCCTGAAGGACATTGGGCTTTCCGTCCACCTCCTCTCGGGCGACCGTGAAGCCGCGGTGAAGCGCGTGGCCGAGGCCGTCAAAATCGACACCGCCGTGTCCCGCGCCAGCCCGCAGGCCAAGCTCGCCTATGTCGACGCCCTCTCCAAGGCTGGCCGCAAGGTGCTGATGGTGGGCGACGGCATCAACGACGCGCCCGCCCTCGCGGCGGGCTACACCTCCATGGCGCCGTCATCTGCCTCCGACATCGGCCGCACCGCCGCCGAAACCGTGTGGATGGGCGAAAGCGCCTCCGGCGTGGCAGAGGCCATCAAGGTCAGCCGCCGCACGCAGCGGATCGCCAAGGAGAATTTCGCCCTCGCGGTGGGCTACAACGTGCTCGCCGTGCCGCTCGCCATGGCGGGTCTCGTCTCGCCGCTCGTCGCCGCCATCGCAATGTCCACATCCTCCATCATCGTGATCGCCAACGCGCTTCGCGTCGGCCTCGGCCAGCCGCAGGCGGCCACGTCCGCGGCCCGGAAGCCGGGGGCGGAGCAAGCAGAGCAAATGAAGGACGCAGCATGACCGGCCTGCTCTACCTCATCCCCGTCGCCCTGTTCATGGGCGGCATCGGCCTCGCCGCCTTCATCTGGTCGCTGAAATCCGGCCAGTACGACGATCTCGAGGGCGCCTCCTGGCGCATTCTCCAGGACGACGACAAACCCCGTCCCTGAGCGGGAACCTTCATAGATTTGCCGCAGTCGGATTGGTAACTCCCGGTTGACGTTCGGGACCGGCGGTTTACCATCCTCCCACACGTCTCACGCGGGAGGCACAAGATGACGGCGCATCGCACCCTCTTTCCAGCCAACTCCGGCGCGGGACCCCGGCTCCTCGCCGTCCTGCTCGCGGCGCTCCTGCCGCTGCTGGCCTGGGCCAGCACGGCTGAGGCCCAGTCCAAGGCCTTCCCCGTCGACCAGTACGGCTACTTCATGGCCGACTATGACGCGATCATCGCCCGCGCCGCCGAGGCGTCCACCCGCGGCGAGCCCGAGATCGAGGCGGACATCCAGTCAGCCGAGGCGGCGGGCGACAACCGCCGCGCCGCTGCCCTCATCGAGGAACTGCTGGCCAAGCGCCCGGCGGATGGCGCGCTCTGGCTGAAGCTCGCCCGCGCCTGGTCTGTTGCAACGCCGCTCCCCACCGACCCCCGGCAGGACAGCGAGGGCTACACCATCCACTACAAGACCGTCGGCGCCGGCCTCAAGGCCTACACCATGGTGCAGACGCCCGAGGAAGAGGCCGCCGCCCTTTATGCCGTGGCACAGGGCCTCACCAAGCGGGAGATGTGGGAGCCCGCCACCATGGCCTTCACCGAAAGCCTGAGGCTGGCCGAGAACCCAGAGGTGCGCGCCGCCTATGACGCGTTCCGCGCCATCAACCGCTTCCGCGTGGCCGACTACAGGGTCGAATCCGATCTCATGCCGCCCCGCGCCTGCTTCGAGATGACGGAGCCCGTCTCCCGCAAGGTGACCGACTTCACCGCCTATTTCACGCAGGAGCCCGGCCCCGTGGCCGCCGTCAGCGCCGAGGGGCGCCGCCTCTGCGTCGAGGGGCTGAAGCATGGCGAACGCTACCGCATCACCGCGCGCCGTGGCCTCCCCTCCGCCATGGATGCCGCCCTCGCCAAGGACTACGCGGTCGACTTCTACCTGCGGGACAGGCCGCCTTCCGTCCGCTTCGCCTCCAACGCCTATGTCCTGCCGCGCACCGGCCAGACGGGCATTCCGCTCATCTCCGTCAACAGCGCGGAAGCAAAGCTGAAGCTCTACCGGATCGGCGACCGCAACCTCATCGCCAGCATCACCCAGTCGGACTTCCGCGCGCAGATCAATGGCTGGAGTGCGGGCAACATCGCCCAGTCCAGCGGCACGCTCACGTGGGAGGGCACGGTCCAGACCGCCACGCCCCTGAACGCGGAAGCGACCACCGCCATCCCGGTGGACGAGGCGCTGGGCAAGCTCGAACCCGGCCTCTACGTGATGACGGCGGAACCCGCCGCGCGCCCCTCGGAGGGCTATGAGAACATCGCCACCCAGTGGTTCGTCGTCTCGGACCTCGGCCTCTCGGCCATGAGCGGCAAGGACGGCCTCCACGTCAGCCTCCGCTCCATCGCCAGCGCCGCACCCGTGCCCTCGGCAAACGTCCGCCTCCTCGCCCGCAACAATGAGGTGCTGGCAGAGGCGAAGACGGACCAGGCCGGAACCGTCCTCTTCGATCCCGGCCTGATGAAGGGCGAAGGCGGCCAGTCGCCCGCCCTCGTCGTCGCGCAGTCGGACCAGGGCGACTACAGCTTCATCGACCTGATGCAGCCCGCCTTCGACCTGACCGACCGTGGCGTCCAGGGCCGCCCGCCCGCAGGCGCCGTCGATGCCTTCGTCTATGCCGAGCGCGGCGTCTACCGCCGGGGCGAGACGGTGCACGCCACCGTGCTGCTGCGCGACGACAAGGCGATGGCCATCGAGGGCATGCCGGTGACGCTCGTGGTCGAACGGCCGGATGGTGTGAAATCCTTCTCCGTCACGCTGGACGACAAGGGGGCCGGCGGCTTCAGCCACAGTTTCGACATCGCCCCCGGCGCGCAGGGCGGCACATGGCGCATCTCCGCGCTCACCGATCCCAATGGCCAGCCCGTGGGCGAAACAACCTTCCTCGTGGAGGACTACATCCCGGACCGGCTGGAATTCGACCTCGTCTCGAAGACGGCGCAGGTCTCCGCCGCCGATGGCCTGCTCCTCACCGTCGACGGTCGCTACCTCTTCGGCGCACCTGCCGCGGGGCTGGACCTCGAGGCGACCATCTCCATATCGGCCGATGCCGCGCCCTTTCCCGCGTGGAAGGACTACCGCTTCGGCCTGATGGATGAGCGGCCGGACACGATCCAGGTCTCGCCCGAAGGCCTGCCGCAGACGGACATCAACGGCCACGCCGATCTCGCCGTCGCGCTTCCCGAGCTTCCCGTCACCACCCGGCCTTTGAAGGCGGATGTGTCGGTCCGCCTGCGGGAGCCGGGCGGCCGCGCGGTGGAGCGCGTCGCGAGCCTTCCCATCGCTTCCCGTCAGCCCATGCTCGCCATCAAGCCCGGCTTCGAAGGTGGTGCCGCGCCCGAGGGCCAGCCCGCCTCCTTCAGCGTCGTGGCGCTCGATGGCGCGGGAAAGCCAGTTGCCGCCCCGGCCGCGCGCTGGACGCTGAAACGCCTGACGCGTGACTGGCAGTGGTTCAACACGGACGGCTACTGGCGCTGGGAAGCCGTCACCCGCAGTGCCAAGCTCGCCAATGGCACGCTGGACATTCCGGCCGGCAAGCCCGCCGATTTCGCCCAGACCCTGTCCTGGGGCGAATACCGGCTGGAGTTCGACGCGCCGGGCATGACGCCCGTCTCGATCGACTTCTCGGCCGGCTACTACAGTTCCGAAAGCGCCAAGGCCGAAACGCCCGACACGCTGAAACTGGCCCTTGACAAGACCGATGCGAAGACGGGCGACACCGTCACCGTCAAGATCGAGGCCCGCCACGCCGGCAAGGCCACGGTGGAGATCGTGGGCGAGAAGCTGCTTGCCCGCCAGACGGTGGACGTGCCCGAAGGCGGCATCTCGCTGCCCTTCACGGTGGGCGAAGGCTGGGGCACCGGCGCCTATGTGCTGGCCAGCCTCTATCGCCCGATGGACGTCACGGCGAAGCGCATGCCCGCCCGCGCCATGGGTGTCGCCTGGTTCGGCATCGACCGCGCCGCGCGCACGCTGGACGTCACCCTCTCCACACCTGAGATGACCAAGCCGCGCCAGCGGCTCACCGTGCCGGTCAAGATCGGCAACCTCGCACCGGGCGAGGAGGCTTTCGTCACCGTGGCGGCGGTGGACGTCGGCATCCTCAACCTCACCCGCTATGACCCGCCCGCACCCGAAGCCTTCTACTTCGACCAGAAACGGCTCACCGCCGAACTGCGCGACATCTATGGCCAGCTGATCGACGGCATGCAGGGTGAGCGCGGCCGCCTCCGCTCCGGCGGTGACGGCGGCGCCGCCTTCAACGCGCCCCCGCCAGCGCAGAAGCCGCTGGCCTTCTATTCCGGCATCCTCAAGGTGGCGGCGGATGGCACGGCCTCGGTCGATTTCGACATTCCCGCCTTCAACGGCACCATCCGCGTCATGGCCGCCGCCTGGACGCGGACCAAGGCCGGCCACGCCGCGGCAGACGTCATCGCGCGTGACGCGGTCGTCGTCTCCGGCACGCTGCCGCGCTTCCTCCACGTGGGCGACAGCTCGCAGTTCCGCTTCGACGTGGTGAACACCGAAGGCCCCGCGGGCGACTACACGCTCGGCATCTCCATCGACGGCCCCGTGGCGGCGGATGCCGCCACCCGCATCCAGAGGATCACGCTCGGTGCCGCGGGCGCCCGCGCCAGCATCACCCTTCCGGTGAGGGCGTCCGGCCCCGGCACGGCGAGCGTCGTCGCCAGCCTCAAGGGCCCGGGGGACATCCTGCTCGAACAGGAGTTCGCGCTGGGCGTTCTTCCCGCCAATCCGCCCGTCACGCGGCGCACCACCGTGCCGCTGATGGCGGGCGGTGGCTCGCTCGGGCTCGGCCAGTCGCTGCTGATGGACATTGTGCCCGGCACCGGCTCCGTCGCACTCTCCGTCAGCCCCCTGCCGCAGATCGACGTCGCGGGCCTGCTGCGCGAGCTTGACCGCTACCCCTATGGCTGCTCGGAGCAGACGGTCAGCCGCGCCCTGCCGCTCCTGTATCTCAGCGACCTCGGCGTAGACCCGAAGGCGCTCGATGCCGATCTCGGCGCGCGCATGCAGCAGGCGGTCACGCGGCTCGCCGGCCGCCAGTCCGGCTCCGGCGCCTTCGGCCTGTGGTCCGCCTATGACGCGGGCGATTTGTGGCTCACCGCCTACGTCACGGACTTCCTGCTCCGTGCGCGCGAGAAGGGCTATCAGGTGCCGGAGGACGTGCTCGTCGGCGCGCTCGACTACATCCGCAACACGGTCGGCAACGCGCCGGACGTCCAGCCCGGGCAAGGGATGGGGCAGGACCTCGCCTATGCCTTGAACGTGCTGGCCCGTGCCGGCCGCGCCCCCGTGGGCGACCTCAAATATCTTGCCGACACGCGCCTCGCCGATTTCGGCTCGCCCCTCGCCAAGGCGCAGATCGGCGCGGCGCTTGCCATGCTGGGCGACACGCCGCGCTCGCAAGCCGCTTTCCAGCTCGCCAGCCAGACGCTCGAAGCCGATGCCGCCTCGGGAGCCGTTCCCCAGCCCCGCCGCGACTATGGCAGCGTGCTGCGCGATGCCTCCGCCATCCTCGCCCTCGCGACGGAGGCGAAGGCAGGCCCGGAGGTGATCAGCACCGCCATGAGCGCCATCGAACAGGCCCGCGCCCGCCAGCCCTATGCCTCCACGCAGGACATGGCCTGGATGGTGCTGGCCGCCCGCGCCGTGGCCGAACAGGCAAGGTCCATCCGCCTCGAGGTGAACGGCAAGCCGCATGACGGCGCGCTGAACCGCATCTTCGGCGAGACGGCCCTGGCGCAATCGCCGGAAATCCGTGTCGCCAATCTTGGGGCGGAGGCGGTCAAGGCCGTCATCGCCGTCTCGGGCTCGCCCTATGTGCCAGAACCCGCCGCCAGCAACGGCCTCGTCGTCGAGCGCAAATACTTCACGCCCGATGGTCAGCCCGCCGACATCGCGCGGGTGAAGCAGAACACCCGCCTCGTCGCCGTGCTCAGCGTGATGAAGCCGGACCAGACGATGGAGAACGGCACCTTCCTGCTGGTCGATCCGCTGCCGGCCGGCTTCGAGATCGAAAACCCGCAGCTCGTCTCCTCCGCCAGCCTGGGCGGCCTGCCCTGGCTGTCGGACGTGACCGGGGCGGACTACACCGAGTTCCGGGACGACCGCTTCATTGCCAGCTTCAATAGCTCCACCGTGAAGCTCGCCTACATGCTGCGGGCCGTGTCGCCCGGCGCCTACAGCCACCCCGGCGCATATGTGGAAGACATGTACCGCCCGCAGGTCAACGCCCGCACCGGCCACGGCACCGTCACCGTCGAAGGCCCGTGAGGTGACGGGCGCCGCGCCCCGCAGCCGCTGGCCGCTCCGCCTCTATGCGGGGCTGCTCGGCGCGCTGCTGCTGGTCAACGGCGCGGGCTTCACCGTCACCGAAACCCTGCGCCGCCTGGGGCCGGTGCCGCTGGGCGAGACCATCGCCTATTCCACCCTCGTCGTGGACCGGACGGGAAAGCTGCTCCGCCCCTTCATCACAAGGGACGGCTACTGGCGCCTGCCCGTCACGGCGGATGAGGTGGACCCGCGCTTCCTCGCCATGCTGATCGCCTATGAGGACAAGCGCTTCCATGACCATGGCGGGGTGGACCCGCAAGCCCTGCTCCGCGCCGCCTGGCAGGGCCTCAGCAACGGCCGCGTCGTCTCCGGCGGCTCCACCCTCACCATGCAGGTGGCCCGCCTGCTGGAGCCGCGCCCGGCCCGCAGACTGTCGGACAAGCTGGCGGAAATGATTCGCGCCGTGCAGATCGAGCAGCGCCTCTCGAAGCAGCGGATCCTCGACCTCTATCTGGCGCTCGCCCCCTATGGCGGCAACATCGAGGGCGTGCGCGCCGCGTCGCTTGCCTATTTCGGCAAGGAGCCGAAGCGGCTTTCAACCGCAGAAAGCGCCATGCTGGTGGCACTGCCCCAGGCACCCGAATCCCGCCGTCCGGACCGCCACCCGAAAGCCGCCGCCTCCGCCCGCAACCGCGTCGTCGCCCGCCTCTCCGCGCAAGGGCTGATCAACGCCGACCAGGCCGAAGCCGCAACGGTGGAAGCTGCACCCAAGGGCCGCCTCGCCTTTCCGCTCCATGCCGCCCATGTGGCGGAACGGCTCGCCCGCGCGGCACCCCCCGGCAGCGTGATTGAAACGACGATCGACCGCCCCCTCCAGTCCGCCCTCGAAACCCTGGCGCGGGAGCGCGCGAACTCGCTCGGCTCCGGAGTCGCCACCGCGATCCTCGTGGCGGAGAACGAGACGGGCGAAATCCGCGCCCATGTCGGCGGCACGGGCTATTTCGACAGCTTCCGCGCCGGGCAGATGGACCTCGCCTCGGCCCTCCGCTCCCCCGGTTCGGCGCTCAAGCCCTTCATCTACGGGCTGGCCTTCGAGGACGGCGTCGTCCACCCCGAAACCCTGATCGATGACCGCGCGGTGCGCTACGGCGCCTATGCGCCGGAGAATTTCGACGACAGTTTCCACGGCACCGTCACCGTGCGCACCGCCCTCCAGCAGTCCCTCAACGTGCCCGCCCTGCAGATTCTCGATGCCGTTGGGCCGGACCGGCTGGTGGCGCGGCTCTCCAACGCGGGCGTGAAGCTGGTGCTGCCGCCCAACGCAGGCCCCGGTCTCGCCGTGGGGCTGGGGGGTGCCGGCGTGCGCCTCACCGATCTCGCAACGCTTTACGTGGCGCTTGCCCGTGGCGGCGTACCCGTGCCCTTGTGTTGGCGGGTGGAGGAGCGCCGCAACGCCCAGCCGCTCCGCCGCCTGTTCGAGCCCTCCGCCACCTGGATGATCGGCGACGTGCTGAAGGGGGCTCCCACACCTGTCAATGCCCTGGGCGGCCAGATCGCCTTCAAGACCGGCACCTCCTACGGCTACCGGGATGCCTGGGCCGTGGGTTATGACGGCGCGGCCACCATCGCCGTCTGGGTCGGCCGGCCGGACGGCGCGGCGGTGCCCGGCGTCGTCGGCAGGCTCGCCGCAGCCCCTATCCTGTTCGAGGCCTTCCAGCGCCTCGGCGGCCAGCGGACGCCCTTGGCCCCCGCACCCTTGGGAACCGTCATCGCGCGCACCAATGAACTCCCCGCCGCCCTGCAGCGCTTCCGCCCCCACGCCCTGCCGGACGTCGCCAGCGCCGCCACGGGCGAGCAGCCCCCGGCGATTTCCTTCCCGCCAGATGGCGCGCGCATCGACCTCGGCGATGCGGACCAGCCAGCCCTGAGCCTCAAGGTCTTCGGCGGCACGCCGCCCTTCACCTGGCTGGCGGACGGCGTTCCCATCGCCACCCGCGAATTCCGGCGCGACACCTTCTGGGACCCCGCGCCGAAGGGCTTCGCCCGCCTCTCCGTCATCGATGCCAAGGGCAAGACCGCCACCACCCGCATCCGCGTGGAGTAGAGCGGCGAGCGTGTCCGGTGTTTGACGCCGTCATTCCGGCGCAGGCCGGAATCCAGCCGTCTTTCCACGTTGTATCCGCCCGGAGCTGGGCTCCGGCCTTCGCCGGGGTGACGGCCAGAAAAAGCGTGAACCGGTTTCGATTGATCGTCCGTTGCTCTAAAAGCCCGCTCTCACACCGCCACATTCAGGACCCGACCATGACCGCCGACACTCCCTGGACGTCCCGCCACACCCACCGCGACTGGCTGATGGGCAAGGCCAACGCCCTCTTCGACCTGTTCCAGCACACTGCGGTGAACCCGAAGGGCGGCTTCTTCGACCTCGACGCGGCGGGCAGGCCTTTCGGAAACCTCCGCCAGATCCACGCCACGGCCCGCATGGTGCACTGCTTCGCCATCGGCTCCCGCCTCGGCCGCCCCGGCTCGGACGTGATCGTCGACCACGGCATGACATTCCTGTGGGAAGGCCACCGGGACATGGCGCACGGCGGCTATTGCTGGTCGCTGGACGATGACGGCTACCGGGATGATTCGAAGCAGGCCTATGGCCACGCCTTCGTGCTGCTGGCCGCGGCGGATGCCAAGGTGCTCGGCCACCCGCTGGCCGACAGGATGCTGGCCGACATCACCGAGATCCTCGAAACCCGCTTCTGGGAGGAACAGCACGGCGCCGTGTCGGAGGAATATGCCCGCGACTGGTCGAAGATCACCGACTATCGCGGCCAGAACTCCAACATGCACCTCACCGAATCGCTGATGGCCGCCTTCGAGGCGACGGGCGAGCACGCCTATCTCGACAAGGCAAAGCGCATCGCCAGCCTCATCATCGGCCGGCACGCCGCCTCGCTCGATTACGTGGTGGCGGAGCACTTCGATTCGCACTGGAACATCGACAAGGCCTACAAGGGCTCGGACATGTTCCGTCCCGCCGGCACCACGCCCGGCCACTGGCTCGAATGGGCAAGGCTCCTCGCCCAGCTCTGGGTGCTCGATGGCCGCAAGGAGCAATGGCACATCGAGGCGGCGGAGAAGCTCTTCCGCAGCGCCGTCACGCGCGGCTGGGACCATGAGAAGGGCGGCTTCTGGTACACGCTTGACTTCGACAACCGCCCCGCCCTCACCCACAAGATCTGGTGGCCCGCCACGGAAGCCATCGGTGCCGCGGCCTTCCTCAACGCGCTCAGGCCCGATCCCTTCCTGGAACGCTGGTACCGCAAGGTCTGGGACTTCTCGGCCACCCATTTCATCGACCCCGCCAACGGCGGCTGGTTCGGCGAACTGGGCGATGACCTGAAGCCGATCGACAAATTCTTCACCGGCAAGCCCGACATCTACCACGCGCTGCAGGCCTGCCTGATCCCGCTGTTCCCGGCCACCGGAAGCCTGATGAAGGCGATCGGATAACCCACCTTCCAAATCTCACGCATGCGCCGGCTCGACCGGCGCATCTTCTGCCACAGCAGGAAAAGGGCACGCGGGTCACGCCCGCGTGCGATGAGTTTGTGGACCTGCACCGCAGAACCAGAACATTGCGCGAACACACCTTTTGGTTTAGGAGCGGTCTTCGTGGCAGGCCCGCCCTGCCGTCAGCACGTGCAGAGCAAGGAGCAGCGCCGGCGATGAACCGCATCCTGGAACGGATACCCGCCATGTCCGCCGACGAGCGGCAGACCCTGCTCGCCAATTGCAGGCGCCTGCTCAAGCAGGGCAACGACAAGCAGAAGGCCTCCGCGAAGCAGATCGTCGCCGCGCTCGAAAAGGCCCCTCAGGCGGCTCCTGCCCCTCCCCCTGCGCGGCGCGACAAAGCGAAGGTGCCCCGCGCGAAGAATTTCGTGCCGGACAAGGGATATGAGGCGCTTCCCGGCGTCTCAGACGTGCTCAAGGCCATTGACGCGCAAGATCCGGCCATCCTCGTCCTCGGCCGCGCGGGAACGGGAAAGACCACCCTCATCCGCTATCTGGGCCAGCGCCCGGGTGGGGAGGCACAGGCCATCGTCGCGCCCACCGGCATCGCGGCGCAGAATGCGGGGGCGCAGACCATCCATTCCTTCTTCCGGCTTCCGCCCGCCGTGCTGAACGCGGCACAGCTCCCTGACAGCGGCTATTTCGGCACGCTGTTCAAGAAGATGACGCGCCTCATCATCGACGAGATCTCGATGGTCCGGGCGGACCTGCTCGACGCGATCGACGCGCGGCTGCGGCACGTCCGCGAGAGTGCGGCACCCTTCGGCGGCGTGCAGGTGCTGATGGTCGGCGATTTCATGCAGTTGCCCCCCGTCGTGCGCGACGATGACCGGCTCCTGCTCGAACAGCTCGGCTATGAGACGCCCTTCGCCTTCAGCGCCCGCGCCTTTCGGGGCGTGAAGGTCACGCGCGTCTCGCTGGACCGCGTTTTCCGGCAGAACGAGAAGGACTTCATCGACATTCTGGGCAAGATCCGCGCGGGCACGGACCTTGCCGCCACCGTCCAGTTCATCAACGGCCAGTGCGTCCGCCCGCACCGTGAGGGCGTGCAGCCGCTGCTGCTCACCGCCACGCTGGCCGCCGCCGAGCGCTACAACCGCGAAGGACTGGAGCGCCTCAAGGGCGAGGCCTCCATCTTCGGCGCCGAAACCAAGGGCAAGACCGAGGGCCTGCAGATCCCGCAACCCATCGAACTGAAGCCCGGCGCGCGCGTGATGGCGACCCGGAACGATCCCGAACGGCGCTGGATCAACGGCTCGCTCGGCACGGTCACGAAGATCGAGGGCGATGACGTGCATGTGCGCTTCGACAGCGGGCGCGAGACCTATCACGTCGAACCGGTGAAATGGGAAAAGATCAGGCAGGTCTGGAACGCCGCCGAAAACCGGATCGACAATGAGGTCATCGGCGCCTTCGAGCAGCTGCCGCTCATGCCGGCCTGGGCCATCACCATCCACAAGGCGCAAGGGCTGACGCTGGACGACGTCCGCATCGACTTCGGCGCGGGCGCCTTCGCGCCCGGCCAGGTCTATGTCGCCCTCTCCCGCGTGCGTACGCTGGACGGCCTGTCACTGACCCGCCCGCTGCGCGTCTCGGACCTTCTGATCGATCCGCTGTTGCACGAATTTATCAACAAGCAGTTCTAGCTTGCCAGCGCCTCGCCCAGCAGCCGCTTCAGCCGGTCCCCCATCGGCACTCCGCCCGCCGCCGCCAAGCCCTTCTCCGACATTTTCTTTGCCGTCTTGGCGAGGATGTCGCGCACCTTGTCATCCTCGTGCTTGGCGATGAAGGGCTCGGCCTCGTGCTGCAGGAAGACGAGGCAGATCACGTCCTCCAGCGTCTGGGCGTCGGGGTCCTGCTTCAGCCGCTCCTTCCTGAGCAGCGATCCGGCACGGGCGATCTCGTCCTCGGAATAGCCGCACTGCGCCATGATCTCGCACGCGCGCCGGGCATGGAGCTTCTGCAATTCCTTGCGCCAGGTGAGATATGGGATGCGGCCCTCGGCGTAAGAGCTGCGCGGAATCGTCCAGCGCTCGATGTGCTGGGCGCGCGCCGCGATGCGCAGCGGCTCCGGCGCGTCCGGTGCGAAGCGCTCCAGCGTTTCCGTCATGCGGCGGCCATAGGTCTCGGCCTGGCCCGCCGGGTCGCGGGCATTGGCGGCGTCGATCAAGTCATAGGCGGCGGTGAGTCGGTCGGTCATGCCCCGAATGTGGCGGAGCATGCAGGCCCGCGCAACCACGCCGCATTTGCGGGGTGTCAATTTTCTGTTACAGTTTCATTCATGACACTTTGCCGGATGGTTCCATGAGCGCCCGTTACCCCTTTTCCGCCATCGCCGGTCAGGACGAGCTGAAACAGGCCCTCCTGCTCACCGCGGTCGATCCGCTGATCGGCGGCTTGCTGGCCTTCGGCGACCGCGGCACGGGCAAATCCACGGCGGTCCGCGCGCTGGCCGCCCTGCTGCCTGAAATCCGCGCCACCCATTGCGCCTATCACTGCGACCCGGACCAGCCCTCCGCCCAGTGCGAGGCGTGCCGGAAGGAAGCCAGCCACAAGGTCCGCAAGATTGCGATTCCTGTGGTCGACCTGCCGCTCGGCGCCACGGAGGACCGGGTTCTCGGCGCCCTCAACCTGGAGCGCGCCCTGTCCCATGGCGAGAAATGCTTCGAGCCTGGCCTCCTCGCCCAGGCCAACCGTGGCTATCTCTATGTCGACGAGGTGAACCTGCTGGAGGACCACATCGTGGACCTGCTGCTCGACGTCGCCGCCTCGGGCGAGAACGTGGTGGAGCGCGAGGGCCTCAGCGTCCGCCACCCGGCGCGCGTCGTGCTGGTGGGCAGCGGCAACCCGGAGGAAGGCGAACTCCGCCCGCAATTGCTGGACCGCTTCGGCCTCTCCGTCGAAGTCCGGACGCCGACCGACGTCGCCACCTGGGTCGAGATCGTGAAGCGCCGGGACGCCTTCGAGCGCGATCCTGCGGGCTTCACCGCGCAATTTGCCAAGGCCGAGGAGCAGACGCGCCGCCGCATCGTCAAGGCGCGCAAGGCCGTGAACGAGGTCGAGGTGCCGGACGCCGTTCTCGCCCGCGCCGCCGAACTCTGCATCAGCCTCAAGACCGACGGGCTTCGCGGCCAACTCACGCTGATGCGCGCTGCCCGCGCGCTCGCCGCCTTCGAGGGCGCGAAGACCGTGACAGAGGATCACCTGAAGCGCATGGCGGCCCCGGCGCTGCGCCACCGTCTGCGCCGCAACCCGCTTGACGAGACGGGCTCCGCCACCCGCATCGGCCGCGCGGTGGCCGAGGTGCTGGGCGCGTGAAACGCGAAGACGCCGCAAGCATGCTGCGCACGGCGGATGCCGCGATGGCCTGCGCACTCCTCGCGCTTGATCCGGAGGGGCTGAAGGGTGCCGTGCTGAGGGGCATGGGCGGCCCCGCGCGCGACGGCTGGCTCGACTGTTTCCGCAGCCTCGCGGAGCGGAAAATCTTCCGCCTGCCGCCCCACACCGGAACCGACCGCCTCACCGGCGGCCTCGACGTGGCGGCGACGCTGGCCAGCGGCCGGCCCTGCCATGACCCCGGCCTCCTCGCGGAAGCCCAAGCCAGCGTGCTGCTCCTCACCTCCGCCGAGCGTCTGGAGACGGCCAAGGCCGCCCTCATCGCCGCCGCGATGGACGAGGAATCGGCCCGCCTCGCCCTCATCGCCTGTGACGAGGGGATCGAGGACGAGGAACTCCCCTCCATCCTTTCCGGCCGCGTGGCCTTCCTCCTCGACATGAGCGCCTGTGACGCGCCGGACTTCGACGCGCTCTCGCTGGCCGAGGCCCGGCAGCGCCTGCCCTGTGTCACGCTTCCAGACGGAATCGCCGAGGGCCTGTGCCAGACGGCGCTGGCGCTGGGCCTCGATTCGCTGAGGCCCGCACTCCTCGCGGTTCGCGCCGCCCGTGCCTCGGCCGCCCTCGACGGGCGCGACACGGTCGATGAGGACGATGCCCGCCTCGCCGCCCGCCTCGTGCTCGCCCCCCGCGCCCGCCGCTTCCCCGTGCAGGAGGAGGAGCCCGCAGCAGACCAGCCGCCGCCCCCGCCGGAGCAGCAGGGAGACCAGGCCGAGAACAGCGACGGCACCCCCTCGCCCCAGCAGCTCTCGGACATGCTGCTCGAAGCGGTGAAGGCCTCGCTGCCGCAGGGCCTTCTGGCGGCACTGGAAAAGAACCTGCGCCAGATGCAGGCGAAATCCGGCGCCGGCGCCATTTCGCAGAAGACCGGCACGAAACGCGGCCGCCCCGCGGGAACACGCCCCGGCCAGCCCGGAAACGGTGCGCGCCTCTCCCTCATCGACACGCTGCGCGCCGCCGCACCCTGGCAACCGCTGCGCCGCCGGAAGGCGCCGGAGCGCACCGGCGTCCTCGTCGAGAAGCAGGACTTCCGCATCCGCCGCTACAAGGAGAAGCGCGAGACGACCGCTATCTTCGTGGTCGACGCATCGGGCTCCGCCGCCCTCCACCGCATGGCGGAGGCGAAGGGCGCGGTCGAACTGATCCTCGCCGATTGCTATGTCCGCCGTGACCGCACCGCATTGATCGCCTTCCGCGGCAAGACGGCGGACCTGCTGCTTCCGCCCACCCGCTCCCTGCAGCGCGCCAAGAAATCGCTGGCCGATCTTCCGGGCGGCGGCGGCACGCCGCTCTCGGCGGGGATCGAGCAGGCCATGCTGGTGGCCGCCCAGGTGCGGCGCGGCGGCGGAACGCCGCTCGCGGTCTTCCTGACGGACGGCAAGGCCAACATCGCGCGGGACGGCACGGCGGACCGCCCGGCGGCACTGCGTGATGCCGAAACCGCCGCCCGCGCGCTCCGGCTCGCCGGAGTCCGCACCCTCATGATCGACCTCTCGGACACGCGCTCAGGCCCCGCCCGACGCATCGCGGAGGAGATGGGCGCGCATTACCTCCCCCTTCCCCACGCCGATGCCGCGAAGATCTCCCAATCCGTCAGCGCCGCCATGAAGGCCGGCGGCTGACATGGGCTATTACCTCGATTGGGCGGTGGACGGCGCCGACTGGCCGAACCGCGAGGCCAGCCGCTTCGTCGAGGCCGCGGGCATGCGCTGGCACGTGCAGGTGATGGGCCAGGGCCCCGCCCTGCTGCTGCTGCACGGCACCGGCGCCTCCACCCATTCCTGGCGCGGCGTTCTGCCGAGGCTCGCCCAGTCCCACACCGTCATCGCACCGGACCTTCCGGGCCACGCCTTCACCAACCCGGCCACGCGCGAAAGCCTGTCGCTGCCCGGCATGGCGGCGGCCGTCGCGGCGCTGCTGCGGGCGCTTGGGCTGTCGCCCGTGCGGGCGGCGGGCCATTCGGCGGGTGCCGCCATCCTCGTGCGCATGGCGGTGGAGCGGCTCTTCGCGCCGGCCGATCTCGTCAGCTTCAACGGCGCCTTCTTTCCGGTGGGCGGCGTCGCGGGCCAATTCTTTTCGCCGCTCGCCAAGGCGGTGGCCAGCACCTCGCTGATCCAGAAGATCTTCGCCCGGATGGCGGACAGGAAGGCCGTCGAACGCCTGCTCTCCGACACCGGCTCCCGCATCGACGCGGAAGGCATCAGCCTCTACCAGCGCCTGTTCTCGAACGAGGCCCATGTCGCGGGCGCCCTCGGCATGATGGCCGCCTGGGACCTGCACTGGATCGGCCAGGACCTGCGCAACCTGCCCCTCCCCCTCTATCTGGTGCGTGCCCTGAACGACCGCACCATCGCCCCGGCGGAAGCCGCGAAGGCCGCCAGGCTGGCGCCGAAGGCCATGGTGCTGGACATGCCCCGCCTCGGCCATCTCGCCCATGAGGAAGACCCCGCCACGGCGGCCAACATCATCGCCTCGCCCGAAACGGCCTTCCTGCGCTGAGGCGCATTGCCCACTTGCGCAAGCCGTCGTGACGGTTATTAATGTCAATCTATGTTTACACCCTTCGAGCAGCGCCCTCCCGTTCCGGCGCGCCCCGATGCAAGGCCCCATGCCGTGGTGATCGGCAGCGGCCTCGGCGGGCTCGCGGCCGCCATCCGCCTTGGCGCGCGCGGTTATCGCGTCACCGTGCATGAGAAGCTGGATCAGCCCGGCGGCCGCGCCTCCGTCTTCCGGCAGGACGGCTTCACCTTCGACGCCGGGCCCACCATCATCACCGCCCCCTTCATCCTGGAGGAACTCTGGTCGCTCGCCGGCCACCGCTTCGCCGATGACGTGACGCTGAAGCCCCTCCACCCCTTCTACGACATCCGTTTCGCAGACGGCACGGTGATGAGCTGTTCCGCCGACCCCGCCGCAATGCGCGAGGAAGTCCGCCGCATCTCGCCCCGGGACGTCGACGGCTATGAGAAATTCATGGCGGAGAGCGAGGCCATCTACCGCATCGGTTTCGAGCAGCTGGGCCACGTCCCCTTCGGCTCTCCGCTGGACATGCTGAAGATCGCGCCGGACCTGCTGCGCCTCGGCGCCTGGCGCACCGTGCACCAGCACGTGGCGGCGCGCGTCAAGAGCCCCAAGATCCGCATGGCCTTGAGCTTCCATCCGCTGTTCATCGGCGGCAACCCGTTCAAGGTCACGGCCATCTACAGCATGATCGCCCATCTCGAGCGCGAATATGGCGTGCACTGGGCCATGGGCGGCACCGGCGCGCTGGTGAAGGCCATGGCGAAGCTGGTGGAACGGCAGGGCGGCACCATCGCGCTCAACAGCGAGGTGGCGGAAATCACCTGTGAGGGAAACCGCGCCACCGGCCTCATGCTGGCGGACGGGCGGAAGGTCCCCGCCTCCATCGTCGTCTCCAACGCCGAGACGGCGCACACCTACCTGAAGCTCCTGCGCAACGCCCCGAGGAAACGCTGGACCGACGCGAAGCTCAAGCGCGCCCGCTATTCCATGAGCCTCTTCGTCTGGTACTTCGGCACCAGCAGGCACTATCCAGACGTCCGTCACCACACCATCATGATGGGCCCGCGCTACAAGGCCCTGCTGCATGACATCTTCGAGAGGAAGCACCTCGCGGAAGATTTCAGCCTCTACCTGCACCGCCCCACCGCGTCGGACCCGTCGCTGGCGCCGGAAGGCTGTGAAAGCTTCTATGTGCTCTCCCCCGTGCCCCACCAGGATTCCGGCATCGACTGGAAGAAGCGCGGCCCCGCCTACCGTGACGCCATCGCCGCCCATCTGGACAACACAGTGCTGCCGGGCTTCCGTAACCACATCGTGACCGAGAAGATCATCACCCCCATCGATTTCGAAAACCGCCTCTCCTCCTACAAGGGGGCTGCCTTCGGGCTGGAGCCGGTGCTGCTGCAAAGCGCCTGGTTCCGTCCCAACAACAAGGCGGAGGACATCGAGAACCTGTTCCTCGTCGGCGCCGGCACCCATCCGGGCGCGGGCATTCCCGGCGTCATCTCCTCCGCCCGCATCCTCGACACGGTGGTCCCCGATGCTGCCGTCTTCGCCTGACCGCCACATGGTGACGCCCGCCGACCTCGCCGAATGCAGGCAGATGATCCGCGACGGGTCGAAGACCTTCTACACCGCCTCGCTCCTCCTGCCGCAGCGCGTCTGCGACGCGGCGCGCTCCCTCTATGCCTTCTGCCGCGTGGCCGATGACATGGTGGACCGTTCGGCGGACAGCCGCGCAGCTGTCGAACAGCTGCTCGGACGGCTGGACCGCATCTATCGTGGCCACCCAGATGACGAACCCGCCGACCGCGCCTTCGCCGATGTCGCCTCCCGTTTCGCCATCCCGCGCCAGATTCCGGAAGCCCTGATCGAGGGCTTCGCCTGGGACGCGACGGGGCGGCGCTACGGCACCCTCTCCGATCTCCACGCCTATGCCGTGCGCGTGGCGGGCACGGTGGGCGCCATGATGTCGCTCGTCATGCAGGTGAGGGCGCCCTATGCCATCGCGCGGGCCTGTGACCTGGGCGTTGCCATGCAACTCACCAACATCGCGCGTGACGTGGGCGAGGATGCGCGCAACGCCCGCCTCTACCTGCCGCTCGACTGGCTGGCCGAAGCCGGCATCGACGCCGAGGCTTTCCTCGATCGACCGGAAGCCTCGCCCGCGCTCCGCCGCATCATCGCGCGCCTCCTGGCGGAGGCGGACGTGCTCTATGCCCGCAGCCTCTCCGGCATCGCCCTCCTCCCCTCCAGCTGCCGCCCCTCGATCCACGCCGCGCGCGTGCTCTACGCCGAGATCGGCCGCCAGGTGGAGCGCAACGGCTGTGACAGCATCACCCGCCGCGCCGTCGTGCCGACGCGCCGCAAGCTTACCCTCCTCGCCAGCGCCGTGGCCTCCTGCCTCGACCCCGCCCCATTCACCGGCCGCCCCGCCCTTCCCGAGGCGCAGTTCCTCGTCGATGCCGTCTCGCTCGCCGGCACGCCGATCCTCCCGCCCCGCACGCTGGACGAACGCGCCCAATGGCTCACCGACCTCTTCACCCGCCTCGAGAAGCAGCGCCCATGAGCCCCGACACCCTGATCTTCACCGAAATGCTCCTCGTCCTCGGCCTGGTCCTCGGCTTCGGATTCTGGGAATTGTGGAAACTGCGGAAATAATCGGATCACCGCGCCCCACGACCAGCCAAAGGACACGCGGGTCACGCCCGCGTGCGATGAGCCCGGAGAGCACATCCATCACCCCCCCAAACTCACCCATGCGCCGGCTCGACCGGCGCATCCTCTTCGCGCCCTCGCCTCACGCTCGGCGCGGCATCCGGAAGGGAAGCATCGCCTGCACGACCGGGTTCCGGAACCGCGCCAGCGACAGGCTTTCGTGAAAGGCATCGGCCCTGCCCTCATCCGTCCGTACACGGAGCAGCGTGCGCGTGTAGAAGGGCGAATCCTCCAGCAGCGAAACCTCCTGGAACGGACGCGCCGCCCGCATGTGGCGCTTCATGCGCCAGAAGGTGGTGGACATGTCCAGCCGTCCCGGAACCGATGTCTCGCGCACGCTGCCATCGCCTGCGATGTCGAGGGCGAAGGCGGCGGTGGAGCCATCCCTCAGCACGGTGTCATAGATGATCGCCGCCCCGTCCCGCATCGCGGCGCGGGACCACACCCAGCTTTCGAAACTGTCTTCCAGCGGCACCTCGCCCCAGTTCGAATCGTGATAGCCGATGCCGGACCATGACAGCCTCGGGCTCTCGAACACGGCCTCGATGCGCGAGAACGGCGCCACCGGCCGCCACACGTGCAGACCTTGCGCGTCGAGCCGCACCTCATGCGCGCAGATGGCCGCCGGGGTAAGCCGCACCCGGCCCCGGAGGCGGGAGGGGATGGGCACAGTCACCTCGTCGATGTCGATCACCAGCGATCCACCCTCCCAGCGCATGGCGCTCGGGCCGACGGTGAAGGACGTCGCATCGCGCGCCATGGAGCGGCGCCCGCGCTCCGTCATGCTCCAGCGGTGGCCGCCCTCGCCATAGAGCGCCACGTTCAGGGCGCAGTGGTTCTCCGGGTCCGCCCCGCCCCGGCGCCGTGCCAGCGCATAGTAGGGCGAGAACACGCTGCCCACGAAGCCGATGATGGTCAGGCCGTGGCGGCGGTCGTCGCTCAGGCCGTCGAGGTACCACCAACGATAGCCGCCGGACGGTACGTGCGCGTCGAACCCCGCCACGCCATCAGGCTTTCCGCCGCCAGCCGGCCCGAAAGCGCCGCCATCGGCACGCCCGGACCCGGGTGCACGCTGCCCCCCGCCAGGAACAGGCCCTCGATCGCCGTGCGCGCGCCCGGCCGCTGAAAAGATGCCATCCATCCGTGAGATGCCCTTCCGTATAAGGCGCCGCCCGATGCCGGGAACAGGTCTTCGAAGCGCGCCGGATCGGTGATGATCCTGCGGCCCTGGTCCCACTCCACATGCAATCCGCATTGCCTGAGTTTCAATTGCATCGCGCGCTCCACATGCTCCCAGGAGCGTGGCGCGTTATCTCCGTTGGCGGGCGAGTTGACCAGCACCAGCAGCCGCTCCGGCCCGCCCGCATGGCCCTCACGGTCCTGCGCGCAGACATAGACCGTGGGCTCGGAGGGGTAGCCATTCGTCAGTTCACGGAACTCCCGCGCATAGTCGCGCGAGAAGAACACGTTGTGCCGGGCGAGCGGGAAGCCGGACGTCTCCGCGGCCACCGCCCAGGTGATGGCGGAGAGCGAGCGCTGCGGCGGGCTCACCGGCGTCACCGCGCGCTTCACGCTCGCGCCGAGAAGGCCAGAGGCCACCGCATTCGCATCGGCATTCACGATCACGGCGGCGCAGGGAATTTCCTCCGCCGCCGTCCGCACCGCGCGCACCCTGCCGCCCTCCGCGTCGATGGAGGTGACCTGCTGCCCGAAGCGGATCTCCGCCCCCTTGCGCCGCGCGAGGGCGGCCAGCGTCAGCGCCAGCTCATGCATGCCGCCCTTCACCGTCCACACGCCCGCCTGCTCCACATGTGCCACCAGCATCAGCGTGGCGGGCGCGAGAAAGGGAGAGGAGCCGCAATAGGTGGCGTAGCGGCCGAACAGCTGCCGCAGCCGCGGGTCGCGGAAGTGGCGTCCCAGCCCCTTCCACATCGTCTCGAACGGGTTGATGCGCGCCATCTCGACGAGCCCCGAAAGCCCGTTCGCGGTGGCGAGCTTCAGCGGGTTGGGGCGCTGGGCGCGGATGAAGGGCTTCTCCAGCGTGCGGTAGATGCGCCGCGCCTCCGCGCTGAAGGCGAGGAAGCGCCGCGCCTCATCCGCGCCTGAGAATGCGCCGATGGCGTCGGCGGAGGCTTCGAGACCGGCATGAAGATCCAGCCGCTCGGTCTCGCTCCAGCCGTGGCGCGCGAGGATGGCGAGGGGTTCGAGCGTCACATGGTCGGAAATGTCGGCGCCGGCAGCCGCGAACAGCTGCTCGAACACCCAGCGCATGGTGAGGACAGTCGGCCCGCCGTCGATCATGTGGCCCGCCACGTCCATCCGCCGCATCTTGCCGCCGGGTGCGGCGGCGCGTTCCAGCACCAGCACCTCCTCGCCCTGCGCGGCCAGCAACAGGGCGGCCGCGAGACCTCCCATTCCGGCACCTACGATGACGATGCGTTCCCGCGGCATTGGCTTCGGCTTCCCTGTTGCAGAGCCCGTCTGAATATGTCAATGTTTGTTTACAGTCGCAAGTGACCTTTGTTTCTGACAGCCCTCGGGAGAAGCCCATGGATATCGGAATGCGCCTCGAACAGGATCTGGAACAGGCGGTCGGCCGGGCTGCAGCTTCGGATTGTCCGCCGATTCTGGCCCAGGCATTGCGCTACGCGGTGTTTCCGGGTGGCGCGCGGATCAGGCCGAGGCTGGCGCTCGCGGTCAGCAACGCCTGCGGCAACCGGAACGCGGCGGCGGCCATCACCATGGCATCGGCCATCGAGCTTCTGCATTGCGCATCCCTCGTCCATGACGACCTGCCCTGCTTCGACAATTCCGCCCTGCGGCGCGGCAAGCCCTCCGTCCACGCGGCCTTCGGTGAGCGGATCGCGGTGCTGGCGGGTGATGCCCTCATCGTGCTCGGCTTCGAGTGGCTGGCGGTGCGCGCGGGCGAGAGGCTGGCGCCGCTGACCCGCATTCTCGCCTCCTGCGTGGGCGGCCCCTCGGGCATCTGCGCGGGCCAGGCGTGGGAATGCGAGGAGACGATCGACATCGTGCGCTACCAGCGCGCCAAGACGGGCGCGCTCTTCGCGGCCTGCACCATGGGCGGCGCCGCGGCGTCGGGCTATGAGCCCATCGGCTGGCAGAAGCTGGGCTTCGCCATCGGCGAGGCCTTCCAGGTGGCGGACGACCTGCGCGACGTGGCGGGCTCCGCCGAATCGCTGGGCAAGCCCGTGCACCAGGACGAGGCCAACCGCCGGCCCAACTTCGTGGCCGAACTCGGCTTCGACGGCGCCATGGCGCATTTCGAGGACCTGCTGGACGAAGCCATGGCGGCGATCCCGCCCTGCCCCGGCGCGGAACAGCTGGGCCAGCAGATCACCGGCGTCTCCCGCAGCCTCGTCACCGGCCTGTCGGCCCGCACCGCCGCCGCCTGAGATGGGTTTCGCCGGACGGGTCGTCGACCGTTGGCTCAGCCTGCGCAACAGCCTGCTGGCGGCCCCCGCCTTCCAGAAATTCGCCATCGATTTCGCGCCCTTCCGGCCGATCAGCCGCAGCCGTTCGCGGCAACTGTTTGATCTGCTTGCCGGATTTTCCTATTCCCAGATCCTTTACGCCACGGTGAAGCTGGGCCTCGTCGAGATGCTGCAGCCAGCCCCGCTCTCCACCGCCCAGATCGCGGCGCGCGCCGGCTGGAAGGTGGAGCGCATGGAGCGCCTGCTCAAGGCGGCAGCCTCCCTGAAACTGCTGGAGCGCACCAGCACGGGCGACTACACGCTCGGCATCCACGGCGCAGCGCTGGCGGGCAACCCCTGGATCGCCAAGTTCATCACCCACCACCACCTGCTCTACGAGGACCTGGCGGACCCCGTCGCGCTCCTCTCGGGCGAGAATAACCCGGGCAAGCTCAAGGGCTTCTGGGGCTATTCCGGCGCGCAGGACGTCGATGGCGCCAACGCCGCCCAATACACCGCCCTGATGGCCGCCTCGCAGGAGGCGGTCGCCGCCGAAATCCTCGCCTGCTACGATTTCACCCCCCACAGCCACCTCATCGACGTGGGCGGCAGCAACGGCACCTTCCTCGCCGCCGCCGCGGCGAAGCACCCGCAGCTGAAACTCAGCCTCTTCGACCTGCCCGCCGTCGCCGGCCTCGCCCGGGAGAGGCTCGCCAGCCTCGGACACCGCGTGGAGATCCACGGCGGCTCCTTCCTGACGGACGAGCTCCCGAAAGGCCCGGACGTCGCAACGCTGATCCGCATCGCGCATGACCATGACGACCCGTCCGTGCTCGCCGTCCTCTCCGCGATCCGGCGGATGTTGCCGCCGCACGGCGTGCTGATTCTCGCCGAACCGCTCTCCGGCATCCCCGCGACCGCGCCGGTGGCGGACGCCTATTTCGGCCTCTACTTCGCCGCCATGGGCCAGGGCCGCACACGCACCGCCCAGGAGATTGCGGAACTGGCCCGGCAGGCCGGTTTTGCCGCGCTGGACGTCGTGAAGACCCGCAATCCGGTTGTCTCCGGGCTGCTGCGCATCCGCGCCTCCTGAACCTTACAAAACAGCTGTAAGTCTCTATTGACACTATGAGATGTAAGAGTAGACTTACATCCAGGGAGTCTCCGGCCTGACATGCAGGCGCCGGGCGGCCCCATGGGAGACCGAGAATGGAGACGGTCGCAGTCGTTCTGGAAGAGCCGGGCAAGCTGGCGCTCAGGACGGTCGCATTGCAGGAACCCGGGGCGGACGACATCGTCGTCGACGCTCACTGGACGGGAATCTCCTCCGGCACCGAGCGCCTGCTCTGGGCGGGGCGGATGCCGCAGTTCCCTGGCATGGGCTATCCCCTCGTTCCCGGTTATGAAACGGTCGGCCGCGTCAGCCGCGGCGGCCATGGTTTTTCCGAAGGCGATGCCGTCTTCGTGCCCGGCGCCAATTGCTATGAAGGCGTCAGGGGCCTGTTCGGCGGCGCCGCGGCAAGGCTCGTCCTGCCGGCCGCACGCGCCATCCCCTTGCGCAACATCGAAGGCGAGACTGGCACGCTCATCGCGCTCGCGGCCACGGCGCATCACGCCATCGCGGGCGAAGGCGCCCGGTTGCCGCAGCTCATCGTCGGGCATGGCGTGCTGGGCCGCCTTCTCGCCCGCATCACGCTGGCGCTGGGTGGTGAAGCGCCCACCGTGTGGGAAACGTCCGAACTCCGCCGTGACGGCGGCGCGGGCTATTCCGTCATAACGCCCGAAGACGACCAGCGCCGCGACTACCACGCCGTGTGTGACGCAAGCGGCGCGGCAGACCTCCTCGACACGCTCATCGCGCGGCTCGCGAAACGCGGCGAAGTTACCCTCGCGGGCTTTTACGAACAGCCCCTCTCCTTCACCTTCCCGCCCGCCTTCATGCGCGAGGCGCGCCTCCGGATCGCCGCGGAATTCACCCGCGAGGATCTCGACGCGGTGACGGACCTCATCACCACGGGCCGGCTCAGCCTCTCCGGACTCATCACGGACCGCGCCCGCGCGGCGGATGCCCCGGCGGCCTATGTCCGCGCCTTCACCGATCCTTCCTGCATCAAGATGGCCCTCGACTGGAGAACGCCCACATGAACAGCATCGACCTGAACATGGCGCAGGACGCGGTTCCGAAAAAGGAAACGCAGGTCATCGCGATCTACGGCAAGGGCGGCATCGGCAAGAGCTTCACGCTCGCCAACCTCTCCTACATGATGGCGCAACAGGGCAAGCGCGTGCTGCTGATCGGCTGCGATCCGAAGAGCGACACCACCTCCCTCCTCTTCGGCGGCAAGGCCTGCCCCACCATCATCGAGACCTCGTCCCGGAAAAAGCTGGCGGGCGAAGAGGTAAAGATCGGCGACGTGTGCTTCAAGCGCGACGGTGTCTTCGCCATGGAACTCGGCGGGCCGGAAGTTGGCCGCGGCTGCGGCGGGCGCGGCATCATCCACGGCTTCGAGCTGCTGGAGAAGCTGGGCTTCCACGAATGGGGCTTCGACTACGTGCTGCTCGACTTTCTGGGCGACGTGGTGTGCGGCGGCTTCGGCCTGCCCATCGCGCGCGACATGTGCCAGAAGGTCATCATCGTCGGCTCGAACGACCTGCAATCGCTCTATGTGGCGAACAACGTCTGCTCGGCGGTGGAATATTTCCGCAAGCTCGGCGGCAATGTCGGCGTCGCCGGAATCGTCATCAACAAGGATGACGGCACGGGCGAAGCCGCCGCCTTCGCCGAAGCGGTCGGCATTCCGGTCCTCTCCTCCATCCCGGCGAATGAGGACATCCGCCGCAAGAGCGCCAATTACGAGATCATCGGGCGGCCGGGCGGCGACTGGGGCCCGCTGTTCGAATCCCTTGCCACCAATGTGGCCGAAGCCCCCCCGCAGCGCCCCACGCCGCTGGACCAGGACGGCCTCCTCGGCCTGTTCAAGGGCGACACGGTGGGACGCGGCGTGGTGCTGCAGCCCGCATCCCTCGAAGACATGTGCGGCGGCACCCTCACGGTGAAGCCCTCGCTCGAAGTCATCTACGACGCGGTGTGATCGGCATGGCAACCACCCTCATCGACAGGACCGGAAAGACCGCAGAGACGCCGAAGACGGACGTTTCCGGCGTGTCCTGCCATGCGGGCAAGGACGAGCTGCTGAAGGCCGCCCAATCCGCCGGCAAGAGCGAGACGCTGCAGCAATATGCGCGCGACTATGCGCTGGGCCCGCACGACCAGCCGCAGAGCATGTGCCCGGCCTTCGGCTCACTCCGCGTGGGTCTCCGCATGCGGCGCACGGCGACGATCCTCTCAGGCTCCGCCTGCTGCGTCTATGGCCTCACCTTCACCTCGCACTTCTACGGCGCACGGCGCAGCGTGGGTTATGTGCCGTTCAATTCCGAGACGCTCGTCACCGGCAAGCTGTTCGAGGACATCCGCGAGGCGGTGTTCAAGCTGGCGAAGCCGGAAGATTATGACGCCGTCATCATCACCAATCTCTGTGTGCCCACCGCCTCCGGCGTGCCGCTGCAATTGCTGCCGAAGGAAATCGACGGCGTGCGGATCATCGGCATCGATGTGCCGGGCTTCGGCGTTCCCACCCATGCGGAAGCAAAGGACGTGCTCTCCGGCGCGATGCTGAAATATGCCGCGAACGAGATTCGCCAGGGCCCCGTTGCAGCACCCCGCGCGGCGCGCAGCGCGCTGCCCTCCATCACGCTGCTGGGCGAAATGTTCCCGGCCGACCCCGTCGGCATCGGCCGCATGCTGGAGCCGATGGGCCTCAGCGCAGGCCCCGTGGTGCCGGTGCGCGAATGGCGCGAGCTGTTCTCCGCCTTCGATTGCGCCGCGGTGGCGGCGATCCATCCATTCTACACGGCCTCGATCCGCGAATTCGAAACCGCAGGGCGGCCCGTGGTGGGCTCCGCCCCCGTGGGTCATGACGGCACGGCGGACTGGCTCAAGGCCATCGGCGAGGCCTGCAACGTGGCGCCCGCGAAGATCGCCGCCGCGCAGAACGCCATCCTCCCCGTCATCCGGGCCGCGCTCGCCTCAAAGCCCATCAAGGGCCGCATCACGGTGTCGGGCTATGAAGGCTCGGAACTTCTGGTGGCGCGCCTGCTGATCGAGAGCGGCGCGGAGGTTCCCTACGTCGGCACCGCCTGCCCGCGCACGCGCTGGTCGGACGCGGACCGCGAATGGCTGGAAGCGCGCGGCGTTGCCGTGCAGTTCCGCGCCTCGCTGGAACAGGACATCGCCGCCATGGTGGAGGCGAAGCCCGATCTCGCCATCGGCACCACGCCGGTGGTGCAGAAGGCCAAGTCGCTGTCGATCCCGGCGCTCTATTTCACCAACCTCATCTCCGCCCGCCCGCTGATGGGCCCGGCGGGTGCTGGCTCCCTCGCCCAGGTCATCAACGCGGCCATGGCGAACAAGCACCGCTTCGACGTGATGTCGGATTTCTTCGCCGGCGTCGGCGAAGGCCATGCCGCGGGCGTCTGGGAAGACGTGCCGCAGGACCGGCCCGAGTTCCGCAAGAAATACGCCGGCATGCTCGCCGCCAAGGCCAAGGCGGAAGAGGCGGTGGGGACATGATCGCCAGCATGCGCACCACCCCTCATTGCCGCCATCCCGGCGAAGGCCGGGATGAGGGCACTCTTTGGGAGTCCCGCCGATGCTAATCATCGATCATGACCGCGCCGGCGGCTATTGGGGTTCCGTCTACGTCTTCACCGCGATCAAGGGATTGCAGGTGATCATCGACGGCCCTGTCGGTTGCGAGAACCTGCCCGTCACCTCCGTGCTGCACTACACGGATGCGCTGCCGCCGCATGAGCTGCCGATCGTCGTCACCGGCCTGTCGGAAGAAGAACTGGGCCAGCACGGCACGGAAGGCGCCATGCGCCGCGCCCACAAGACGCTGGATCCCACCATGCCGAGCGTGGTCGTCACCGGCTCCATCGCCGAGATGATCGGCGGCGGCGTCACGCCGCAAGGCACCGGCATCCAGCGCTTCCTGCCCCGCACCATCGACGAGGACCAGTGGCAGTCGGCTGACCGTGCCCTCAACTGGCTGTGGACCGAGTTCGGCATCAAGAAGAAGCAGGTGCCCTCGCCCAAGCCCCGCAAGGACGGCGAGAAGCCCCGCGTCAACATCATCGGCACCATCTACGGCACCTTCAACTCGGCCTCCGACCTCGCCGAGATCCGCCGCCTCGTGGAAGGCATCGGCGCGGAGGTCAACATGTGCTTCCCGATGGGCAGCCACCTGGCGGATGTGCCGAAGCTGGCCAATGCCGAGGCCAACATCTGCATGTACCGGGAATTCGGCCGGAAGCTGTGCGAAAACCTCGACAGGCCCTACCTCCAGGCGCCCATCGGCCTGCACGCGACGACAAAATTCCTGCGCAAGCTGGGCGAGATCCTGGGGCTCGATCCCGAGCCCTTCATCGCACGCGAGAAGCACACCACCATCAAGCCGCTATGGGACCTGTGGCGCTCGGTGACACAGGACTTCTTCGGCACCGCGAGCTTCGCCGTCGTGGCGAGCGAGACCTATGCTCGCGGCCTCCAGCACTTCCTGGAGGAGGAGATGGGGCTTCCCTGTAACTTCGCCGTCTCCCGCAAGTCGGGCGAGAAGACCGACAATGCCGCGATCCGTGACCTGGTGAAGACCAGAACGCCGCTCATCATCTTCGGCAGCTACAATGAGCGCATGTATCTCGCGGAAGCGGGCGGCCGCGGCATCTACATCCCCGCCTCCTTCCCCGGCGCCATCATCCGCCGCCACACCGGCACGCCCTTCATGGGCTATGCCGGCGCCACCTACCTCATCCAGGAAGTGTGCAACGCGCTGTTCGATGCGCTGTTCAACATCCTTCCGCTTGGCCCCGACATGGACCGCGTGGAGGCCACCCCGGCCCGGCGCGAACAGGAACTCGCCTGGGATGCCGCCGCCAAGGCCGCACTCGACGAACTGGTGGAACGCCAGCCCGTGCTGGTGCGCATCTCCGCCGCCAAGCGCCTGCGTGACGGGGCCGAGGCCCGCGCCCGCAAGGCGCAGTCCGGCACCGTCGCGGAAGCGGACGTCCGCTCAGCCATCGGAGAACTCGTGTGAGCGCGCAGTTCCCCGCAACCTTTCCCATCACTGACACCGGGAGGACACCAGCATGTCGATGATCAACACCTCGCACAAGAGCGAGGGGAAACTGGAATTCAGCCTCCTCATGTGGCTCACCTTCGCGGTGTTCTTCGTGGCGATCGCCCTCTCCCGCCTCGTGCCGCGCAGCGCCCGGCCGCGCGTGTGCGGGCATGATGAAGGCAAGTCCATCTTCGCCGCCGCCAAGGCCGCCACCTACAACTCGATTCCCTTCGCCTTCATGTGAGGCGGGGCACACCCATTCGCATGCGCCTCCCCCGAGGCTCATGCGGATAGGCCGAAGGCTCTCCACAAGCCCGAGGCACCCGGTCCGCGCGGGTAAAGCGGTAACAAGGCCCCTCACGGGGCTTTCAGACGGAGGTCAGTCAAATGGCCGACAACAAAGGGTCCGGCATTTCGGGCCTGACTGAAGCCGAAGCCAAGGAATTCCATGGCATGTTCATCACGAGCTTCATTGCCTTCACGGTTGTGGCGATCGTCGCCCACTTCCTTGCCTGGCAGTGGCGCCCGTGGATCCCTGGACCCAATGGCTATGAGAGCACCGACATCACGCCGGTTCTGAACCAGATCACGTCGATGTTCACGTAAGGAGGATTGAATATGTGGCGCATGTGGCTTCTTTTCGATCCCCGCAGGACCCTGGTGGCGATGTTCACCTTCCTGTTCGTGCTCGCTCTCGTCATCCACTTCATCCTCCTCTCCACCGACCGGTTCAACTGGCTGGAAGGCGGCGCGAAGAAGGCTGCGAGCCTGGATGTGACGATCAGCGAGATGATCGGCTGAGGCCGGTCATTCCGCACACCCTCCGTGGACGGAACATGCCTCACCCGCCGGTTCCGTCCACGATCCACCCCCGCTGAAATATTAGGCCGGCCCTGAGGCCGGAACGGAGCAAGCGCAATGGCGATGCTGAGTTTCGAGAAAAAGTACCGCGTCCGCGGCGGAACGTTGATCGGGGGCGACCTGTTCGACTTCTGGGTCGGGCCCTTCTACGTCGGGTTCTTCGGAGTCCTGACCGCCTTCTTCTCGGCGATCGGCACGTTGCTCATCGTCTATGGCGCGGCCATCGGGCCGACGTGGAACCTCTGGCAGATCAACATCGCACCGCCCGACCTCAGCTACGGCCTGGCACTGGCGCCGCTGAAGGAAGGCGGCCTCTGGCAGATCATCACCATCTGCGCCACCTTCGCCTTCGGAAGCTGGGCGCTGCGCGAGGTCGAAATCTGCCGCAAGCTCGGCATTGGGCTCCATGTGCCCATCGCCTTCTCCTTCGCCATCTTCGCCTTTGTGACGCTCGAGATCATCCGCCCCGTCCTGCTGGGCGCCTGGGGCCACGCCTTCCCCTATGGCATCATCAGCCATCTCGATTGGGTGTCGAACGTCGGCTACCAGTATCTGCACTTCCACTACAATCCGGCGCACATGATCGCCATCACGCTGTTCTTCACCTGCACGCTGGCGCTCGCGATGCACGGCGGCCTGGTGCTGTCGGCCACGAACCCGCCCAAGGGCGAGCCGGTAAAGACCGCCGAGCATGAGAACAGCTTCTTCCGCGACCATATCGGCTACTCGATCGGCACGCTGGGCATCCACAGGCTCGGCCTGTTCCTGGCGCTGGGCGCCGTGTTCTTCAGCGCCGTCTGCATCGTCATCAGCGGCCCCTTCTGGACCCATGGCTGGCCCGAATGGTGGACCTGGTGGCTCGATCTGCCGATCTGGTCGTGACGTGGGGAGGATGAAATCATGATGTACGAATACCAGAATATCTTCACCCGCGTTCAGGTCCACGGACCGGTCGACTACGGCGTGCCCATGAAGCCCGGCAACTGGCCGCGCGAGAAGGGCACCACCACCAACTGGCTGATGGGCATCCTCGGCGACTCCCAGATCGGTCCGATCTATCTCGGCACCCTCGGCATCGCGGCATCGCCTCGCTGCTCTGCGGCTTCATCGCCATCGAGATCATCGGCCTCAACATGCTGGCCTCGGTGAACTGGAGCCCGATCGAGTTCGTCCGCCAGCTCTTCTGGCTGGGCCTGGAGCCGCCGCCGGCGAAATACGGTCTCTCCCTCGCGCCGCTGAACGACGGCGGCTGGTGGCAGATGGCGGGCTTCTTCCTCACCGCCTCGATCCTGCTGTGGTGGCTCAGGACCTATCGCCGCGCCCGGGCACTCGGCATGGGCACGCACATCGCCTGGGCCTTCGCCGCGGCGATCTGGCTCTACCTGGTTCTGGGCTTCATCCGCCCGCTGCTCCTCGGCAATTTCTCGGAAGCCGTGCCCTTCGGCATCTTCCCGCACCTCGACTGGACGGCGGCCTTCTCGATCCGCTACGGCAACCTCTTCTACAACCCCTTCCACATGCTCTCGAT
>VFQT010001170.1_pt1 | contig 33180 bp, 21 predicted proteins | sample 3512381 | NCBI WGS metagenome assembly VFQT01 (sample SAMN10412376, study PRJNA504923) | tailings metagenome | isolation source: Relicate 2 Philex TSF3 active mining site | place: Philippines: Tuba, Benguet | collected 2017-08-29 | reverse complement strand
GTGTTCTTCCTGCCTCGAATGCGTCGCGTTCGAACTTCTGCTGCGGAAATTTGGCATGAATCGATTGACCTGCCTGAGTGTGCTGGCGGTGCTGTCAGCGTTGTGCGCCGGATCCCCTGCAGGTGTTCAGCAGCCTGCGCGGCTGAACCATGCGGATCTGAGTGTGTATCGGGACGCGGCGGGCATGCTGCAGCCGATTCGCCAGCCGGAAGACTGGCAGCAGCGGCGGCAGCAGATTCTGCAGGGGATGCAGGAGGCGATGGGGCCGTTGCCGCAGCGGAATACGGCATTGCCGTTTGACGTGCGTGTGACTGAGGAGCGGATGATTGGTGCGGTGCGGCGGGTGACGCTGACGATTGCGGTGGACAGTCCGACGGATCGGCTGTCGCTGGATTTGTATCTGCCGGCGGCACTGGCGGAATCTGTGACCGGGCAGAATCTGACAACAGCGACGGGGAAGAAGACGGCCGCGATGCTGGCGCTGCATCCCACGGGCGATGCCGGGAAGCGGATTGTGGCTGGCGAGGCCGGTCGACCTGGGCGGCAGTACGGGATCGAGCTGGCGCAGCGCGGTTATGTTGTGGCGGCTCCGGATTACCCGTCGTTCGGGGATCTGAAGTCGTATGACTTTGCTGCTGATGCTTACCAGTCGGGCACGATGAAGGGGATCGTGAATCATCTGCGGTGCACGGATTTTCTGGTGTCACTGGGGTTTGTGGATGCGGCTCGGATGGGGGTGATTGGCCATTCGCTGGGAGGTCACAACGCAATTTTTCATGCGGTGTTTGACGAGCGGATGCAGGCGGTGGTATCCAGCTGCGGCTGGTGTCCGTTTGGCGATTATTACGGGGGCAATGTGACGGGCTGGACCAGCGACCGGTATATGCCGCTGCTGAAGACGAAGTATGGTCTGCAGGTGTCTGATCTGCCATTTGATTTTTATGAGCTGACGGCGGCGCTGGCGCCGCGGACTTTTGTGTCGGTGTCTCCGCTGCAGGACAGTAATTTTGAAGTGACCGGGGTGCAGAAGGCGATTCCGGTGGCGGGCAGCATATACGCGCTGCTGGGGGCTCGTGAGAAACTGATTCTGATGACGCCTGACTGTGGGCATGATTTTCCGGCCGACATTCGGATGCAGGTGTATCGCATTCTGGATCAGACGCTGCAGCATCAGCCGGATGCATTTGAGCCGGACTATTCTCTGGAGCTGCCGCGGATTGCCGCGACGGCCCCGGCGGATGCTCTGAAGACGTTTGAAGTGGCGGCGGGATTTGTGCTGCAGCAGACGGCGGCGGAGCCGCTGGTGACGGATCCGGTGGCGATGTCTTATGACGAGGACGGTCGTTTGTTTGTGGCGGAGATGCGGGACTATTCCGAGCAGGACAAGGAGCATCTGGGTGTAGTGCGTGTGCTGCAGGACACGAACGGTGACGGGGTGTTTGATGACAGCCGTGAGTTTGCGACGGGACTGAGCTGGCCGACGGCGATTATTGCGGCGAACGGCGGTGTGTTTGTCGCGGCAGCTCCTGATGTGTTCTTTATTAAGGACACGAATGGCGACCTGCAGGCGGACGAGCAGACTTTGGTGTTCACCGGGTTTGCTCGCAGCAACGTGCAGGGTTTGATCAACAGTTTTCACTGGGGGCCGGACAACCGGATTTACGGATCGGCCAGCACGGTGGGTGGAACGGTGACGTGTCCGGTGCATCCGGAGCGTGCGGGTCTGGAGTGTCGCGGGCGTGATTTTTCGTTTGATCCGCGAACTTTGGAGCTGCGTGCGGAGACGGGCGGTGGTCAGCATGGGATGTCGTTTGATGACTGGGGGCATCGATTTGTCAGTGCCAACAGCGATCACGCGCAGCAGATTGTGTATGCCGACCGATATTTGTCGCGGGCGGCCGTCGCCAGTGCAGCTCCGCCGCGAATCAGCATCGCGGCGGACGGCGGTCAGGCGCCGGTGTTTCGCATCAGTCCGGTGGAGCCGTGGCGGATCGTCCGAACTCGACTGCGGGCTTCGGGGCTGTCGAAGGGGCTGGTGGAGGGGGGTGGGCGTCCGGCCGGTTATTTTACCGGTGCGACGGGGATCACGATTTATCGAGGTGATGCGTGGCCGGCCGATCTGCGTGGTGTGGCGATCATTGGGGACGTGGGCAGTAATATTGTGCATCGCAAGCGTTTGACAGCGGATGGTGTGGTGTGGCGTGCGGAGCGGATGGATGCGGGTCACGAGCTGGTGGCATCGAAGGATATCTGGTTTCGCCCGGTGCAGTACGCGAATGCTCCGGATGGCTGTCTGCAGATTCTGGACATGTATCGTGAGGTGATTGAGCATCCGGCCAGTCTGCCGCCGGAGATTAAGCGGCATCTGGACCTGACCAGTGGTCGTGATCGCGGGCGTCTGTATCGGCTGGCCCCGGCGGGGTACGTCTACCGCCCTGCTCCGCGTTTAAGTCAGGCGTCGGCGGCCGAGCTGGTGGCGCTGCTGGAGCATCCGAATGCGTGGCATCGGGAGGCGGCATCGCGGCTCCTGTATGAGCGTCAGGATGCCAGTGCGGTGCCGCTGCTGAAGGCGCTGCTGCGGACATCGCAGTTCGGTTTGGCACGGTTTCACGCGATTGGCAGTCTGCAGGGTTTGCAGTCACTGGCAGGTGACGACGTTGTGGTGGCACTGTCGGATGCTGTTGCGGGTGTGCGTGAGCGTGCGGTGCTGGCAGCGGAGGGGCTGCTGAGTGAGCCGGCGGTTGTGGCGGGGCTGCTGGGGATGAGCAGTGAGCAGGACGCGCGGGTACTGATGCAGCTGGCGTTTACGCTGGGTGAGCTGCCTGCGTCTGCTGAGCGGCAGCGGGCACTGGCGACGATACTGGAGCGGCGCGGTGAGGATCGCTGGATTCGCACAGCGGTGCTGTCGTCCCTGGGGACGACGGCTGGCGAGGTGCTGTTGCAGCTGTCTGGTCGCGAGGGTGCCGGGACGGCGGCTGTGCTGGAACTGGCGGATGCGGCAGCCCGGCAGATTGCTGACGAGGGTGGGCTGGGCGTCCTGCGCGAGGCACTGACCAATGTCAATGAAAATCCGGGGCTGCAGGTGCGGATTCTTCAGACGGCAGCCGCGGCGAATGCAAAATTGTCAAAAATGCCGGGTTTTCAGCAGATGAGCAGCAATTTGCTGGCTCGGGCGCGGCTGACGGCCGGGTCTGAGTCGGCGGGTGTGGCGGAGCAGTCAGCGGCGCTGCGGGTGCTGAGTTTGTCGGGGTATGCTGCCGAGCGTGAGCTGCTGCTTGGGGCGCTGGAGCCTGCGGGTGCTCCTGAACTGCAGGCTGCCGCTTTGGAGACGCTGACGGGCTTTGCGGATGTTGAGATTGCGGGTGAGCTGATCAGTCGACTGCCTTCGCTGTCACCGGCTCAGACCACGCGTGCTCGCGAGGCTCTGCTGCGGCGAAGTGCCTGGGCGGCGGTGCTGCTGGAAGCGATTGAGGGTGGTGTGCTGCCGAATACTGCGGTGACTCCAACTGAGCTGCAGCGTCTGGCTGAGTTGCCGGACAACGCGGTGCGGACGCGAGCCTTGAGGCTGCTGGAATCGACGGCGAGGTCCTCCCGCGATGAGGTACTTCGCGGTTATCAGGTGACATTGACGCTGCAGGGTGATCGGGAGCGCGGAGCGGCGGTGTTTCGGCAGCAGTGTTCCGGGTGTCATCAGATTGGCGCTGTGGGGTATCAGGTGGGGCCGAATCTGGTGGCGTTGAAGAGTCGCGGTGCAGAGGCGATTTTGACGAACGTGCTGGATCCGAATCGTGAAGTGAATCCGGCGTGGCGTGATTATCTGGCGGTGACGACGGATGGAACGACGCATAACGGTGTGCTGGTGCAGGAGGCTGCGGAGAGTCTGACGCTGCGGCGCGCGGAAGCGAAGGAGACTCGGCTGCTGCGTGCGGACATTGAGGTGATTCGGGACACGGGGCGATCGCTGATGCCGGAGGGGCTGGAGAAGAACGTGGATACTCAGGCCATGGCGGACCTGATTCAGTTCATTTTGACATCGGAGTGAGGGTGCAGTGTATGTGGTCAGCGTTGCGGGCTGGTGTGGTGGGTTTAAGTCTGTGTGGTCAGTTGTCTGCGGGTGACTGGCCGCAGCTGCTGGGGCCGCAGCGGAACGGCGTGGCGACGGGAGAGGTGCTGCACAGGACGTGGCCGGCAGGTGGTCCGCAGGTCCTGTGGGAAGCGTCGGTGGGTGGCGGGTTTGCGGGGGTGGCGGCTGCGGGTGAGCGGGTGATTGGTTTTACGCGTGAGGGCCGCAGCGAGGTGGTGCGGTGTTATGCGGCAGCGGACGGTCGTGTGCAGTGGGAAGCGAAGGCTGAGTGTGCGTATCAGGGTGGTGTTTCCAGCGACAAGGGACCTCGCTGTGTGCCGCTGATTGCGGGCGAGCGGGTGTATGTGCTGGGTGTGGAGGGTCGGTTGCGATGTCTGCAGCTGCAGGATGGCGGTGAGGTGTGGCAGCGGGACACGGAGCGTGATTTTCGGCCGCTGGAGGGATATTTTGGTGTCGGCAGTACTCCGGTGTTGTCCGGGGATCGGCTGATCGTGAACGTGGGTGGTCGCGAGGACGCTTCGATTGTGGCGTTTGATGCGGAGACGGGCAGGACGGTGTGGACGGTGTTCACGGATGCGGCCAGTTACTCGGCCCCGATTGTGGTTCGCAGCGGCGATCGTGATCTGGCCATTGTGGTGACGCGACTGCACCTGACGGGCGTGGATATCGCGACGGGGAAGCTGGTGTTTTCGCAGCCATTTGGAGCGCGGGGACCGACCGTCAACGGGGCGACTCCGCTGCTGCTTGGCAATCGCATCCTGGTGTCTTCCAGCTACAACATTGGTTCACTGCTGACGCAGCTGACGCCTGACGGGGCGAAGGAGGTGTGGCGTGATGAGGAGCTGCTGGCGACTCAGTACGCGACTCCGGTGCCTGCCGGTTCGGCTCACCCGGGCGTGGTCTTTGCGATGGATGGTCGTCAGGATGCGGGCAGTGGCAGTGCGGTGCTGAAGTGTATTGACGTGGAGGCGAGGCGGGTGCTGTGGGAGCGAGCGGGTTTTGATTATGGTTCGCTGCTGCGGGTGGGGGATGAACTGCTGGTGCTGACGTGTGGAGGAGAATTGGTGCGAGTGTCGGCTGTCGTGGGCGGATACCGTGAGACAGCCCGGGCGAAGGTGCTGCGGGCGACTGACAGCGGTTATCGGCTGCCGGCTCTTGCCGGCGGGCATTTGTACGTTCGCGACGATGACACTCTGAAATGTCTGGACCTGGGACCGGCTGGTGGCAGAGAATAGCGGGAGTACTGTCGGGGCATTCGGCCAGATCGGTTCAATGCGGAAAGCGCGGATGATGAACACGCAGTGCGGGGATTTTGATGGTTGCGGATTTCCCTCAGGCGGACGCCGGGTACTTTGTCGGCTGCTGCTGGGGTTGGTTTCCTCATTAGCTTCTGTCCAGGCTCAGGAGACTGCTGTCCCGTCGCCAGCGTCATCCGGTGGTGTCGTTGCGGAAGTTCCGCCGTTGGTGCAGCCGGACGCGGCGCTTTCATTTGAGCGGCAGGTGCGGCCGCTGCTGAAAACGTGGTGTCTGGACTGTCACGGTGGTGAGGCAACAGAGGGTGGTCTGGATCTGCGGCAGCGGCGTTTTCTGATGCGAGGCGGGGAATCCGGTCCGGCGGCGGTGGCGGGCGATGCAGCCGGCAGTCTGCTGCTGCAGCGAATTCGATCCGGCGAGATGCCCCCGGGTGAGAAGAAAATGGCGGCTGCGGATGCGGCCGTACTGGAACAATGGATCGCTGCCGGGGCTCCGACATTGCGGGACGAGCCTGCTCAGTTGCCGCCGGGATTGGGGATTACGGAAGAAGAGCGTTCGTACTGGGCCTTTCAGCCGATTCGGCGACCGGTTGTTCCGGAGTTTGATGCTGCGCTCCGCATTCGCACTCCGATTGATGCTCTGCTGATGCAGCAGATGCAGCCGCGTGGATTGACGTTTTCGCCGGACGCCGACCGGCGGACTTTGATTCGTCGAGCCAGTCTGGATCTGCTGGGAATTCCTCCGACTCCTGAACAGGTGGATGAATTTGTGAATGACCCGGGTGAGGATGCCTGGGAGCGACTGGTGGACCGACTGCTGGCGATGCCGCAGTATGGTGAACGCTGGGGCCGGCATTGGCTGGACGCAGCGGGTTATGCCGATTCTGAAGGTGCTACAAACACGGATGCCGAGCGACCGAATGCATGGCGGTATCGGGACTATGTGATTCAGTCGTTCAACAGTGACAAACCGGCCAGTCGTTTCATTCAGGAGCAGCTGGCTGGTGATGAGCTGGCCGGGTCTTTGGGGCCTGAGCTGACAGCCGAACAGACTGAGTTGCTGACGGCGGTTGGCTTTTTGACGATGGCGGCCAATGGGACGGGCAGCGGTGACAATTCCGCAGCGGCCCGAAATCAGACGATCACGGATACGATCAGGATTGTCAGCACATCGCTGCTGGGTCTTTCCGTTGGATGTGCTCAGTGTCATGATCACCGGTATGATCCGATTTCGCAGGTGGATTATTACCGACTGCGGGCGGTGTTCGATCCGGCGCTGGATTGGCAGAACTGGAAGACCCCGGCAGAGCGTCAGGTGTCGCTGTATACGACTGCTGATCGTCAGAAGGCGACGGAGGTGGAATCGCGGGCCGCTGAGGTGTCTCGGGAGCGTGGCCTGAAGGAAGCGGAGTACATGCGGGCAGCTCTGGAGCAGGAGTTGACGAAATATGCGGAGCCGCTGCGGGGGCAGCTGAAGCTGGCTTATGAGACTCCGGGTGACAAGCGTACGGCTGAGCAGCAGGATCTGTTGAAAGCGCATCCGGCGGTCAATATTTCGCCGGGTGTGCTGTATCAGTACAACCAGGCGGCGGCGGACGATCTGAAAAAGTATGACGAGCGAATTGCTGCGATTCGGGCCGAGAAGCCGGTGGAGCATTTTCTGCGGACGCTGGTGGAGCCGGCCGGTCATCTGCCGGCATCGCACCGTTTTCATCGGGGTGAATTTGGTCAGCCGAAGGAATCGGTGACTCCGGGGGAACTGCAGGCGGCCTCATTGTTTACGGATGCTCCTGAGATCCCGGTGGATGATCCGCAGCTGCCGACGACGGGTCGGCGGCTGGCCTATGCGAAGTGGCTGACCAGCGGGCGTCATCCGCTGGTGGCAAGGGTGCTGATGAATCGGTTCTGGCTGCATCATTTTGGGCGGGCATTTGTGTCGACTCCGGGCGAATTCGGGCGTCTGGGAGCAGCGCCTTCGCAGCCGGAGCTGCTGGACTGGCTGGCGGCTGAGTTTATGGAGGGTGGCTGGACGTGGAAGCGGATGCATCGGCTGGTGCTGATGTCGACGGTGTATCGGCAATCGGGGGGCGACCGAGCGGAGATGGCAGCGATTGATCCGAACAATCTGCTGTACTGGCGAAAGCCCTTGATACGGCTGGATGCTGAGGTGGTGCGTGATGCGGTGCTGGCGGTCAGTGGCGGGCTGAATTCTGCGATGGGCGGGGCGCCGGCTGCGGTGCAGGCGGACGACACCGGGCAGATCGTGGAGGCGGGTGTTACGGGGCGTCGCAGCGTGTACATACAGGTCAGACGCAGCCAGCCGCTGGCGATGCTGGCCGCTTTTGATGCTCCGGTGATGGAACTGAACTGCACGGGGCGGACAACGACGAATTCTGCTCCGCAGGCCCTGCTGATGATGAACAGTCAGTTTGCCTTGTCCGGGGCAGAAAAGCTGGCGGAGGCGGCGCTGCGTCGCGCGGCAGCCCGCGGTGGTTTTGCCAGTGCTGAGGATCCCGTGGTGCGGCTGCAGTTGCCGCGGATGACGTCATGGGAAGTCGGGACGGGCCGGGTGCGCGAGGCTGCAGGGGCGGCTGCTGCGGGAGCTCCTGAGCAGGGCAATCCGTGGGTGCAGTTCGAGGCTCTGACATTCTGGACCGGCAGCAGTTACCAGGCCGGTCCTTCGTTACCGGATGCTGTGCGTGGCTGGGTGCTGCTGAATGCTCAGGGGGGGCATCCCGGAGATGTTCAGCATGCGGCAATTCGACGGTTTCATGTTCCGGCAGTCGGGCGAATGACATTCACCGGTTCACTGAGCCGTCCGGCGGCGAACGGTGACGGCGTGCGGGCTCGCGTGGTCAGCAGTCGTCGGGGTGTGCTGGGGGAATGGACGGTGCTGACGGGCGGTGGTGAGACGGTGCTGCCGGCGTTTGATGTGCAGACAGCGGAGATTCTGGACCTGGTGGTGGATTGTGTGGGGACCGTTGAGTCGGATTCTTTTGCCTGGTCGGCGGTGCTGACGCTGACGGCTGAGGATGGGACGCGGCTGGGGGAATGGAAGAGTGAGTCTGCATTGACGGCTCCGACGACGGATCCTGGTGTGTTGCCGGCAGCGGTGACGGAAGCCTGGCGTCTGGCGTTGGGGCGGGGTTTGACGAGTGAGGAGCGGGAGGTGGTTTCGGGATTTGTGGCGGAGCAGGGAGCGTGGCTGACGAGTGACGGCAAGGGTCGTGCTGCTGATGTGGTGCGTCAGGTGCTGGTGGATGTGTGCCAGGCGTTGATCAGCGGGAACGAGTTTTTGTACAGCGAATGAGGGACAGCGGGATGTGGGGCAGGTGAATGCAGCTTGAGTCGCCGGTGATAGCGGAGCAGCAGTGGCGTCCTCGTCGTTGGCGGCGGATCAGGTGGGTGGTGTTGTCGCTGGTGGTTGCGGGTGCCCTGTGGTGGCTGCGTTCGCCGGGGGGGCCGGGAATACCGTCAGCTGTGACGTCGGCGGACGTGGAGCGAGCGGAGCAGGAGTTTCGCCGGGCGCAGCAGCGTGATCCGGATGCTGCTGAGCTGCTGCTGACGCTGGCAGAGAACCTGGCTCGACGCGGCCGGGTGGCTGTGGCCGTGGAATGTGTTGAGCGGATTCCGGTGCTGGATCAGCGCTCGGGTCTGCGGTCGCGGCTGCTGCTGGCTCAGTATTGTCTGCGTCTGAATCAGGCGTTTCGAGCGGAGCGTGCGGTCAGTGAGCTGCTGTCGGCGGTCGGCGAGAGTGGTGTCGGTGACGATCGCGGTGCTGCGGCGGTGCAGGTCAGAACGGCTCGTGAGCTGCTGGTGTTTCTGCTGTCGCTGCAGTTTCGATTTGAAGAGCGGCAGTTGGCATTGCGGGAATTGCGGCAGGGGGGACTGCTGGAGCCTTTGCTGACGAAGCAGCTGTATTTTCCCTCGTTGCTGGCATGGAGGACGCCGCAGCAGAATGAGCGATTGCAGCAGTTTCTGAAGGAGTCACCGCAGGACGCGCGACTGGTGGCAGCGCATGGCAGGTATCTGCTGGGTGCGGGGGCGGTGGAAGAGGCACGTCAGCTGCTGGACGGAGCGGTGGCGATGAGTCCTGGGAATTTAGGAGTTTTGTCAGCGGCGCTGGAGTGTCGTTTTGAGGAGCAGGATCTGGCTGGGTTTCGGGAACTGCTGGCTGTGTGTCCGGAGTATGCGGAGGGTGAGCCGTGGCTGCTGACTCAGATGCGGGCCGAGGCGGCTGCACTGCAGGGCGACTGGTCGGGTTCAGCCGTGTATTTTGAGCTGCTGCTGGCTGCTGATGATACGAATGCTTTGTATTGTCAGGGGCTGGCCCGGGCGTACGGGCAGCTGGGGCAGCAGGACAAGCGGCTGCAGCTGCAGCAGCGTGCCTTGCAACTGGCAGAGCTGCGATTGACGCTGGGGGAGGCGGAGTTGAAGAATCCGGGAGCGCTGCGGGCAGCTTCGCAGTCTGCCTTTGCACTGGGGCTGACAGCAGCGGCGGAAGACCTGGAACAGCTGGCTCAGGCGGGGGAACGGGCACTGCGAAGCGGTCAGGAGCGACAGCGATGAGCGAGTGGTGGGAGCGGTGCAGCGGGTCTGTGGGCGCGGCAATGGGAGCGGGGGCTCTGATTCTGACGATGGGCTGTACGGGGGAGCAGCCACGTGGGGCAGGTGTAACTGAGGCTGCTGGCGGGCAGGCCGTGGTGCAGACCGAGCAGGAGCGGGAAAGGATTTTGCGGGCACTGACCAGTGGCAGGCAGTCAGGTGCCGCTGAACAGTCGGGAATTCGCTTTCGCGAGCTGGGGAAGGAGTCGGGGTTTGAGTTTGTGCGGTACGACGACATGCGGGGGCAGCGGCGCATTCTGGAGGTGAATGGTGGCGGTGCGGCGATTTTTGATGTGGATGGTGACGGCTGGCTGGATGTGTTTTTGACCAATGGTTGTGTGCTGCCAACGCGGCTGGATCGCGGGCAGACTCCGGGGCGGTTGTTTCGCAATCTGCATCAGTCGGAGCTGAGATTCGGGGATTGCAGCGAGGCGTCCGGATTGTTGCAGCGGGGATTTTGCTGCGGGTGTGCGGTGGCGGATGTTGACCACGATGGCTTTGAGGATTTGTATTTGACGGCGGTGGGGGGCAATCAGTTCTGGAAGAACAATGGCGACGGGACATTCACGGAGACTGCCACAGAGACGGGAACGAAATGTGGCCTGTGGGGTTCGAGTGCGGCGTTTGGGGATTTGAATGGAGACAGCCATCCCGATTTGTACGTGGCGAACTATCTTGATGTGAGTGAGGAGGAGCCACTGCTGTGTCCGGAACCGCGAGCGCCGGGGGGCTACATCGGGTGTACTCCGGCCATGTTCCGCGGAGTGCCGGATGCAGTGTATCTGTCGGACGGTGCGGGAGGCTGGCTGGACGTGTCGGGTGTTGTGACTGCGGCGTTTCCCGGGAAGGCTTTGGGAGTGGTGATTTGCGATCTGGGCGGTGACCGGCGTCCTGAGGTGTATGTGGCGAACGACGGGCAGCCCAACTTTCTGCTGGTGTCGGAGACAACTGAGGACGGGGGGCTGGTGGGGTTGCGGGACAGGGCGGTTGAGGCCAGTGCGGCGGTGAATTATGAGGGATTTGGTCAGGCGAGCATGGGAATCGCGGCGGAGGACTTTAATCGTGATGGTCGCACGGATTTATTTCTGACGCATTTTTATCGCGACACCAACACACTGTATGTGAATCGGTCCGAGGGTGATTTGCTGCTGTTTGATGATGGGACCAGGACGTCACTGCTGGGGTTACCCAGTTTGGGTTTTCTGGGGTTTGGTGTCAGCGGGATGGATGCGGACAACGACGGCTGGAGTGATCTGCTGGTGGTGAACGGGCATGTGGATGACCGCACGTGGTTTGATGCCGATCAGCCCTATCGAATGACGGCGCAGATGTTTCAGAACCGCGGTGATGGTACATTTCGTGAGGTGACGGGAGATGCCGGAGCCTATTTTGGCAGGGCTTTGCTGGGGCGGGGGCTGGCAACGGGCGACCTTGATCGGGATGGTCGCCTCGACGCGGTGATCTCGAATCAACTGGACCCATCGGCGGTGCTGCGAAATGAGTCCGAGGTTGCCGGGCGATCGCTGGTACTGAAGCTGGTGGGAGTCAGTTGTGCGCGGACCCCGGTTGGGGTGCGGGTGCGAGTGCTGGGTGTTGAGCCGGTTCTGTGGCGGCAGCTGGTGGGTGGCGGCAGTTACCAGTCGGCTGACGCGTGTGAGCTGCATTTGGGTGGTCTGGAGGACCGGGAGTATGATCTGGAGGTGCAGTGGCCGGACGGGTCAGTGCAGCAGATCTGCGGTATTCGTCCGGGGAAATGGGCAGTTAAACAGCAGGGGGCAGCCGCTTTGCTGCCGTGGTGACTGGTGCCGGTACAGAGGTGACTGGTGCCGGTACAGAACAACAGGCTGCCCGTATAAACAGGCAGCCTGTCAGGGCTGAAACAAGTCTGTCAGGCCAGTTCGGCTCTGCTGTTTACTTCTCGCCCTCGCCGGCTTTGGGGGCCATCATGGTGGCCATTTTCGACTTTGGTGCATTGGTCTCGGGGGCCGGTGTAGGTGGTGTGCCATTATCGGCAGCGGTCGGCTCGGAGCTGCCACACCCGGTGACGGAAGAAAGCACAAACAGTAATGCACAACTGATGAAGAGGCGGGACATCATGAGTACTCTGTTCCTTGAGACTTGTGGAAACAAAACGGCTGACATGCAGTTTGGTGCACGCCAGCCGTTTAGGGAATTACCGCGACTGGTTTGATTCAACAATCAGAATGCCTGGAAGACTTCGTTGCCTCCGCGGGAAGCCAGACCGTAGATGACGGTCTTGTCGACGTTGTAGTTCAGGAACTGAACTGATCCGTCAACCATTCCGAACTGGGACCCACCAGCGTGGTTGCTCCAGTAATGGTACATGTCTTCGTAGACATTTTTCTTGCCCGGCTTGTAGTAAGACGGGGGTCGGCTGAGCCCGGCGGCGGTTGAAAATCGTTCTTCCATGCCCAGCAGGCAGTCTGCAACACCGAAGCCGTAACCATCGGCACCCCAGGCCGCGACGATCCAGCCGTACTCACGACCGTCCGGAACGCTTCTTTCGCCGATCATCAGCGTGTTCGAGGTTCCGTCGGTGCAGTCGCGGAAGTTGGTCTTGGAATTCACGTAGAGCATACCGTCCTGCCCGATGCGGTTCAGGAAGGTGCCACCGCGCGGGTCGGGGAAGCTGGAGGTGGGAGCCACTTTATAGGTGTGAGTTCCGATCACGCCGAGGTAGCTGCTGACAGCGGCCTTGTAGGCGGCGTTACCCGGGTCAACCCACGGGGCGAAGGAGTTCGGGTCAGACGGACACATGTAGGCTGGCAGCGGGGTGCCCACGAGGGACTTACCGTCGGTCATCATGTACCACCACGGCCATGCTCCGCTGAGCTTCGTGGGGTCCATCTGCTGATAGATGTTGGTCTGTTCCATGTACGGGAAGATGTAGAAGGCCCAGGTGTAGCAGGGACCTTCCAGCGGGTACGAAGACTGTGCTCCGTTAGCCAGCGTCGCATAACCTCCCGGAGGAGCATCATAAAACGTGGGTGACGCGTTCATGTTGGCCCACCAGCTGCGGCCGATGCTGGTGCCGACGGGAAATCGCTGTTTCACGTCGTGGTGATTGTGCAATGCCAGAATCAACTGCTTGATGTTGTTCTTGCACTGCGTGCGGCGGGCTGCTTCGCGAGCCTGCTGAACGGCAGGCAGCAGCAGTGCCACCAGGATGGCGATGATGGCGATGACCACCAGCAGTTCGATCAGCGTGAACCCACGCCTGGAACTGTTGTGGCTGCGACTCCATTTCTTCATGCGAATTCCCCTTATCAAACGAGAACGCGGAACAAAGACGCTCGCAAACAGTTGCGAGACGAAAACCGAAAAAATGCCAGCAGGCTATGATTGGAACCTCGACAGAGCAAAAACTGTGCCTTGGTCATGGGGCCGACGGATACTGAAAACTGGGAAACTGAAGGAATAGCAGGAAATCCAAACAATTCTCAAACGCGAACGGATCTGGTGAGGTTGATGGTGCTGCGATCTGCTGCTGTTGTGCAGCTTTATTGGACAGGGCTGCCGGAATTTTCACCTTTCAAATACAGGACGACATACTCAGAACAAAGAATCGCCACATCACCAGCCACGTTTCCGATGCAGTTCCCGGTGAATTGGTGCGGTCAGCGATCGCGAATGAATTTTTGGATGTATCGTCTTTAATCTCGCATTCAGGAAAGTGTATGTCAAGCCGGGGACACTGTTTTTGGGAATGAAGGTGGTAGAATTTTGTGCACGACTAGCTGGGTGTGCCGAAAAAGCGGGCGTTCAAACCGCATTCGCTCTGCTTTGTGAAAATCCCTGCCATTTGCTATCATCGCGGGCGGATATTCTCGGGATCTGCCTGCCCGCAGCGCGCACTGTGTTTTTGTTCACTGCAGGCCGGCGTGGGCGTCCCGTCTGTTCGCCGACAGAATGTCGGGCGTCAGCGGAATGATTGTGGGAGGCGAGTGTGATGGATCAGGATGAAATCCTGCTGGATGCGGAAGAGCGGATGGAAAAAGCGGTCAACGTTCTGATGAATGCCCTGAAGGGTATTCGGACGGGGCGCGCCAATCCGGGGCTTGTGGATTCGGTGCGTGTCGAATATTACGGGTCGCCGACGCCGCTGAAGCAGATCGCGAACATTAGTTGTCCCGAGCCTCAGCAGATTCTGATCCGCCCGTTTGACACGACGACTCTGGATAACATTGCGCGGGCGATCATTGCCAGTGAGCTGGGCATGGTGCCGAACAATGACGGACGCGTGATTCGGTTGAACGTGCCGCCATTGTCGACTGAGCGTCGCAAGCAGATGGCTTCGCGGATCAAGGAACTGGCCGAGGAAGCCAGGGTGGCCATCCGCAACGTACGACGTGATGCGAACAAGCACGCCGACACGTCAGAGAAGGAGAAAACCATGTCCGAAGACGACTGCAAGCAGACGAAGGATCAGGTGCAGGATCTGACGAAGAAGTACGAAAACAGTGTCAATGAGAAAGCGGCTTCCAAAGAGAAGGAAGTGATGGAGAACTGAACCGCTGTCTGTGTGAACGCGGGTGACATTCTGAACGCGGGAAGGGTCAGGCGATGACTGCGAATCGGCGAACATTTCTGTCGGCGCTGGCAGGTGGTGCGGCACTGGTCACAACAGCTGGGGCTGCTCTGGCTGACGAAAAGCTGCCCGCCAGCCGCATGAAGTTTGGTCTGGTGACCTACCTCTGGGGCCAGGACATGGACCTGCCCACCGTGATCGACTCGTGTGAAAAAAGTGGTCTGGGTGGTGTGGAGCTGCGGACGGAACACAAGCATGGTGTTGAGCCATCGCTGTCGAAGCAGCAGCGGATGGAGGTGCGTCGCCGCTTTGAATCCAGCAAGGTGACACTTGTGGGTTATGGTTCCAATGCTCAGTACCACGAAAATGACTCGGACCGCCTGCGGGCGAACATTGAACTGACAAAACGTTACATCCAGTTGATGCACGACTGCGGCGGTTCCGGTGTGAAGGTCAAACCCAACAGTTTCGTCAAGGACGTACCGCGTGAGCAGACAATTGAGCAGATCGGGAAAGCATTGAACGAGGTTGGTGCTTATGGTCAGCAGTATGGTCAGCAGATACGCGTTGAGGTGCATGGATCCGGGACCAGTGAACTGCCGGTCATGAAGGCGATTTTTGACGTGGCGACTCACCCGAATGTTGCCGTCTGCTGGAATTCAAACGCGGAAGATCTGAAGGGGGAGGGGCTGGAGCACAATTTCGGGCTGGTCTCGGGGCGTTTTGGTGCGACGGCGCATGTGCGTGAACTGACGGGAACCGACTATCCGTGGCAGCAGTTGTTTCATCTGTTTCGCAGGGTGAATTACCCCGGCTGGGTGCTTCTGGAAGCGCGTGGCAATCCCGCGGACAAGGTCGCCGCACTGATTGAGCAGCGGAAAAAGTTTGAGGAACTGTGCACCGGGTGAGCTGGTGGCTCTCCCCTTTCAGGGGCGAGGGGTGTCAATGCGATTGTCAAACGACAAAAAACACAAAATCCTCCCCTCGCCCCCGGAACGGGGGAAAGGGGTTGGGGTGCGGGGGCACATTACCCTAAAACCGGCGACACAGATCGGACTCGCGCGTGACTCCTCAAGACAGAACTCGGGCTAAAGCCCGAGACGCAAAGTATCCCCAGCAGCCGCCAGGCGCGAGCCACCTTCACTCGTGTCCATTCGTGTTCATTCGTGGTTCAAGACCACACCCCTTCGTGTCATACCATCGCTGGAGCCGACGTTACAGGCTGCCCAGTTTCAGTCCGAAGGTTTCGGCCACCGCCTGATTGGTGACTCGGCCCTCCAGCATGTTCACTGCTGCCGCCAGCCCCGGATCGCGCTGGCAGGCTGCCTGCAGGCCCTCCGAAACGATCCGCTTCAGGTACGGGAAAGTGACGTTGCAAAGGGCATAGGTGCTGGTGCGTCCCACGGCACCGGGCATGTTGGTGACGCAGTAGTGCAGAATGCCGTCGACGAGGTAGGTGGGGGCCGAGTGGGTGGTGGGGCGTGATGTTTCAAAGCAGCCACCCTGATCGATGCACACATCGATCACGACGGCTCCGGGTTTCATGATCTTCAGGTCTTCCGCCGTGACCAGGCGTGGAGCGCGTGCACCGGGTATCAGGACTCCGCCGATGATCAGATCGGCCTTCCGCAGCTGTTCGCGAATATTGTGGCGATCGCTGAAGAGCGTGTTGACATTGGCCGGCATGATATCGTCAAGGTACCGCAGGCGTTCGACGTTCACGTCCAGCAGGACAACGTCCGCCTGAAATCCGGCGGCGATGCGGGCCGCATTTTTCCCGACAACTCCGCCACCCAGAATGGCGATGTGTGCCGGCTCGACTCCGGGCACCCCCCCCAGCAGGATTCCGCGACCTTCCTGCGGCCGTTCCAGAAATTTGGCACCCTGCTGAATGCTCATCCGCCCCGCCACTTCGCTCATCGGCGTCAGCAGTGGCAGGTCTCCGCTGCGACCTTTCAGGGTTTCGTAGGCCACAGCCGTCACGCCGGATTCCAGCACATTCCGGGTGAGTTCTTCGTCGGCTGCGAAGTGGAAATAGGTGAACAGTACCTGACCGCGACGCAGCAGCGGCCATTCAGGGGCCAGCGGTTCCTTGACCTTGATCACCACGTCAGCGGCAAAGACATCGGCATGTGACCTGACGATTTCGGCGCCGCAGGCTGCGTAATCCTCATCGGCAATGCCGCTGCCCGCCCCCGCTCCGCGTTCCACCAGCACGCGATGCCCGGACTGCGTCAGATCTTCGACCCCGCTGGGCAGCATGGCCACGCGGTATTCGTCACTTTTGATCTCTCTGGGCAGGCCGATGAGCATTGTGAATTCCAGTCCGACCGTGGCAACGAGGTGTGTCTGAAGTGCCGCTGCAGGGACAATTCTACGCAGAGGGTGATGAATGGCAAATTGGGCGGGAAAGTCGGTCTTGAGACAATTTCACTGTCCTGTCAGACTGACGCAGCAGTGGGTTTGGGCATGACACAGTTTTCCTGTGAGGTTTTCACGTGTCTGGTCGGTGGCAATCAGGGATGACAAAAGTGGCGGTTCGCTGCAGCATTTGTTTGCTGGGTGCGGGTCTGCTGCTGGTCGCTGGCTGCCTGTCGGGAATCCGGCCGGCGTTGCCGCACAGCGACGTTTCCGGTCTGCTGTTTTCGCCAACCAGTACGGATTTTTACTGGGAACGAGCCGTCATGGTGCTGAATCGCAACCACTTCCAGGTGGCTCGCGAAAGTCGGCTTGAGGGGATCATCGAGACTCAGTACCGGGCTGGTTCAGGCCTGCTTGAGCCGTGGCACTCGGATTCCGTGGGACTGGCCAGCCGCGTCGAGAGTACTCTGCAGTCCATTCGTCGCCGGGTGACTGTCAGTGTGCAGCCGGGGGACAGCGGGAAGACTCTGTTGTCCGTTCGCGTCGACAAGGAGCTTGAGGACGTTCCTGGGCTGGCGGCGAATTACGAAGGTGGGGCCACGTTTCCGGAATCCACGGTGATGAGCCGGGACCTGAGTCAGGTGGTGGGGCAGACGGGTGAGTCGCGGTGGGTGTCCGCAGGTCGGGATCGCAAACTTGAGCAGCAGCTCATCTCGGAAATTCGCTACCGTCGACTGCCTTAAGTCTCAACTGGCGGGAATTCCGGCGTCGAATTCGCTCCCGGGGCAATTCGCAATTGTCCGCCTGTGTGCCACTGCGTACAGTGTGCGGTTTGGTTCAGGCACCTGCCCTGCCCTGATTTTTTCCTCTGTCAGAACAGTTCGAAGTTATGGATCCGGAATTTCGCAGCCACTGCAACGAGTTGATTCGCCGCGTCGTCCATCTGAAGGACTGTCTTTGACTTGCGCGGCAAAACGGCTCGCATTCAGGAAATCAACGATCGGATGAGTCACAGTGATTTCTGGGGGGACCAGGAACGGGCTCGACAGGTCATGGATGAGCTGCGGAAGCTGAAATCCGTGGCAGCACCGCTCAGGGAACTGGCCACCTCCGGTGATGACCTGCAGGTGCTGATGGAGTTTGCTGAGGATGATGCCAGCGGCGAGAACATGAGCGAGCTGCGATCTGCGGCCGAGCGACTGGCGGTTGAAGTGGACAAGGTCGAGCTGCAGACGACGATGTCGCGGCCCGAGGACGCATCCAATGCTTATGTGACTGTGCAGGCGGGTGAAGGTGGTACAGATTCCGCCGACTGGGCTCAGATGCTGATGCGGATGTATGCTCGCTGGGCCGAGCGTCGAGGATTTGAAGTTGAGGAAGTGGACATGTCGCCGGCTGAAGAGGCCGGTATCCGCAATGCCACACTGCTGATCAAAGGCGATTACGTCTACGGTTATCTGCATGGCGAAACCGGCAACCATCGACTGATTCGCATCAGCCCGTTCGATTCGGCCGGTCGTCGACACACGTCGTTTGCGGGGGTGGACGTGGTGCCTGAGGTTGACGACAGTTTTGAGATCGACATTAACTGGGAAAAGGACGTTCGCGAGGACAAGTATCGATCCGGCGGTGCCGGTGGTCAGAAGGTGAACAAGACCGAGTCTGCGATCCGACTGACTCACATCCCCACGGGTGTTGTGGCTGCCTGTCAGAACGAACGCAGCCAGCACCAGAACCGTGCGCTGGCCCGCAAAATGCTCACGGCCAAGTTGTATCAGATCGAGATGGACAAGCGCGAGGCCGCTGTAGCGGACCGGCATGACACCAAGGGGAAAATCGGCTTTGGCGGTCAGACTGTGCGAAACTACGTGCTGTATCCGGACCAGTTTGTAAAGGATGTTCGCAGTGGCGCGAAGGTCGGCAATCCGGCGAATGTGCTGGATGGCGACATCGACGGTCTGCTGGAAGCCTATCTGCGCTGGACGCTCAGCAAGCAGACGGCACCGCCCGATGAACTGGAGTAGTCACTGTACGGGGAGGCTGTTGTGAGGGACAGGATGTCGGAACTGCAGTACCTGCGGATGCACGGTTGCGGCAACGACTACGTGTTTCTGGACTGTTTCCAAAATCCGCCGCCTCAGGACCCTGCCGCTCTGTCGCGTTTCATCAGTGATCGTCACAGGGCAGTGGGTTCGGACGGGCTGGTGCTGATGCTGCCATCCGACGTTCCCACTGCAGTGGCTCGCATGCGGATGTTTAACGCGGACGGCAGTGAGGGTTCGCTGTGCGGCAATGCGCTGCGGTGCATGGCCATGTGGCTGCATCAGTCGGGGCGCGCGGGACCTGCGTTTCAGATCGTGATGGCTGAGCGGCTCATTGGTGTGCAGATTGTGCATTCGGACCCGGACTTTCGGCGGGCTGTGGTGCGGATCGATGTCGGGCGTCCGGCGGTGCTCAGTGCGGACTCCGGTGTCCGGTCCTGCGTGCGCGAGCAGCCGCTGGCGGACGTGGCCGTGCCCGGTCTGCAGGGCTTACCACTGCATGTCTCATTTGGTAACCCGCATACGGTGTTTTTCGTGCAGTCCATAGCGGCGGTTCCGTTTGAGCAACTGGGGCCGCGGATTGAGCGACATGCGGCTTTTCCGGATCGGACCAATGTCGAGTTTGTGGAAATCTCCAGGCCGTCCGCTGCAAACCAGGCGACGGTGCGAGTCTGGGAACGTGGTTCCGGTGAGACACTGGCCTGTGGCTCGGGGGCCTGTGCAGTTGCGGTGGCAGCGGTGGCTGCCGGACATCTGCAGTCCGGCTTGCCGATCAGCGTACAGATGGCCGGTGGTCTGCTGCGAGTTCTGATCTCGGACGAACTCGAGCTGCAGTTGGAGGGGCTGGCTGAGGAGTGTTGTCGAGGCACGGTGTTGTGGCCACGAGACTCATTTGAGTAAGCAGGGGGACGGTTGCGATGCGACACACGCTGGGTCTGATTCTGCAGCTGATCACTCTGGCTTTGCTGCCATCGATCATTATTTTTCAGCTGTTTTTTGGCTTTCGACTGATCGTGATGCCGGCATCGCTGGTGGTTGGCATTTGTTTGTTCAGTCTGGGTACGTGGCTGCGTGAGCGGGGCTGAATCGCAGCGGCCGGCCAACAAAAAAGCGTCGGCGGTGTGAGCCGCCGACGCCTGCAGTTTGGCTGATACCGGCCAGTCACTTCTGCGGAGGCACGTCCTGAGTCTGCGTTGCCAGATACTCCAGCATATCGATCAGCTCCGCCGGCGCGATCGCGGCAGCCAGCCCTTCGGGCATGCTGCTTTGATTCTGCACGGCTCGCTCTTCAATATCTGCTTTCGCGATCTTTCGCACCGCTTTGCCGTCAAACAGCTCCACTTCCCTGTCGTTCTCGGACACCACCAGCCCAGCCGTCGGCATACCGTCTGTTGTGACGATCAGCGTCTGACGGTACTTCTCGGCAACTTCCGCATTGGGATCCACGATCGACTGCACAATCTTGACCTTGTTCATTCGCTTCGCCACACCGGCCAGGTTTGGTCCGAATTCCCGGCCGTCGCCGTTGCCCACCTTGTGACAGGCAGTGCAGCTGCGGACAAAGACTTCCCGCCCGCGATTGACGTCACCCTTCAGGTCGGCCAGTGCCGTCATGGCCTTGTTGCGTTCTTCTTCCGGTTTTGGAGTCTGCGACAACAGCGACTGGATATGCGGCAGTGCTGCAGCACCGGCTTCCGATGCTGCAATCAGCCGCTGCACAATCACTCCGGCTCGCGGATTCAGATCGCCGAAACGGCCAGCCAAAAACGAGCTCCGCCAGACCGACTCATTGGCCCCCAAAGCATGCTGCAGGGTGTAATCCACCCAGTAGTCTTCCGGAAAATCGGCCATTCGCAGCAGGGCTTCAGCAGCCTGCGGTGTCGGGTAAAAGCTGAGCCCCCGAGCCGCTTCCGTACGCACTCGCGGATGCTGATCCTTTGCTGCAGTCGCCAGCATGGCTGAAGCATCCGCAATCGAATCTCGCTCGTCCGCCACAATTCGCACGGCTGCCGCACGGGCATCCGCAGTCTGGCAGGCCAGAACGCTTTGCAGCAGCGCGGTGTCAAGCTGGTGATGCGACTGCTGAATCCAGAGTGCTTCGGTGCGCAATCGGTCATACTCAGGATCCTGAGCATTCAGGCCGGCCACCCACGCTGCAACAGCCGGCAGGACTTCGGCTGAAGCTCGACCATGCAGCTCGCGGCGAGCCCGATAGCGGGTACGCCACTCGTATTCCCGCAGCTGCTCCAGTACCTCGGCGGCCGACTTGCCAAACTGCGTGACGGCCGGAGTCAGCGGACGGTCAGGACACAGCAGCCGGTAGATGCGGCCGCGAGTGTGGTCGCGATTCGGGTCACGCTGGCTGTACTGCATGTGCCCGATCAAAGCATTCGCCCAGTCGCCAAACCACAGTGCACCGTCCGGTCCGATCTGCGGGTCAGCAGGTCGGAAATGCTTGTCATCCGAGCGAATCAGGTCGTCCGGAGAACCGTCGGCATTCTTCAGTCGTGCCCCGGCATAGCCACCGCCATTGTCGCCGACGCTGAATCGCGGCAGACCGTTCATGTTGATCACACAGGCATAAGTGAACTGCCCCTGAACACTGTCCGGGAAGTTACGGCTGATCAGAAATTCACTGCCCAGTGCCGGCCGCATGCCTTCGTTGTTGAACACAAAGTTCAACCCTGCACGACCTCCAAACTGTGCTCCGGACAGCGGCGTATCCCACGCCTGATTGGCCGTTGTACCGTCGCCAACAATGCCCTGACCCCAGCCGTTGAACACATAGCACCACATGTTGTACTGACCCGGCAGCGAAAACTGACGAATCTTCATGGTGCGGGGATCCAGCACATAAGCCCCGCCCGCACCGTAGCTGCGATGCGGGCCCCAGGGAGTTTCCAGAGTGGTGCTGGTGGCAATGCCCTCGAGCATGTGCAGTTTTCCGCCATGGCTCCATTCAAATGCCCCACAGGTATGGTGCGTATCATCCGACGCCCAGCCGTCCATCAGGTGAATGACCTGATCAGCCTTGTCGTCGCCGTCCGTGTCCTTCAGGAACAGCAGCCGCGGCTGATCAACCACGATCACGCCACCATTCCAGAACTCAAACCCCGTTGGACAGTGCAGCTTGTCGTAGAACACGGTGCACTTGTCGGCCTTTCCGTCCTGATCGGCGTCTTCAAGGATCACCAGTCGGTCGTCGGGCCTGGCGTCGCCCGGTTTCCACTGCGGATAGGTAGGCATGCAGGCCACCCACAGTCGCCCTTTGTTATCAAAATTCAGCTGCACCGGCTTGGCCAGTTCGGGGAACATGTTTTCATCGGCAAACAATCGCATTTCGAAACCAGCCGGAACCTTTGTCTGCTGAATCAGCTGTTCCGGAGTCAGGTAACGCAGTTCGGTGGCTTCAGAGTACTTCTGACGAGGATTTCCGAAACGGGTTTCCGGAGTAATCAGTTCACCGGTGGCGGAATCATCAGGTGGCCCGACCGGGTTTTTACCCTGTGCGAGGTCCCAGATGTAACGGTCACGCACTTCGGCCATTTTGCGAATTTTGACGTATTCACGCGGGAATGTTTCGGTGTCCCACGTGCGGCGTCCGCCATACACATACCAGCCATTCAGCATGCGATAGTCCTGCAGGTGCACCCATGACTTGTCGTTCACTGCGGCACGCAGGGTTTCGTAGGGCTGACTGCCGAAGCTGGCGGGGCTGGCGGAGCCGAAGGACGCCTGATCCAGCAGCCGAGCCACTTCGCGGTCGCCGGCATCATTCAGGTGACAGCCATTGATGGAGTACTGAAGTCCCGCCTGTTGCTGCAGCAGTGCAAGAGAAGCCTCAAACACGTCAACGAAGGCCAGTTTGCGTTCAGCAGCAACGGCAGCAATGGCTGCGGTGTACAACTTCAGGTTTTCGTTGATTGGAGCCGCTGTCGGCTGCAGCGGATCGCCGCTGTCTTCGAAGGCAATCGGAGACACCAGGATGAACCGCGGAGCTGCTTTGGTGTCATCGCGAGGATACCGCTGAGCCATTGTGTCGAGGTACTGATTGTACCTGGCCTTGAACGCATCCAGTCCTGCGGCGCCCGCATAGGATTCGTTAAAGCCGAAGAAACAAAAATACGTATCTGCTCCGAAGGCCAGCTGCGGATCATCCAGTGCCGTGTAGTCGGCGGACCGCTGCTGCACCCCGACTTCTTCTGCCGGGCGGGCAAAGTTGCGGATGATCAGCTGCTGATCGGGAAAGCGTGAATGCAGAAGAGTTTCGAAGTGGCCGAACAGGTTCATGCGTTCGGCGGTGGAGTTGCCGAGGAAGGCAACGCGTTCGCCCTTGAGAAACTGCAGCGGCAGGGAGCTGGGCGGCAGGTCGGGCCGTTTGGGCCGTTCCGGCAGAGCCATCAGTTTTTGGGCGAGTTCACGGGAGGACTGAGCTGACAGCGGACTGCAGACGCAGGCCAGCAGCAGGCAGACAGCAAGGGCGGGAAGTCTTCGGATCACGTGGTCACCAGGCAGGAAATGGGAAAAGAAAGTTCAGCCGCCAAAGACGGCTGCGAACAAGTGATTACTCTCCGGAATTTACGGCGGAAATCAATCGTTCCCGCACCTGTTTCGGGTCGGCTCCGGCAACCTGCTTCATGATCATTCCGATCAGGGGGCCCAGAGCACTCTGTTTGCCGCTGCGGAAATCGCGCACAGCATCGGGTTTGGCTGCCATCGCAGCAGAAATTGCGGCATCCAGAGCACCGGTATCGCGAACGATTTCCAGCTGCCGCTCCTGAATGATCTGCTCGATTTGAGCGACGTCAACCGTCCCCCCGGACTGTTCGGCCCGCTGTCGCAGCTCGGCATAAATATCTCGCGCACTTTTCGTCGTGATACGCTCAGCCACCACGCATTTCAGCAGGCTTCCCAGAATTTCCGCCGTGATCGGGAATTCCTGCAGTGACAGGCCCGTGGCCTTCAGATCCCGCAGAATGTCCTGAGTCACCCAGTTGGCTGCCGTCTTGCCGTCACCGCACAGCCGCTGCACGTTTTCGAACCAGTCTGCCAGCTCGGGGCCCTGGTCCAGAATGACGTCAGCATCGTATTCAGACAGTCCAGGGGTGCTGCACCAGCGCTGACGACGGGCGACCGGAGTTTCCGGAAGTGCCGCTCGCAGAGCTTCAATTTCCTCTTCCGTCACCAGCACGGGTTCCAGATCCGGATCGGGAAAATAGCGATAATCGGACGATTCTTCCTTCTCACGCTGGCTGAACGTGAGGCCCTTTTCGGCGTCCCAGCCACGAGTCTGTTTGGGGACATCACCTTTACGCTGTCCGGTTTTCTGCCACTGCTGCTGCTGACGCCGGACTTCATACTCAATCGCCAGCTCCACATTCCGGAAGCTGTTCATATTCTTCAGTTCCACGATCGGTGTGGCCACAGTACTGCCGTCGGCCTGCGGGATGTGCAGATTGACGTTGGCGTCACAGCGCAGGCTGCCTTCCTGCATGTTGCAGTCGGAAACGCCCAGGAACAGCAGCAGCGAACGCAGCGATTCCAGATACCGCCGCGCCTCGCCGGCGGAACGCAGATCCGGTTCGCTGACGATTTCCAGCAGCGGAGTCCCGGCGCGGTTCAGATCGACGCGACTGTCACCACCACGACCGGATTCGTCATGCACATTCTTGCCGGCGTCTTCTTCCAGGTGTGCTCGGGTGATGCGGATCCGTCGCGGTGGCTGCTGCGGATCGTCGGCAGTGATTTCCAGCCAGCCACTGCTGCTGAAAGGCTGATCGTACTGGCTGATCTGGTAGGCTTTGGGCAGGTCCGGGTAATAGTACTGCTTGCGGTCCCAGCGAGTTTCGCGTGAGATGCTGCAGTTGAGAGCGAGCGCTGTGGTCATGGCCAGCTGGAAGGCCTGGCGATTCATCACCGGCAGAGTTCCCGGCAGGCCAAGGCAGACCGGACAGGTCTGCGAATTCGGATCCTCCGGACGGAATTCCACAGTGCAGCCGCAGAACAATTTTGTGCGAGTCTTCAACTGGACGTGAACTTCCAGACCGATGACGATGGTGACTGCCGAAGCGGACGTCGATGTGGACATCAGAGGCTGCTGATAGAGGGTCGATGGGGTGGAGTGCCCGGGGAATCGGGCCGGTGACTTTCCAAACGCGATGCTGCAGTGTAGTTTCCCGGATAGAACTCGGCGAGGCTTTCTGTTTCGGATCGCCCGTGCCGGCTTTCGCATCAGAATCGGGAAACTTTCGCAGATGACATCTTCCACCCCCGCCAGTGCTCCTGCCAATCGCCCGCCCGCCTCGGGATTTGCCCAGTTTGCCACCCTGACCGCTGCCCTGCTGGGCTGGATGTTTGACGGCTTCGAAATGGGGCTGTTTCCGGTGATTGGAAAACCGGCACTCAAGGACCTGCTGGGGGCCACTGTGACGCCTGGTGAGGTGGACCAGTGGTTCGGAGTGATCATGGCGGTGTTCCTGGTCGGTGCCGCCAGTGGCGGCGTACTGTTTGGCTGGCTGGGTGACAAGATTGGTCGAGTGCGGGCGATGTCACTAAGCATCGTGACGTACGCAGTGCTCACCGGCATGTGCGGCTTTGCCACTCAGGCATGGCAGATCGCTGTGCTGCGTTTCATCGCATCACTGGGCATGGGGGGCGAATGGTCACTGGGTGTTGCGCTGGTCAATGAAATCTGGCCGGGAAAAAGTCGGGCCTTTATCGCCGGCCTGATCGGAGCTGCATCCAACGTGGGCTTTCTGCTGGTGGCGGTGATCAGCATCTGGCTGACCAGTGTGGTGGGGTCGATCGAGAGTTTGTTGAGCGTCCTCGGCTGTTCGGCCGAGCTGAAGACCAAACTGCTGGCGAATGATGCCTGGCGATTTCTGATGATCACCGGCTCGCTGCCGGCCCTGCTGATTTTCTTCATTCGCCTGTGTGTGCCGGAATCGTCGAAGTGGGAGGAAGAACAGGCGAGCGGGAAGACATCGAACTGGAGCAATGCCGATTTGCGGGGTGTGCTGCTGGGGTGTCTGTCTGCAATCGGCATTATTGTGCTGTGGTCGCCGCTGGCCAATGGTCTGCCATGGCTTGTTGCCGCGCTGGGCACGCTGGTCGGTTTGGTGGTCACACTGCTGGGCTTTTTGTACCCGGTCCGTCAGTACCTGCAGCGGACCAGGCTGGCGGGGGGAATTTCCGCAGCCGACGAACGACTGATTCTGAATCGGATGCTGCTCGGAGCCGGTTTGGCGGGAGTGGCACTGCTGGGAACCTGGGGATCCATCCAGTGGGCTCCGAAGTGGGCTGCGGAATTGCGACCGGACGCGGACGGGGTCAGGTATTTCGCCGCTGCCAAAACTCAGATGGCCACTGCCATGGGCGCGATTGTGGCCACCATTCTGGCGGCGGTGGCGGCCGGACGATTTGGCCGCAGGCCGACATACGCGGTGCTGTGTCTGGGGTCAATTGCGAGTGCCGTGTACTTCTACCTCGGGCACAGCAGTTTCGACAACAGGTTTCTGGTCGCAGCATTTCTGGCCGGTGGTGTCACAGCGTCATTCTACGGATTCTTCCCACTGTATTTTCCCGAGCTGTTTCCGACGTCGGTGCGTGCGACAGGGCAGGGTTTTGCGTTCAACTTCGGCCGTATTCTGGCAGCGATCGGAGGACTGCAGACAGCCAACATCATGGGCCTGTTTGGCGGCAGTTTCCCCAAGGCCGGGTCGATACTGACAGTGATCTATCTGGTTGGAGTGGGGCTGGTCTGGCTGGGGCCGGAAACGAAGCGCGACGGGTTGGGTGAGTGAGTTTCGCTGGCGCGGCGTGATCGGCTGCAAATACGGCAGTTCGGAGATTGCCGATGCCGAGGAACGGGACGGCTAAGCTGTTGTTTGTTTGTCTGTTGGTTTTTTGGGTGGGCGAAGCTCCTGCTGAGCCCCGTCCCCTGAGTTTCACAACCCCCGTGTTCTCTATGCCTCTGTGGTCGAAAATTCCCCTTCCGCCCCCGTGGCGCTATCCCGTGGCGAAGTGTCGGCTGAGCTCGGCAGGAGCCTCGCTCTCCCAGAGCCATCACATTCCGCTCGCGATACTGCCCCCACACCCCCTTTTCCAATTGCACAGCGTTCGGCCAGGTCGATAGACTGATTGCTTCGCCCGTTGCGATCCGTCTGCTGGATGCTCATGTATGAACTCACCCGCCCTGCTGTCATGCCTGCGGCTGACGCTCGTCCTGCCACTGTTGCTGTCGCCGTCGGTCACGGCTCAGGACAGTCGCCGGGCAGGACTTGATGTCTTCGAAAAACACGTCCGCCCGCTGCTGGCAAAACACTGCTACGAATGCCACTCAGCGGAATCGTCAAGCGTCAAAGGCAATCTCAAACTGGATACTCGCGCTGCCACACTGAAAGGTGGTGATTCCGGACCGGCACTGGTGGCTGGCAAGCCGGATGACAGCCTGCTGCTGAAATCCGTGATGTACGACAACCCGGACCTGCAGATGCCGCCCAAAGGCAAATTGTCCGAAGACGAAATCGCAGCCCTGCGACACTGGATTGAAATCGGGGCCCCGGATCCTCGCACCGGCACCAGCGATCAAATCTCGAAGACCACTCGCCTGAAACAGGGGCGACAGCACTGGTCATTTCAGCCGGTCAGGCCGGTGCAAACGCCATCCGTCAAAAACGCCGCGTGGACGCGGTCGGAAATTGACCACTTCATTCTGGCCCGGCAGGAACAGGCCGGGATCACTCCGACCGCTGATGCCGATCGCCCTGCCCTGCTCCGCCGCGTGACTCTGGATCTGACCGGACTGCCGCCGACGCCGCAGCAGCTGGCCCAGTTTGTGGCGGACCCGGCCAGCGATGACGAAGCCCTGGCAAAGGTTGTGGATCATCTGCTGGCGTCCCCTGCCTTCGGCGAACGCTGGGGACGACACTGGCTGGATGTTGTCCGCTACGCTGATTCCGTCGGAAAGACTCGCAACATCCCCTTTCCCTTCGCATGGCGGTATCGCAATTACGTCATCGATTCGTTCAACGCAGACAAACCGTACGATCGGTTTGTGCAGGAGCAGTTGGCGGGTGATCTGCTGCCATCGCGGGATGTTCGTCAGCGTTCAGAAAATGTCATAGCGACCGGTTTCCTCGCTCTGGGGTCGATGGATCTGAATGAGCGGGATCTGGATCAGTTTCGGCTGGATCGCATTGATGACCAGATGGATACTCTGGGGCGTTCAATGCTGGGCCTGACCTTCGGCTGTGCACGCTGTCACGATCACAAGTTCGATCCGATTTCGCAGCAGGACTATTACGCTTTGGCCGGCATTTTCGCCAGCACTCGCACGCTCAGCGGCAACCGCAGTCGTGCGGGGATGGGCAATACCTATTTCCATCCCGAACTGCTGGCGGATATCGGTGACAAAGCCGCGAAGGAAGCGATTGCCGGCCGCGATCCGGCCCAGCTCAAGGCTGCCACTCTGGCGCGGGCGGACGAGATCCGTGAGACTCTGGCGCCCATGGTGCAGCGTTTCAAAGCGATGCCGGATAACGCGCCGGGTAAAGCCGCTCTGAAGCAGCGGATGGCTGTCCTGCGTCGGGAGCTGCAGTCGCTGCAGCCTGCAGACGCTGCAGCCGGGACGCAGGGGAAATCCAAAGCGAAGCAGCAGTCCAAACAGCAGCGACTGGAGGCTGTGCCGTTTGATCCGGCTGGTGACATTGCCATGGGGGTTTCCGAGGGGCGGATTGAAGATTTGAAACTGCGGATTCGGGGTGAACCGGATCTCGAGGGTGATGTGGTGGAACGCGGCTTGCCGACGGTGCTGGAAACTGTCGGAATGTCGCGGATTCAGGAAGGTACCAGCGGGCGTGAAGAACTGGCAAAGTGGCTGACATCGTCCCGCAATCCGCTGACCGGTCGCGTGCTGGTCAATCGGGTTTGGGGACATTTGTTTGGCAGGGGGCTGGTCGAGACGCCTGACAACTTCGGTGTTGCCGGAGCCTTGCCTTCGCATCCTGAGCTGCTGGATTATCTGGCTGCCGGTTTTGTGCAGGACGACTGGTCTGTGAAGCGGTTGATTCGCCGCATCGTGCTCAGCCGCGTGTATCGCCTCAGCACGGACATCCAGCCGCAGCAGGCGGCGGTGGACGAGGGTAACCAGCTGTACTGGCGCGGCAATCTGCGGCGGCTGGATGTGGAAGCGATTCGGGATTCACTGCTGCAGACATCCGGTCAGCTCGAACTGCAGCGACCTGCGGGGGCGCCGTACAAGGCCGAGTTTACGGGTGACCTCAGTCGCGTCGCGGCTCGCGGGAATCTGCCGGCCGACCTGCAGCTGTCCAGCCCGGTGCGCAGCGTGTATCTCCCCGTGTTTCGGTCGCTGCTGTTCGGCATGTACACCGTGTTTGATTTTGCCGAGCCGGATCAGGTGAACGGGCAGCGTGATGTGACGACGGTCCCGGGACAGGCCCTGTTTCTGCTGAATAACGGGCTGGTGGCTGATGCCTCTGTCAGGACGGCAAAACAGCTGCAGCAGCAGTATGGCGAAGACAGCAAAGCTCAGCTGGCGGGCGCCTGGCGTCTGATTTTGTGTCGCGAGGCATCAGCGGATGAGCTGCGGATGGCCGAGCGTTTTGTTGAGTCTGCCGATGCGGAAGCCACCGGGCTGGCTTTGCTGGTGCAGGCGTTGTATGCGTCGGCCGAGTTTCGATACGCACCGTAGTGGCAGGCAGCTGGAGCAGATGTGATGGCGGGATTGCACGAGCTGGAATGTGCCGGTTCACGACGCTGGCTGCTGCAGCATGCGGCGGCTGGCTTTGGCTGGCTGGCGTTTCGCGGACTGAACATGCGATCGGTGGCTGCGGATCAACCGGCGGATGGGGCGGCAGCCGGCCCGCTGGCGCCGCGGCAGCCGCATTTCGCCGCTCGCGCGAAACGCGTCATCTTTTTGTTCATGCAGGGTGGACCCAGCCATGTGGACACCTTTGACTGGAAGCCTGAACTGCAGAAACGCGGCGGACAGACCGGTGGCAGCGGTGGTCGAGCCGGAAAACTGCTGGCTCCGCAGTTTGAATTCCAGCGGCACGGAGACAGCGGGGTGTGGATCAGCAGCCTGTTTCCGGAACTGGCGAAGCATGCGGACAGATTGTGTTTGCTGAATGGCATGCACACCTCGAATGCGGCTCACCCGCAGGCCACGATTGCTCTGCACACGGGCAGTGTGAATTTTGTCCGTCCGTCGCTGGGGGCGTGGGTGACGTATGGCCTCGGGACGATGAACCAGGACCTTCCGGGATTTGTTACGATCAGTCCGGTGCCCCTGGGCGGGGCACAGAATTATGGCTCGTCCTTCCTGCCCGCCTCATTCCAGGGGACTCGCGTGCAGCCTGAGGAGGGCGGGATTGCCGACATTCGCAACGGCCGACTTTCACCGTCAGTTCAGCGGCGACAGATCGATCTGATTCAGGATCTGAACCGCGGTTTACTTGCGCGGCATGCAGGACATCCCGAGTTGGAAGGGTTGATTCAGGCGAACGAGCTGGCGTGGCGGATGCAGACGTCGGTGCCGGAGGTTCTGGATCTGTCTCAGGAAACTGCAGAAACTCAGCAGCGTTACGGACTGCAGGATGCGGCCACGGAAGGATTTGGGCGGCAGTGTCTGATGGCACGGCGACTGGCGGAATCTGGCGTTCGGTTCATCCAGGTCAGCCGTGGTGGCTGGGACCAGCATCGGGATTTGAAGGCGTCACTGCAGCGGAACTGCACGGCGATTGATCGACCGATAGCGGCGTTGTTGTCGGATCTTGAAGAGCGGGGGTTGTTGCAGGACACGCTGGTCCTGTGGGGTGGTGAGTTTGGTCGCAGTCCGCAGGACCAGGGCAGTGCGGGTGACGGGCGTCGTCACAACAATACGGGCTACAGCATGTGGATGGCGGGTGGTGGCGTGCGAGGCGGGATGCAGTACGGCACGACGGACGATCTCGGAGAGAAGTCGGAAACGGGCCGCCTGAGCACTCATGATCTGCATGCGACGATCCTGCATCTGCTCGGCATGGACCATACTCGCCTGACGTACCGCTATGCAGGTCGTGATTTCCGCCTGACCGACGTTTATGGCGAAGTGGCGGAAGCGATTTTCGGGTAGTTGGTGGTAAGCGGCGATTCGGGTGTGTCATGGCGGGGCGTATCGAACCGCGACAATCGGCCCCCGGTGGCTGCGGGAGGGCGAAGCTCCTGCTGAGCCGCCCCCACTCAGTTCAAAAACAAAAAAATCCTCCCCTCGCCCCCAACGGGGGAGAGGGGGCGGGGGTGAGGGGGCACAATACCCTGGAAGTCCACCGCGAGTTCCAGGAACCCCGTCACCCGTCACCCGTCACCCCCGCTACGATGCCCAGCCTGTTTTGGGCTGTTCGTGAACTGTCCTGGGAGTGGCGACCTGCAGCGCGGTGACGGCATCGAGGATCTGTCGGGTGCGAGCCTTTGTTGTGGAGACTTCGAATCGCAGCTGATACGTGGTGGACTGTCCGGGTTGCAGCATCTGCAGCCGTCCCTGTTCGCGTTCAATCTGACGCGGATTCGGGAAAGTGCTGCCGGGTTCAAGTCCTGTGACGTAGCCGTCCTGACGGGCTCCGGTGTTCTTCCAAAGCGTAAACCAGGGCAGCGTGGAGGTGTGGAAGTGCACGGCGAATGCGCGTTCTGATTCAGGATCAGCCAGCACGCTGCTGCCCCAGCCGGCGGCGTCCGAAGCCGGATCTGCGAAGTACACCTGTTCGGCAAAGCCCGTCTGCGGGCCCTCGTACAGGTTCCACATGTTGATCCCTTCTGCGGCCCGCGCATTCCTCGGGGCCAGTTCGCGGACGGCCGTGTGCAGCACGGACCCCGCGTTCAAAAACGGTTCGCCAATGTTGCAGTGATACAGAATTTCAGACTCGGCCGGGGTGCCGGCCAGATTGGTGACCGTATCAATGATCTCGAATTCCCCCGAGTTCAGTCGGGTTCGCAGTGTCGATTCAAGTCGCAGCCAGCCGCCGAACAGACAGCCCTCATCCACGACTCCGGTGACCGACAACCAGTCCTCCTGCAGCTCTGCCGTGACCGAGTGGGCAGCCAGGTTGGCGATGCGACCGTGCAGCGTCAGAAACGGTTCTGCCACGACATTGCCGGCAGCATCTGAAATCCGGTCCTTGCCCGGTGCGCCGTGCCAGCCCAGACCGCAGCGGACGATCAGTTCGTTGAAGCCGTCCACCCAGCCAATGCCACCCAGCCGCATCGGATCAACCCAGGTGGGATGTACTGGCCGCTGCACCGGGGAATTCCACTGCACAGGGACACTGTCGATCTCGCCCTTCCACACACCCATCCCGCGAGTTGGCAGCAGTTTTAGCTGCAGGCGACCGTTGTTGATGGTCACGACGTCAACGCCGTCTGACATGCCGCCGTGCAGTCGAGTCATGCCGATGGATGCAGTTCCGGCCGCAGCGGTTATGCGGTTCTGAGTTTCATGGATGCCTTTATCAACGTCGATCAGTTGCAGTTTCATGAGGAACCTGTGGGAGGGTACGAGTTCGATGAGCCGTCGAGTCTGCCGGGCAGTATATTTTGCGGTTGCGGGACTGACCAGCGATGAGGCGGCGACCGGGAACATACCGCGTGCCCGTTGGTTTCCAGTGGGAAATGAACGATCCGGAAGTGCTCACGTTGGGAAATGTCATCGTTCTGTCCTGCCGGCCTGCTGTGTGTCCCTTGCTGGTGTGTCCCCGCAACGCGGCCTGGTGGGATGGTGAAGCCGTGATCGCGAAGCAGTAGTAACCCCGCAGATTGTCGCGTTTCGCTCCGCGAAACGTACCGCCTTCCGCCCGCACGTGAATTTCTCCCGGACCGACTCTGCGTTTATCGCGTCACCACCCCTGACTCGCACTCCTGCCAGGCACCTGTTTCTTTCAATGCATGTCCGAGGACTCCAGGCGCATGGCTGTGTCCCCCGAGTGGTGTGTCCCCGTTGGTGCGTCCCCTGTCGCGTGTCCCCCGAGTCTGCAGCCCCGGCGGTGATGTGTCCCCGTTTGTGTGTCCCCGTTTGTGTGTCCCCGTTTGTGTGTCCCCGGTGGTGTGTCCCCGGCGGTGTGTCCCCGGCGGTGTGTCCCGGTGGCGTGTCCCCGGTGGTGTGTCCCCGGCGGTGTGTCCCCGGTGGTGTGTCCCCGTTTGTGTGTCCCCGTTTGTGTGTCCCCGGTTGTGTGTCCCCGGTTGTGTGTCCCCGGTGGTGTGTCCCCGGTGGTGTGTCCCCGGTGGTGTGTCCCCGGT